>Ga0172381_10001067_pt1 | contig 33659 bp, 29 predicted proteins | sample Leawel6488metaG_FD_119754 | JGI IMG/M metagenome (GOLD analysis project Ga0172381, IMG submission 119754) | Leachate microbial communities from a municipal landfill in Southern Ontario, Canada - Leachate well 64-88 metaG | ecosystem: Engineered > Solid waste > Landfill > Unclassified | place... | reverse complement strand
TTTTTACATCCCAACCCTCTTTAAGCATAAGCACGGATACAATAACTTTATGCGGACTTTCCATGCTATCTATTTCATTGGCTTGCTTTCTCAATTCTTGCAGTTCTTTTTCTTTTTTGCCGGCAACTGTTTCTGATATTTCACCGCTTTTATTGGTATGAATAGTCAAAACCGCTCCTTTTAATTGCAAATAGTTTTTCTTCAAAAATTCCGCGACATCATCGCAGTTTTTTGTGTCATCGGTCATTATAAAAAGAATTGATTTCTTGCCAGTCGGCTCAAGCTCTTTATAAGTTTTTTCCCATTCTTCCACGCCCAACCTAATATAATCCTCATATTTTTCCGAAAATATTGAACTTTGTTTTTCCTGTAATTTTGCGCGACTGGCTTGATCTGGCAATACTGGATTTTTTACCACGCCCTGATGGATGGCCTCAACCAACGGATAGTCAGAAACAGTTTGCACAAAAATTTCACCACGGTTGTTTTTTGGCGTAGCCGTAACATCAATTTGCAATGCTATTTTTTTGCCTTTTTGTAATAATTTGTTATTTATATCTTCAATGGATTTAAACCACGCCATTTTCGGATCGTGGATATGATGCGCCTCGTCATTTATAACCATTAGTTCATCAACCTCTCGGACTATTTCACCCAAATCAACTTTTGAATCATTAGTCTTGCCAACAACTTTATTGCCAAGGAAATAATCAGATTTATCTTCATCGTCAAAACCCGGTTCGGCTATGCTTCCCTCGTAAACTCTATGAATATTAGTCAAGAAAATATTTCCCGATTTTGAAATCGTGCCCACCTCGTCTTGTAAATGCAGTTTAATTTGAAAATCATCCTGCCAATTTTGTCCGCCATATCCATTATCGGGCAATATCGGATCTTCATAAAATATTTTTAATCCCTCAAAATCTGCCTTGATTCTATCTAAAACAATAATGTTTGGCGTAATAAGTAAAAAGTTTTTAGAAAGTTCTGAATTTTCCTCATAAAGTTTATGGAAATAAGACCAAGCCAAAAGCAAACTCATTACTTTTGTTTTTCCGCTTCCTGTCGCCATTTTTATCACAAAGCGGAGCCAATCTTCATCAAACATATTCGGGCTTACCCGACCCAATTTATCAAACTTGATTAAGTCGTATTTATTGGAAACTTTCTCAACATCATAAAGCCAAACGATGGTTTCCACCGCCTCCCTCTGTGCAAAATAATATTGAAAAGAAACACTTGTGCCATCTTTGGCATAAATAGTATGCGGCTCTTTAAACCACCAGTTCAAAAGTGTTTTTGAAGTTTCGCTCGCGCCTTCATAATTATCTTTCCGCCATTTGGCGACCCTTTCTCGCAATTCTGGCACAAAAGGAGGCAAAAGCTTTTCATAACCTTCCTTGCGCAAATCTTCATCAGCCGGAAACCACCTGATCGCCGGATCAAGTATCTGAAATTTGTCTTTTGGAAAGTCTTTGTGTAATGCCATAGTGTCTTTTAGTTACTTTTTGCAACCTTTTAAAAAAGAATCTAATCTTTCAAACGAATTGAAAATATTGGACGGCGACAATCCAAGTATTCTGGCTATTAATTGCTCCGTAAGTCTGATAAACATTTCCATTTCTTTAATATCAATTTGCTCTGTCTTTTTACCAAAATGAACAAGCCGACTTCTTGTCCGATACATTTCCTTAATGCTTTTTTTAGCAACAACATCAATTTTTTTTAAAAAATATTCATTTAAAATAAATGATATTTTTTTATCTCCGCTTATTTGCTTTATTCCTTCATCGTCTAACCAATTGCGATTTTTTATGGCAAAAATATGTTCCCAAATTGTCCAGCAGGAAATAAAAGAAGTTTCGATCATTTGTCTTTGTGTGGCCGCCCTAAATAAAAACAAAAAATATCCACCTTCATAACTATCTTGCCATTTTTTGCTTGAAATAAGATCAAGTATTTTATTCAAGGTACTCTCAAATCCAATATCTATTTGATTATAATCAAAAATAGGAATACCTTTCATCTCTTCTTCGGTTTTCAATCTCCCCGTTGCTATGTGCTTCCACCTTGATTCATATTGCACGGAACATCTTAATTGTCCACCATATTGATGCATTCTATGATCACTAATCACTGCACCATTTTCCCAGTCTTTTTTAAAAACATTCCTATCTGTAAATATAGTTAATAAAAATAAAACATCATCAAGTTGTGTAGCTTTTTTATTCCCGAACGGCAGAACACATTTTTTTTCTTTTCGAGGCATTTCTACCGTTGCTGTGATTTGATGTGAGCCAGTTTTTATTTGTGTATCAAATTCGCTTCCAGAAGACTTCACCAAACACATCATACCGCCAAACGCTTCCTTGTAGTTTTCAACTCTTTTAAAAAGATAATCGCCAATTTTAAGTTCTTCAATATATGACGGAAATTCTAAATTAAAAATTTGCAATATCTTTGCTTCTTTTGATAGTTTTTTACCCATATCTGGCATATTTCAAATATTAATAGCAATAACCTTTGTCGTATCATTTCCAAAAATATCAATCACCTTGATTGCGATTTTCATTTTACCCTTTGCCGCAACCTTGAAGGCGGAAGTTAGCTCCAGCGATCTGTCCTTTTTAGTTCTAAAAGATTGCCATTCGTTTTCAAAAATATAACCGCCCGTCCATTTTTCTGTTTCTTCGCCGGATTTTTCGTTAACCACGCGAATTATTTCTTTTTTGCTTTCAAAATCAAAATCAACCGCCCAATAGTCAATCCAGTCGGTCCATTTTTTTGTCAAAACCTCTCTTTCAATAATATCGGTTTGCTTGTCCTTAGAAACTTTGATTACTTGGCCATTTTCAATAATAATTTTATTCCTGCCGGATTGTAGTTTTTCTTCAACTTCGTCGGTGTTATCCTGATTGTAAAAAACCGAAAAATCCGCCAGCTCAATGGCGATTTCTTTTTTATCGCCCTGTCCGCGGACAATGGGCTTGGCTTCAATATAGGCAACATCGTAAAACTTCACCTGTCCCTTTTCCACCGCTTTTTTATCAAACACTTCACGCGGGATAACTTTGAATTGGAGATCAATACCAAATTGTTTTGCCGATTCAAAATCCAGCCCCATTTCATAATCAAACCCCAAAACATCGGCCTTGGTGATATTCTTTTCCTTGCACTCGGCGATTATCTTTTCCAAAAATCCGCCCGTTACCGGCGTATCAATCTGCCCCACCGCCACCAGCCGATCCCGCTTTTTGCCGACAAAAGCATTAAACGAATCCACTGGCTCGGCCTTATATGCCGATAAAATAAGCCTGATAAATTCTTTTTCTTTGCTTTCTCGCTGAATTCTTTTTTCTTCTTCTCGTAAGTTTTCATTTACGGTTAAATACTTTTCACGCTCATATCTGCCGATGTTTAAAATCTTAAACGCGCGAAAATCCTTACCGTCATTTTTTAATTGTCGTTGAACGCCGATCATTCTCTTGCGAGTCGTATGAATAGAAAACCTACCTAAATCAGAACCAATCCATTTTCTACCCAATTTTTCGGCAACAGACAAAGTTGTTCCAGAGCCACAAAAAAAATCCGCAACAAGATCACCCTCTTTTGATGAGGCTTTAATTATTCTTTCAATAAGTTTCTCTGGTTTTTGGGTAGGATAATCGGTTTTCTCGGTTTTATCTCTTTCTGGAATCTGTGGGACGTCCCATACGTCGTCAGGGTTTTTAGGATCATCTAAATAATATTTATAAATTTTACCTGCTTTTCGTACCTCTCTATACCTCCTTCCGTCTCCATCTGTGCCAAAATAACCGCCGAATGTCCCCTCGTTTTGTTCCCTTAAATCGCCAACAGCCGTACCGCTGTAAAAATAATTATTTATATCTTTTGCATAATAAAATACGGTATCATGCCTTTTTGTAAATGTCGTTCTGCCAATGCCACCGCTATTTTTTTTCCAAATTATTTCACCGAGAATATTATCTTCACCAAAAATTTCTTCCAAAAGTAATCTTATATAGCTATTTACTCTATAATCGCAATGGACATAAATACTTCCATTATTAGCTAACAGGTCATACATTATTTTTAGCCTTTCGTAAAGCATGGCTACAAAACTATCTACTCCCCTTCCCCAAGTGTCGCGATAGGCGATTTCTTCAATCACCGACGGCTTCTTGGTGAAACTGTCTTCGCCGATTTCAATGTTCATTGAAAAATCTGCGCCCACATCGAACGGCGGATCAATGTAAATCAGCTTAATACCACCTTGCGCTTCGATCTCCTGGCGCAACGGGCCGTTTTTCAAGCTCGAAAGGATTAGTTTATTGTCACCCCAGATCAGTTTATTCGTCCAGCCTTTCAACTGGCGGCCGCGCGAATCGACGTCGAAAAGCGATCTTTGCATTTTAATTTCCTTTTCGCTTCGCGGTTCGTCAACTTGCTCAATCGTTTGAAAGGGCAAAACTGCGTTTGTTACTTCATTGGTTTTTCCATTCCATACCAGCTCGACTTCGCGCTTGTCTTCAAACAGCAAAAACCGGTATTTGTCCGGCAAAGGCTTGCCTGCTTCGATAAATTTTGCTATATCCCGTTTTTCGTTATCGCTTAATAACATAAAATTATTTATTAACAAACAATTGTATCAACACCAGCAAAACTAAGTTGAGCACTACAAATTTATCAATTAAAAATTTTCTTTTATTGTTTAATTGTTTCAAGTCGTACTCCATTGGCTTTCGATCCTGCGCGGTTTTACCATCAATATATTGTTGGCTTGCGGGTCTACAATTATCGTAATAAACATTATAAATATCTCTTTCTTTTTCAATTATTTTCCTTTCAAAATGTCTTATTTTTAACCAATACCAAGCAATAACACCAAGGATGAAAGAGATTTCGTATAATTGGAACTTATAGAAAACAAAAAAACCTAATAGCGAAATAGTTATCTCGTCAACGGAAACATAATCTAAGCTATCGTGCTTTTTGCATTTTTCCCACTTTGACTTTTCTTCGACTTGTTTTTTAAAAAAATCAAATTTCATTTTTATATACTTTAGCTCTTTTATGCTTGATTTTCAATTCTATAATTTCCAAAAATTCGCGAAGCCTGCTGGCTTCGATTTATATTATTTTATATTTTAAATGCTATTTTTACCCCCCCCACCTGCGGCTAAAATGCGTTGGCCTGCCCCAATTCGAGCCCGGCTGCCCCTTTGCGAGCGTAGCCCTGTAAAACAGCAGTTTGGAGAGTCGGGGGTCAGCCGCTGGCTCTTTGCCTCAAAATCTGGTATTGATAAATGTATGACCTTGATAATAAGTCCGAACTTCATTCAGTAAATCCCGCATAATCGTATATCCGTCAAAATTTTCCACGGCCCCGCCTTCGGCGGGGCTTTAGTTTGGCCGAATTACCCCCCGATTTGCGATTAAACTCCACGGCGAGGCGGCGGTCTAAGATTTTACGGTTCGAAATTAAAAATTATCCTTTTCGCTCTCTATCTGAAAGTAAATCCTTAGGTTTGTATCCGATCACAATAAAATTAGAAATTACATTCGGCTCGCCTCCGCTCGTAAATTTGGCCAACGGATTGCTAACAAAGCGAAATATTTTTGCATCAGGATTTACTGTTCCACTTATTTGTCCATAGTCAATATATAGTGATGGTATTACGGGCATATATATAAATTCGTATTCCGTTTTTTCTTTTACTTTATAGAACCAAATTTTGCTATCCTTTGATACAAGCTTACTCACCTCTATAAAGTTATCTCCTTCAATTTTAACGCAATCAGAATTAAACAGCGCGCTTTTTACTGAATACTCGACCCAGTGTTTTTGAAGGAAGCCTATTAAAGAAATTACATCACCAATCATAATTTTAAAATCACTATACTGTTTTTTAAAAAATTTTGTCAATTTGCTCTCTCCAGTCTTGATTGTAGGGGCCTATAATAATATCTGGAGTTCCATTTTTATGAACCATACTCTCATATTTTGCTGTGCTCGTTATTCCAATAAATTTATTTGCCCATAGATCATCAAATAAACCTTCGTCATTTTTAGCGTCATAAATAAGAAAACCATACCCAAATGGCTTTAATAATCTTGTGATCAAAAAAGGCATTAAAAATCCAAATAAATATATTAAATTTATTTTTATCGCCATTATAATAGAAAAAGGTATCCAGAACCATTCACTAGAAAAAAACCAATAAAATAAAAAAATAGTTTTCCAAAAAAATTTAGGTTTTTTGGTTTCGCTGAACCAATAAATCCAAATACCAAAAGTATCTTTAACTGATTTTTTAAGTCTTAATTCGGCTTTATTCTCCTTAATTAAACTTTGTAATCGTGCAAACTCTTTACTTATAATTACTTTATTAAATCATCTACCATCACCTTCAAAGCTTTTTATATGTTTTTAAAAATATTCCACTATAATTTTATTGACTTCACCGATTTTTTAATTGCATTCATAATGTCTTCGTAATTATCCAAAAAATCTTCTTTTGCTATCTTAAAAGTTTCTGATCTGTTGGTTGGAATTTTTATCTTAGTTGTACGGGATAATTCATCGGTAAAAATATTATAAAATTTATCTACGGCCCCTTTGTAACCATGACGATCAAGCCAGCTAAATTTTACTAGAATGGTCCCGTCTGCGTAAATAGAAAATGGCGATATTGTTTTACATAGCCTATCCATCATTGGGGCGAAAGACCCATTGGAACTGCCGGTTCCCCACTTGATCTTATTAGATTCGTTTTTGAAAAAACTATATAAATTAATTATTTTTTCCGCTTCTCTGCTTAATTTTTCTCTTGCTTGAAGAATGAAGCTCTGTTCGTCCCAAACTTTTCTTTGGCTGCTGGCAGCCACAGGTATGTTCTTCTTTACTTCAGCTCCGAATAATTTTGGAATGATTATTTCGTACCTTTCAAATTTATAATATTCCATCTGAACGGCATAAATATCAAACTGGCTGCTTTGGTTAATATAGACTATCAAATCTTTCAGCTTATTCTCAATAGAGTCCATCAGTATCACGAATTTGATATTGCCTTGTTGTAAGTTTGATTTAATCGCTTCAATCGTTTTTACTAATTCTTCGTCGTCTATTCTAAAGAAATCTTTAACTTTTTCTTCAAAACTGATATGAAATTTTGCGTTAATTACGTTGTTGATATTGGTTATAAACTCACTGTAATCACTATGCCTCCAAAGAGAGGCGCCATAATCTAACGCTTGAGCGACTACAGTTCTTTTATCGGGATTTTTAAATAATTTTGTCTCAACAACATAAATATCACCGTCTTTATCTATGGCTAAAGCATCAATAGGTCCTGATTCAGTTTTATATTCTCTCGCCAAGACAAAAAGCTTCTTGTCTTCTTCTATCTCATAAACAGGGATAGACTCGGGATTTTCATGAATATAATTCTGCAAATATTTTTCCTTATCAAATCCTGCTTTATCTATCTTGCGCGCATTTTTACCGTCCTCTGAAATAATGATACTCATATTTTTATTTTATCAAAAAACTATAACGATAACAAAAAGATAGATTTAAGAATCTTAAACCAAAACCCCCGCCGAAGCGGGGGTTTTGCTAGATTTGTGAGATTGCTCGTCTTTGCTCGGTATCAGCGGTTTTTAGCTGAAGCCGAGCTACGGCTAGACGAATGCGGCCCCAACCGGAGTCGAACCGGTGTTACCTGGATGAGAACCAGGCGTCCTGGGCCTCTAGACGATGGGGCCAAAACTTTATTAAATTAGCATAAAAAGAGCTTTTTGTTAAGATGTTTTTTTCCTTTTTGTTGACAAAATTGTATAATAGTGTATAATAAAATAGTTCTTTGAAATCGGCGCGGAGCTCTGAAAAAAGGATTGGGAACAGCAATCTTTTTTCCAGGGCTCCACATTTCGTTTTTGCCAAATTATAAAAGTTTCCGGCGGCTTTTAAAAGCTTTATCGGAAACAAGATAAGGGATCGTCTTCCCTATTTAGGCTTCCGAAACAAACTTTTTTTTAATCTAGACAGCGGTGAAAAAGTTTCGGAAAAAACGAAAACAGCCCCCATACTTAAGGGCAAGGGCAGCAGCGCACAATGCTATAGGCATAGCGCTCCTGACAAATGAGAAAGGATTATGCTCAATATTAGCTTTACTTGCTAGACAAGATTGAAGATAATCTTTTTTACCTTGCGTTGCCCCTCTGCGTGGAGAAGAGGGGCGCTATAAACAAGCAGCCAATACTGCTTGTTTTTTGTTTGCTCAATATATTTTTTGGCTGGTCGTGGCAAGGTCGGGATCGTAATCAGGCGCAATCTGCCAATAATTTAAAATATATCTGGCAAGGTCATGGAACATCGGCACAGCGGAATATTCCGAAGTCAAAGTGTTGGCAGGATTATCCAGCTTAACCAGTATGACAAAGCGAGGACTGTAAGCCGGAGCAAAGCCCATAAAGCTCTGCCATGTATCGGTAGTGGAATATCCGGCCTTATCCTGCCCCAAAGAAGCGTAAGACATTTGGGCTGTGCCGGTTTTTCCGGCGATATAGTAGCCGGGAATTCTAGCTAAATGACCGTAGCCGTTTTCAACGACATTGACCATCATTTTAGCCAGTTCCTCGGAAGTTTTCTTGCTTATAACTTGTCTGAATTTTTGGCCGTCGTTTTGCTCCTCTTTGCCGCCCGCAACTTTTTTTTCAATAATGGTCATTTTTTCCGGCATTTGGCCGCCGTTCGCCAGCCCGCAAAAAGCTCTTACTATCTGCAAAGGAGTCATTTCCACTCCCTGGCCGAAAGAGGCGGTGGCAAAAGAGACTTGAATGTTGTTATCTAAGGATTTTTTAAGCTCCCTGTTCTGCGAGCTTATCTCTCCGGCAATCTCAACTCCCGTTTTTTCGTTAAATTTAAATTTGTTGGCAAAATAGTCGTAAAAAATATTGTTGCCAACCAAATCTTCCGCGTCCATTACTCCGACATTAATTGAATACTGCAGGCTTTCATACATTTTTCTCTCCCCCCATATTTTTTGAGAAAAGTTATAAACTTTATATCCTCCTATTTGGCGGTAGCCAAGGCTGTCATGAAAAACTGTTTCCGGCGTTATCCTTCCTTCGTTCAAGGCAACGGCTATCGTAATGGGCTTAAAAATTGATCCCGGCTCAAATGTAGTCTGCACAGATTTATTGGAAAAATTCTCCATTTCTTCTTCTCCGTATTTATTCGGATCAAAATTGGGATATTGCGCCATGGCGATAATTTTTCCCGTTGTCGGTTCGGCCGCTATTATCTCCCCCGCTTTCGCGCCGTATTTTTCAACTCCTTCTTTCAGTATTTTTTCCGCTTCAAATTGGATATTGTAATCCACTGTCAGATATAATCCGTTTTCTTGGCTGGAGGAGTCTCCGGATCCGGAAAATAAAAATCCCCAAGGATTGACTTTCTTGTTTTCAAATTTTTCCTGGCCGGTCAAAGAGCTGTTAAAATATTCTTCCAATCCGTATTGCCCTTCGCCGTCTTTGTTTAAAAATCCCGCTATCTGCGATCCGGTGTTTAAATTCGGATAAAGCCTTTTGTTTTGCCACGCAATTTCCACGCCTTTTATTTCCAAACTTTCAATAGCTTCAATCTCCTCTTTGCTTAAATTTTCCTTAATCGTTTTATAAAAGCCTTCCGCTCCGCTGATAGTATTGGATACCTCTTCTTTTTCTTCCCCTATAATTTGAGAAATCGCAGCGGCGGTTTCCTCTATGTTTTCAATATCCTGAACGCAAACGCGCAAAAACGGCTCCTCTTTGGTAGCCGCCAATGTTTCTCCGTTTTTAAAATAAATATCCCCTCTTTTCGGCGCGGTTTGGGATAAAACGCTTTGCTGCCCTTGAGCCAGCGCTTTATAGAAGCTTCCTTTAACGATTTGAAGGTCTATCAAGCGGGCCAATATCCCGCTGCCAAACAATATCAAAAGAAAAAAAACCAAATTAAATCTCCAACTTTTGAATGCCATACTGCAGAAATTATATATTTATCTTCTGCTGGCCACAACGGCGCTGGAAACGACAACATAGTCAATTCTGTCTATTTTTTGGTAGCCCATTTCATTCAGCTTCTGCTCGTATTTTTCCAAGGTATTGTTTTGCAGCAAAGACGCTTCCAATCCCGCCACTTCCTTTCGGCTGGTCTCAAGCTGGGTTTGTTTTTGCCCTATTTCATAGCTGGCTTGAGCCATCTGGCTCACTTGAAAAACATAACAAAAGACCAAGAATCCTAAAACTGCGAATGATAATGTTATAAAAATTTTGGAATTGTCTTTTTTTCTCTTGGCCATTGTTTTTTGTTTTTAAATCTTTTGCGCCGCTCTTAATTTCGCGGATCTTGATCTTGGATTTGATCTAATCTCTGCCAAATCGGGCACAATCGGTTTTTTATTTAAAAGTTTGATTATCCCTTTTGAACTTTCTTCTTTTAAAAATATTTTGACTATCCTGTCTTCCAAAGAATGAAAGGAAATAACTGCCAGTCTGCCTTGCGGAGCCAAAATTTCCACTGCTTGCGGCAAAACTTTTTTAAGGCTTTCCAGCTCTTGGTTGGCGGCTATTCGTAAAGCTTGAAAGGTTCTTGTGGCAAAATGCAGCCTTCCGGTTTTATATCTTCTCGGCACCGCTTTTTTTATTTCTTCAATAAGCTGGAAAGTGCCGGTAATGGCTTTGTTTCTTCTTGTTTCCGCTATTTGACGAGCTATTTGGCGGCTGAATCTTTCTTGTCCGTACTGGTTCAATATCATTTCCAAGTCTTCTTCGGGCCACTGGTTGACTATCTGCTCCGCGGTCAGCCCTTCTTTTCCGTAAGTCATAAGAAGGGGTTCATCTTTTTGGAAAGTAAAGCCTCTGCCGCTTTCATCAATATGCCAGCTTGAAAATCCAAGATCCAGCAGTATGCCGTCAGCCGATTCAAAATTATTTTTCTTCACAATCTCTTTTAAATTTGAAAAGTTTTCGCAGACTAATGTAACTCTTTCTTCAAAATCTTTTGTCTTTTTTTTGACTAAGTCTATTTGCTCGGGAGTTTGGTCTATACCAAGCAGTCTTCCTTTTGGCGCGTTTTTCTCCAATATTTTTAAAGAATGTCCGGCCTGCCCGACTGTCGCGTCAATAAAGTTTTCGTTCGGCTTGGGATCAAGCGCCTCCAATACTTCTTTTTCAAGGACGGGAATGTGCATCGCGATTTTATATTCCCAGCTCTTTTAATCTTTCCGCTATGTCTCCGGCTTCTTTTTCCGTCTTTTCTTTATATCTCTTCCAATTTTCTTCTTCCCAAATCTCAACCCTGTTATACAGCCCGGCAACGGTTATTTTTTTACCAAGATTGGCATAGTCTTTCAGATAGTCCGGAATCAATATCCTTCCCAAAGAATCTATTTCCGCTTCCATTGCTCCGGCAAGCATTATTCTGGCAAATCCTCTTGCATCAGCTTGAGACAAAGGAAGTTTGCTTAATTTTTCCGCCTGCTCCTGCCAATCTTTTTGAGTGTATAGAAACAAGCAGTTATCCAAGCCCCTTGTAATTACAGCTTTTTTACCCAAAATCTTCCGAAACTTAGGCGGAATGGTCAGTCTTTTTTTCGCGTCAATAGTGTATGAGTATTCTCCTATAAACATCCTCGGCGCAATTTTTAACTTCTAATTTTTAAATCTTATTTTATTCGTCCATCCTTTCGCGCGCATTAGCAAGGCAATTTAGTGGCTTTATCCGGTCTTGTCGTTTCAAGTTATCCCCTTATTGCCTAAGTTATCCCCACTTTTATCCACAACTTTCTACTACACATATAATTTACCCCACTTAAACATCCCTGTCAAACACTCAAAAACACCTAAAAAAGCCTTAAAACAAGGCTTTTTCCACTAGTTATCCACAAAAGATTAAAATTAAAAAGCCTTATCGGCTTTTTAATGGCATTAAAGGACTTTTAAGCTGAAATCCCTATTCTTTCTTGTCCAAGGAAAACTTTTTCAAAATTATTTTATAGAGGCTTTCCAAAAAGTCTCCTCCGGCATAGCCTATGATAAATGCCAAGCTTGGAGAAACATAAGACACTCCTTCTATATTGAATCCCGCATTGCTGACTGACGCAGCAACTAAAATTCCTACCGTTCCGGAAAGAAAAGAAATAACTAGAAAATAGGGCAAATTAAATCCGACATTTTTGTAGGAATACTGGTGTTTGATAAAGCCAAGGAGGCCTCTCACCATTCCCCCGCCAAAACCCGCGATCAAGATAGAAAAATACATAATAAAAATTTATATAAAAATTCTGCGATCGGCCAAAAAATTTTTGGAAAACCGCAAAATATTAATGATTATTATTTTTAATAATATAATGATTTTTTTCCTTTAACAACCTTGAAAAATCCACATCTTGACAAGGTTTGTCTTATTATTATAATGAGAGCTAGTTTTTGAAGATAACATTTTTTTAGCGCCCTTTTGGACAGCCAAAAGGGAGCCAAAAAGGTCGGTTCAAAACAAAAATAAAAAACCCCGCTTATTGCGGAAATTAAAAATAAACAAAATGTCTTTTGACGAAAAAACAATAAATCCATTAGACGAATTAATAATGGATCCCTTTATAGCCAATTACGAAGACCCTGAAGAATTTGACGAAGACGAAGATGACGATGACGACTTTCAAGGAATGGACGAAGACGAAAGCGGCGACAACAACGACGAAGAAAACGAAGAGGAAGACGAATACGGAAAGTGGTAATTTTAAACAAAAGACCCTTTAAAAGGGTTTTTTGTTTGCGGTTGACTTGGACTTTAAAAATGTTAAGATAACCGCATAATTAAATAATATTAAATAATATAATATGGAACTTCCAAAGGAAAACTTAAACTCCGAAACTGAAAATGCCAAGATTGATGAAGCCTCTCCATCCGTAGATGAAGTAAAAACTGTTGAAAAAGAAACAGCTTCCGCTGAAACGGAAAACAGGACCTTTTCGTTTAAAAACAACAAGAAGGCCTCTATAATGGCTTTAATAGCCGCAATGGCCGTTATTTTGGGAATTGCAGGATATTATATATGGAAAGGAACTTCCCAATCCGTAGCTCCGACAGGATTGACTCCGGAAGCCGCCTCTAAAATCGCCCTTGACTATGTAAATAAATATTTTGCCAGCACTGAAAATTTGGCATCCATTTCACAGATAAGCAGGGAGAAAACCGTCGGATTGTATAAATTTACCCTTGAGCTGCAGGGACAGAAGCTTAACGCTTATGTCTCCAGCGACGGAAAAATGTTTTTCCCTCAAGATCCGATTGATTTGACAAAGTCCCCGGAAGAGCAGGAACAAGAGGAAGAGTCTTCCCAAGAGCAGATTGAAGAGCAAGAACAAACAACCGTTGAAGGAAACTTCAAAGAAGTAGCCGGAGCTCAAGTCTGCCAGGAAAACGGAAAGCCCGTTGTTTACTTTTTCGGATCAACCGGTTGTCCTCATTGCGTATGGGAAAAGCCCGTTATCGCCGCTGTGGCTGAAAAATTCGGATCAGCTATCAGCTATCACGAAAACGTAGACAGCCAAACGGATATGGACATTTTCAGCAAATACAGCACTCAAGGATATATTCCCGCCATAGTAATCGGATGCAAATATTATCGCGTCGGATCGGGAGAGTCGTCCGGACAGGAAGCGGAAACAGCGGCTTTGACCAAACTGATTTGCAACGCAACGAACAACCAGCCTGCCGGCATTTGCGGACAATAGACGGACTTGAAACATTAATGACAATTAAAAATCCGCCCATAGGCGGATTTTTAATCGGTTGTTCTCCCCTTTTTTGGTGGGCGGTACAGGACTTGAACCTGTGGCCCTTGCAATGTGAATGCAATGCTCTGCCGCTGAGCTAACCGCCCGCGTAAGATTTTCTGCCGCGCGCAAAAACAGCTTAGCATTTTTCTTTTTTGAGGAAAAGATATAATAATTTTTCTTTTTTGAAAAAGGGCCTAATAATTTTTCTTTTTTGAAAAAGGGCCTAATAATTTTTCTTTTTCAAAGAAAAAGATATAATATAAAAAAAAGGATGAAAGCTTTTGAATTTTATTTTAATCCTGGGACGAAAAAAGAACTGGCCTTTGAGACCTTTTGTTTTGAGCCGGAAAATCCGCAAGAAAAAGCCCTGGGAAGCTTGTATCTGGCAGGATCAATAACCGGCAAAGAAGATAATGGAGACAAGCTTCTTTCAGAGCTCGCCACCTTAATCAAGACTCAATATTACCAGCCGGCCAATGAAAGTCCCGAATCAGCCCTCAAAGAAGTTCTGAATCAAGCCAATAAGCTTTTAACCGGCTTGGATTCCAAGGACCGGCAAATCAGTTTTTTTGTTTTAAGCTTCAAAGAAGGAGAAATTAATTTCAGTATATTCGGCGAAGAGATAAAAATCGTCTTCCTTCAGAAAGGAAAAATTTCCAAAGTTAATAAAGCGGCCAAAAAAGAGCCTTTCGTTTTTAAGAATATAATGTCCGGCAATTTGGGGATAAAAGACAGCGGACTGATTTTAAGTTCTGATATTTTGGATTTTTTCTTGGAAAAAAATATTTTAGAAAAAATAATTTCAGAAAAAGATTCTAAACAAATTGAAAGGATTTTAAGCAAATTTAAAAAAGAAACCAAGGCCTTGTCCGGATTCTGCCTGCTTCTCCAATCCGAAGCAAAAAGCTCGCCGAAAAAAAATGCGCCGGACAAAAAATGGAGAAATACGGCCGCCAAAATTATTTCTTTCGCTGGAAGCCTCCGTTTTAAAAAATCTCTGCCTTCTCTTTCCTTTAATCTTAAAAAACCTTCTTTTCCTCAAAAAATCAGTTTAAAAGCTCTTTTTGGTTCGCTGAAAAACCAAAAATTACCGGCTATCGCCTTTTGGAACAACTGGAAAAAAAGGGATGTTTTTAGCGTAATACTTTTGCTTTTAATTCTTTTGGCCGGATTTTTTATGTCGCAAGAGGGAAAGAAAAAAGAAATGGATTCGGCGCTGGAAGAAATAAGGCAAGTGGAACAGCTGGTCTCTCAAGCCAATGTTTTGATCGGACAAAAAAAAGAGCAAGAAGCAAATCTAATCCTGCAGCAAGCTTTTGACCAAATATCGCTGAAAATTAAAAAATCCAAAGCGGCAGAGGAAGAAGCCGAAAGCTTGAAAGGCCAAATCCGGGAAAAGCTTTACGCTATAAACAAAGTTCAGATTAATACGCCTTTTGAAACGGTATTAAAGCTTTCTAAAGACAAAACAGACCTTATCCCCAACAATATTCTTTGCCAAGGTGAAAAATTCTATCTTTTCAATTCAATGTCAGGAAAGCTTTTGGTCTATGACTCCGAAGACAGAAGCGGAGAAACATTCAGCTCCGAAACTAATCTGCGTTTCGGAAAAATTTTCGGCGAAGATCAAATAGTTTTCATTAACAGCCGAAACCAAGTCTTTCTCTTCAAAGAAGAAGGCTTCCAAGAACTCGGAACCCTGGTTCTTCCCTCTTCAGGCACGCAGTTCCAAAGTTTTGAAGTTTTTAAAAACAATCTTTATTTTTTAAGTTATGATTCGGAAGAAGAAGCGTTTTCAAAAGAGATAATAAAATACAGCTATTCGGGAGACTATCAATGGGAAGATCCGCAAGTTTGGCTGAAAAAAACTTCAAAAGATTCCATCTCTATTTCAGCGGACGGACTTGTGTGGATATTAAACAGCGACGGATCTGTGAGATCTTATTACACCGGCCTTTTCCAAAATGAAATAAAATTAAAAATTTTTCCCTACCTCAAAAACATTACAAAGATATTGGCTCCGTCCAATCTTGCCAGGCTTTATCTGTTAGAGACAAATCAAAAAAGAATTATCATTTTGGACAAAAACGGAGAAATTATAAAGCAGATACAAAACGATTTATGGACCGATTTGCTTGATTTTGCAATTTCTCCCGATGGAAAATCAATTTATCTGCTTAATGAGGCTAGCATATTGCAAGTAAAGATATAACAAAAAATCCGCAAGAAGCGGATTTTTTGTTCTGTGATGCTTTAGATTTATTTCAAATCTACTGAAGCGCCAGCGGCCTCCAAAAGCTTCTTCAACTCTTCTGCCTCTTCTTTCTTGGCCCCCTCTTTAACGATTTGGGCTGAAGCGGCGGCGGCGTCAACCAAGTCTTTGGCTTCTTTCAATCCTTTTCCGGTTGCGTCTCTCACAACTTTAATAACTTCTATTTTCTTGTCGCCGATAGCGGTCAATGTAACATTAAAGCTTGATTTTTCTTCAGCTTCCGCTCCGGCTTCTCCTCCGGCTGCGGGCGCGGCGGCCATCATTTGAGGAGCGGCGGATACGCCGAATTTCTTTTCTAAAATTTTGACCAATTCAGCCAAGTCTAAAACTGAAAGATTTTCAATAGATTCAACTATCTTTTGGAATTTTTCAGGAACTTGCACTGTTTCCTCTTGTTTTTCTTCTGCCATATTTTTTAGAATCCTGAAACCCTTGGCATGAAATAAATTTCATTTTTAGAGCTTCAATCTTCAATAATTTATTATTAATTAATTGTTACTGTTTAACTGATTGTATTTTGCTTAATACGCAGACCAAGCCTCTCAAATTTCCCTGTAAAACGCTTAAGAATCCCGTCAACGGAGCGGCAATGGTTCCGACAGTTTGGCCTATCAATTCCTGTTTTGTGGGCAATTTTGCCAGGCTGATAATGTCGCTTTCCAATAAAAATTTATCTTTCGCGCTTCGGATGTATCCGCCGATAATCTTAAGGTTTTTTTCTTTCTTGCTGGATTCATAGACCGACTTGGAGGGAGAAACTTCATCTCCGAACCCAAAGATTACAGCCATTTCTTTTTTGATTTCTTTCAATGAGTTTTGGGGATACTTATCCTGCATTGCCAAATTAAGCAATGTTTTTTTAGCAACGCTCATTTTGGCGTCGGCGTTTTTTAAGCTTTCTTTTATTTGGTTTATTTTCTTAGTCTGTATTCCTGAAACCTCAATAAAAATCATTGAAGTTTGCTTGCCGACATTATCTTTCAGAAGGCTTAATATTTGTTTTTTCTGCTCTAGTGTTTTTGCCATAAAACAAAAAATCCGCTTATCGCAGACTTACAAACAAAAAATCTCTCTTTTGCCTGAATGGGACTTGTTGCGCGCCCATTGTCTGCGGCGATTGGTTTATTACATTAAAACTATATCAAAAAACTCCATATCTTGTCAATCTTTTTGTCAAAATTTTAGTCAAGCGATTATACGGTTATAAGCTGCTGTTGCTGGGTAAAAATGGGAGAAAAAGAAAAATTAGGATACTCTTTTTCTTCAAATTTATCTTCTCTAGCCTTAAAAAACTGCCAAATGGAATTTCCTATCGGAGAGACTATAGTTCCTCCGATTTTTAATTGTTCCTTCCACTCTTTGGGCAGCTCCTTTACGGAAGATGTTGAAAAAATTTTATCAAAGCCGCCGGACAAGTCGGAGCGTTCGGATATTTTGGGATATCCCTTAAAACCGTCGGCCACGCAAAGCTCTACCAATTTTTTTTCAATAAAGCCGTATTTGGCAAGATTCTCTCTCGCTGTTTCCTTAATCTCCGAAATCGCTTCCAAAGAGACGATCAATCCTTTCGCCTGTTCCGCTCCGGCTGTCTCATTTTTTTTGCTTATAATTTGAGCCGATAAAGCCGTTACCCATCCTGATCCTGTGCCGATTTCTAAAATTTTGTCTCCGTTTTGAGGTTGGAGCCTTTCAAGAATAAAAGCGACTATCAGCGGCTGGGAAATGCTCTGCCCCCATCCTATCGGAAAAGCTTGATTGAGCTCGGCATAGTCCTTAAATTCTTCGGGCATAAAATCCTCCCTTTTAATTTCCTGGAAGGCTCTGATAATTCTAGGAGTTTGGAGCCAATTTTGTTTTACTAAATAATCAACCAGCATTAACTGATTTAAAGATAATTTATAATTTCGCGGCTTTGCCGCTTTTATTATTATCTCTCTTTTTTCGTTGAAAACCAAGTGTTGATAACTTCTTTGTCCGATAAAATAAAAAACGGCGATTGTGCCGCTCTTTAAAAATATTACAAATCCAACGCCGGCGATTATAAAAATAAATTATAAGCAGGGGCAGAGGGAATCGAACCCCCATCTATGCTTTTGGAGAGCATCATTTTGCCACTAAACTATGCCCCTTCCGCCGAAATAAATAAAAACTTTAATTTGACGCCAATTAAAAACGCCTGTTTCTAAAAACTATTTCTTTGATTCTTTATGGGGGGTGCGTTTTCTGCAATGCTTGCAATATTTGCTAAGCTCTATTTTGGTTTCCGATTTCGGAGATTTATGGCCAAAATAATTAGCGCTTTTACAGCTGGTGCATACAAGCTTGACTGTTGTTTTCTTTTTCGTTGCCATATTATTAAATTAAACAAATAATGAGCCGAAGGCGAGAATCGAACTCGCGCTCTTCCCCTTACCAAGGGGATGTTTTACCACTAAACTACTCCGGCATCGCCCGCCATAGCCTTGGCGACGACGGACAAAAAATCGGCAATAAAGGACAGCCAAGACAATTTTTATTGCATCCGCAGGCAAAATCGCTTGGTTCTATCTTTCGTTAAAGATAGAAATTTTGCCGAGGATTTAGCTACCTCGCCGCCGAAGCGAACGCAGAGGGCAATAAAAATTATCTTGGTTCCTGCTGTGGGCAGGGAGGGACTTGCACCCCCGAAGGCATAAGCCACCTGATTTACAGTCAGGTCCATTTGACTACTTTGGTACCTACCCGAATTTCAATTATAAAATTTAACTTCTAAAGCTTAGCAAAAAAAGAAAGGTTTTTCAATATTGAAAAATTATTCCAAAATATCTTTTTGCCTGTCTTTTTTCCATTCGCCAATTTTTTTATGGTCGCCGGAAAGCAAAACTTTCGGCACTCGCCAAAGCTTAGGCTTGGATAAAGGCTCTCTTTTGCCCTTGATAATCTTGCCGGGATCAAAAATTTCAGGCCTTGTGTATTGGGGCCCTTCAATAAAGCCTTTTCTTTTTGATATTCTTTCTTTCAGAAAAACTTCCTTTCCCAAAACCCCGGGAATAAGGCGGGCAATTGATTCTATTGCCGCCATGGCGGGGATCTCTCCTCCCATTAAATCATACGGGCCTATGGAAATTTCCATGTCGGCTATATTTTTCGCCACACGCTCGTCCACTCCTTCATACCTGCCGCAGATCATTACAAGCCTGTCCATTTTAGAAAGGCGGTAAGCCATTTTTTGCGTAAACTGCCTGCCTCTGGGAGTAAAAAGAATTATTTTAGTTTTCTCTTCTTTTAAGCCGGCTTTTCCTTTTTTCAAAGGGCCGGCGATTTTAATTTTTGACCCTTTGAAATCAAGCTTCAGGAATTTTTTTAAAGTTTTAAGTATCGGCTCTACTTTTAAAACCATACCCAATCCTCCGCCAAAGGGCCTATCGTCAACGCTTTTCCTAGCATCTTCGCAAGACTGCCTGATATCGCGCAGCCTTATTTCTAAAATTTTCTTGTCTTGGGCTTTTTTAATAAAAGACGTCCCTAAATAAGAGCTGAAAATGTCCGGAAAAATTGTGAGAACGTCTATTTTCATATTTTTTCCCTAAATTAGCAACAACGGCGGCTTGGAGCCGCCGTTGTTGTGAATTTTATCAAAGAAACGCCTTTTTAAAATTAGAGCTGTATGTCGTCTAATTCTTCGGCAGGATTTTCAACTGCAGGTTTTTCTTCTCTTCTTCTTGAGCCTCCTTCGGGCTCTTCAATCTTCAGATTGACTCTAGCGTGATTTTTCAATCCCACAATTCTTACAAGGCTTCTAATGGAACGGGCGGTGGCGCCTTGGCGTCCAACAATTTGTCCCATATCTTCGGGGTGCACTTTTACGGAAAGAAGCACTCCCATCTCATCAACTTTTCTTTCAACTTTTACATCGTCCGGATGGTCAACTAAATTTTTAACGATGTACAGTAAAAAATCTAAATCTTTATTTGGGTCCATATAGCTTAATGAATTTTATCTTAGAATTCTTAACGAATAATTCTGTTTAACTCGACCTTTCTTTAAATACATTCTAATCTTTGCACTAATGAATTTTGTTGTCAACTTAAAATTTCCCCAAGATTTTACCCTTAAAATTGCTGCTTTTTTAAGAACTGGCGGCTTCTGCGGCAGGCTTTTTTTCAGCAGGAGCTTCCGCGGCCGGAGCTTTAGATTCAGGGGCTTTTTCTTCTTTCTTTTCTTTGCCTTCAGCTTGCTGAACTTTTTTGGGGAGAGCCACTTTTCTCTTTCCGCCTTCAATAACTTTTTCGGACACCAAAAGATTATACACCGTATCCGAAGGCTTTGCTCCCCTGCTTATCCAATAAGTTATTCTTTCGTTTTTAAGAATTTTTTCTTTTGTTACAGGATTATAAAATCCTACTTCTTCCGTAAAACGACCCCTTGTGGAAGATTTAGTCTTCTCGGTAACAACAATTTTGAAGCAAGCCTGGTTTTTTTTGCCTGTTCTGAAGAATCTGATTGTTAACATATTTATTTTTGTTTTTAATCCTTTTTTATGATTTATTTATATAATATTAAATTGAATTTTAGTCCAGCCATTTTTTTAATTCTAAGGCTTTCTTGGCTGCTTGGACTTCCGCTTCCTGTTTTGATCCTCCTTCTCCTTTTGCGACCATTTCTTTCCCCAAGAATACTCCCATAATAAAATGCTTCAAATGATCGGGTCCGCTTTCTTTCAAAACGGAATAGCCGGGAGTTATGTTCACTATTTCCTGGGCCTTTTCTTGAAAAAGAGATTTTGCGTCTTTAAATAACTTTTTTTCCAAAATTATCGGAAGTTTCCTAACAATCAAGCTGCTTTCAATAAACTTCTTACAAGCCTCATACCCCTGATCCATATACAAAGATCCGACAAAGGCTTCAAAAGTGTTGGCTAAAATATATTGCCTGGCTTTGCTTTGATCTTTGGCTTCTCCTTGGCTCAACAACAGAAAGCCGTTGAACCCCAATTCCTTAGCCAAATCGGCCAAGGATACAGAGTTGACAAGAGCCGCGCGCCAGCTGGTCAAATCTCCTTCCGTCTTATCCGGATATTTTCTATACAAATAGTCCGTTACCACCAGTTCCAAGACCGCATCTCCCAAAAATTCCAGCCTTTCATTGTGCCTTAGCCTAAAATCCGGATTTTCATTCAGATAAGAACGGTGGCAAAAAGCTTGAATCAGCAAGTCTTTATTTTCAAAATTTATTTTCAATTTTTTTTCAAGTAACGAAAAATCTTTCACTTTCCAATCTATGTTTTTATTTCTTTTTATCTTCTTCCGGGCTTTCCGCCGCAGAAGGGTCTATCTCTTTATAAACTGTGCCGAGCACTCCGTTTATAAATTTTCTTGAGCTCTCTCCTCCAAAGTTTTTAGCCAGTTCTATTGACTCGTTTATGGCAACTTTGGGAGGGACTTCTTCTTTGTTGCCGTAAATTAATTCGTAAAGGCCGATTCTTAAAATATTTCTGTCCAAAATATTTATTTGCTCAAGCGGCCATTCGGGAGCTGTTTTGACAATAATTTGATCAAGCGCTTTTTTATTTTCCATCACTCCTTTTACTAAATTTCTAGCAAACTGATCCTCTCCCAGTCCGGCTCCGAATTCTTTAATGTTCTTTTCAGCCAGCTCATTGATGTCTTTATCTTTCAAATCATAAAAATCCCATTCGTAAAGGCTTTGCATAGCTATTGAACGAGATAAATGGCGGGCTGACATTGTTTACAAGGTAAAATAATATTACTTCTTAGCGGACATCTCTTCCGCCGAAAGAGGCTTGGAAGCGTTTTTTTCCATTTCTTTAGCTTTAATTTCTTTTTCGCGGATTTTTTTCTCCTTGCGCTCCAGCTTCGCCATTATATTGATCGCCTCTTTTCCTTTATAAAAACCGCAGAAATTACAAACGGTATGAGGCAAAACAGCTCTGCCGCATTTCGGACATTTGCTCAATGTCGGAGGAACGATTTTGATGTTCGCTCTTCTCTTGTCTCTTTTAGATGATGTTGTATTCCATTTTGGAACTGCCATAAACGCGATAAATAATTTAAAATTTAACAGCTTAAAACTTTATTTATTATACATTTTTTATGATTTTTGTCCACCTTTGCGTCCTTTCAAGCGCCATTCTCTTCAATTCCTTAAAAATCTAAATCTAAAATTCAAAAGGCCCGATAAAGGGCCTTTTTTTATAAGATATCCTCTCTTAGAAAGGCAAGAGCTCTCTCCATCTTGGCAAAGGAATAACTTTTAAGCTTTTCGTTTCGTCGTCCCAATGGCCGGCGTCATCAGAAACCTCTAATGTAATTTCGTTGGTGCTCATTGACGCCGTAGTGGTTACCATGCTTATATCGCCGAAAACCGTTCCGTTCTTGTCTTTCCACGTCCAAGAATCAATTGAAGCCCCCTCTGAAGGACTGCTATTGTCTCTAAGCCAAAGTTCTTTTCCTTCTTCCACTGACAAGCTCGCGCAAGGATCAGACCAGTCTATCCCGTCCTTGGAACAATCAAAATCAGCTTTTAACCCTTTTAAAAAAGTTATGCCGTTTATAATTTTAGGAGAGCTTTCTTCTCCCATTGTATCGGCAACTATCAGTTTGACCTTATAAACTCCCGGCGATTCGCGCATAGGAAGCCCTGCGGGATTGCCTGCTCCATCGTTGGCAAAAGAATATGTAGGATCAACAGAAAAGCCGGATCCGTCGTCAGCCGCTTTATACCAATTGGAAATTATAATATTTGAAGAAATTAAATTGCCCAAGCCGTCGCGAACATCATCCGGATCGCTTGAAAGATTATTCAAATGCAAAATGCACCCATCCTCGGTGTAGCAAGCGCAAGGATCAGCCGGGAGGGCATAGGAATCATTAACTCCCCGGCAAGAAGAATTGTCGCATTCAAAATCCGCAGTTGGAAGATGGTTCGGCCCGATTAAGCTTGTAAGTTGATATTCTTCCGCTCCTCCCATATTAGTATTGCTCATACTGATTGATCCGATAACTCCCGCGTCCCCGGCGGCATCTTCGCTGCTGTTGGCCCACCCTGTCAAAGAATATCTTCCGGCATAAGGGCCGGCAGCTATTTTGGCCTCCGATATTTGTGTTTCAGCTCCGCTAACGTCAAATTTTATCCATCCATCCCAGCCTCCGGAATTGGATCCGGCTCCGGAACCGGCGCAAGGAATTGCATCGCAAGCTGAAAGCGCCCTGGCCCAGCCCGCTATTTTATTTCCTTGAAGCCTCGCTATACATGCATTATCATCGGAGCAAGGATAATCTGAAGGCGGAATATTGGTTTCGGCTATATTAAAACTGATAGTCCCGATGTTGTCGTTCCAAGCGTATCCGGAAATTTTTCCGTCTGAAGCGATGTCAACTCCGTAATCATCCGCAACGGTGCTGGCGTTATCTCCTCCGCAAGCGCCGCTGTCAATATAGCCGTTATCGTCGGCGTCGCAGCTTTTACAGGAGAAGCTGACAGTCCCCACATTTTCCGACCAGCCAAAGCCCAATAAGGTATGTTCGGCGCAAGGAGCGGCAAAAGCGATTCCCGCAACAGAAACAGCGATTAAAAGCGCGGATAAAGCTATTTTATTTTTAGATTTCATGCTTTATTTTTTGATTAAAATTAATTGAGCATATTTTACCACAAAGCTTGCCGGTCTGAAATATTTTTCTGTGGATAAAATCTTCTTTTTAAAAAGGCGAAGATTCCACCCATCCGGGTAAAGCAATAACATTAATTTTGTGCTCTTTGTAATCAACCGGCCTGTTTTTATCGTCCAAGTCCATTCCTATAATCGCAGGCAAACGGTCTAACGCGATATGAACAGTTGAATTTCCCGTTCCCGAACTAAAGATTCTTTTATCGCCTTTTTCGTCAACTTTATACCATCTCCTTTCCGTTTTGGAAGGATCGGCCCCGTCGGAAAGAATTGAGCGTTCCGGACCTCGCACGTCGCTAAGCCAAATAGTCGCTCCTTGATCGGGATGAATATGATCAATGTCGTTACAGGCATACCATGTCGCCCCTTCGTCAAGAGAACAAGAAAACCCGGCTTTTACTCCCTGCAAGAAAACTATTTGTTTTGTTGTTTCGTCGGAGCTTTTGGTGCTTGATACTTTTAGCTTAACGGTATAAGTTCCTGCGGATATCTTTTGGGGAGTATAATTTTCCACGGACGCGCTCCTTAATTTTTCCACGTAAGATCCGCTTCCGAGCGGCGCGATAGACCATACAGACTCAATGATGTCCGCCTTTGGCGTTGATTCGTTTTTCAGCTGCAAGACGCCGAAAGAATCATTATAGCAGCGGCAGCAGCTTGAACATCCTATCCCGCAGGCCGAAGAATCGCAGGAAAAGCCGGCATCCAATCGGATATTGGAAACGGTTAATTTGAAAATAATGTTTTTTTCTTGATTAATTTGGTTGGAAACGGAAGCCTTGATCTCAATCTCCCCGACAACGTTATCTTCAACTTGAACTTCAAATTCTATCGGATCAATTTTTGTTTTGTTGTTGCAGTCTAAAAATCCGTTATCTCCCAAATTGGGACAGGTTAAAACTCTTGCTCTTTCGTCAAAAGAGCATCTGTCGTCTATTTTTGTCAAAGAAAACTCTTGAGGAATGTCCACCATAAGCTTTGTGCCTTTGGATTGGCCCGCAATCGCTCCGGCAATGGCTTGATATATCTTCACCAATTCCGCTTCGTCCGTAGCGTAAGAATAAGTTCCTTTTCCCTTGTCGGCTATAATGTTCATCAAGCCGCAACAGCTATTGGGATAACCGATGGTAGGAGGATTATAGCAATAATTATTTATTCCCGAAGCTGTTGTCGTCGGAGAAGGAGGCACTCCGGCCGCCATCTTGCTGAATCCCACCGAATAAAAAACAATATTTTCCGGATTATCTTCGGCTTGCCTGACAGAATCTTGAGCTGAAGGCCCGTAGCAGTCCAAGCTTGGAGACCCTGATCCGCTTAACGATATATTCGCTCCGCCGTCCGTAAGCAATATCGCATATTTTTTGTTTCTATCTTCGCCGTTGTATTTTATTTCCTTTTTTGCCTGATCTATCCCGCAACTGATGCATGTTCCGCCAAGGACGTTGAGATTTCCGAGAGCTCTTTTTATCTCTCCATAACCATCTTCATTCGTTAAATGGACATCTATCGCGCTGCCGCTTGAATAGCTTACAAGAGCCGCTCTGTCGCGTTCGGGCTTTAAGATATCCAAGAAGCTTTCCACTGCCGATTTGGCCGCAGCCATACGGCTCATTGAATAAGAAACTTTTTCATTGTTATCCAGGCCATAAGCCATGCTTCCCGAACGATCAAGAATTAAAACAATATCCGTGGGCTGGGCAATTGTGGCGCAAGGAGAATCGTTGGAAACATTTATCGTATATTTAATATTTTCCCCGGAAGATACTGTTGATCCGCTTGCTATCTCGCCGCTGCTAACCGCTTCTTCGGCTTTTACGTCCAAATAGAATCCTCCCTCTTTGGCTGTTTGGACAATCGTTTTCAAGTAAATAACCGCTGAATCCCAAGATGTTCCGAGCCACGTTCTTTTCAGCCCTTTAAATTGGACATAAAAACGGGTATCCGGCCCCAAATAAGACTGGTCGTTTGGAATCTGCAAAGATATCTTGTATCCGCCGCCAAAATTCATCGGAGAAGTTCCCAGGCTCTCTATCTTGTCTCCCCTTCTCCTTGTCGCTTCCAAGTCAATCACTTGTATTTTTTGTCCTTGGATACTCTCCGTTGTTAAGATTACATCTTCCTTGGCATTGGTAATGAAAAACTCAAAGCCGCTCTCTTTTCTGTCAAAATAATAAGAATCAATATTCCCTGAAAAAGTCGCCCATCCGTCCAAATAAAGAATGGAGCTTGGAAGCGGCTCGCTTGGAAAAATCATAATATCCTGATTGCCGAAAGATTCCTCCCACTGCCCTTTGCTCCCCCATGTTCCGGCCTGCGCTCCTAATCCCAATAATAATCCGGCTACAATAAAAACTGCCGCCAGTTCTGCCGGCTTGTTTCCCTTTTTCTTAAGAAAGAGAAGAACAGCGGCCACGATAACAGCCAAAATTACAAAAGCAAAGCCGCAGACAAGCAGCCAGTCCACCGGCTCTTTCTCCGGACTTTTTTCCTTGCGGTCTTTAATCTCTATTCTATAATCATCTAAAAATTCATTTTGGCTTCCAACAATGGTTGTTTCTATTTTTGGATCTGAAACTCCTTTTTTTACGGGAACCAAAACATCAATCCGTCCGGCATTCAGATCTACATCCTGCACCGTTTGGCCTATTGTCTGATCGCCGTCAATTATTTTTACCGTAATTTCCCCTCCTTGATAATCTTCTCCTTGGGAATTGACGGCAACGGAAACCTTGGCTTCGTCTCCGGCGAAATAAGAAGATTTGTCTGTTTCTATTTCAACTATATTGGCCGCGCCTTCTTTTACAACTTCCCATTTTAAATCTATTAAATTGGAAACGGGATTCTTGGATTCGTCATACATTATTGCCCTGGCAACATAGAAACTGGAATCAAACCTTGCTTTCAAATCTATTTCGCAAACGCTCGCCTCTCCCGGCCTCAAAGACAGATAATCCTTTTCTATCTTCTCAACCGGTAATCCTTCAGCGGTTTTTTCATAAATTAAAATTTCCGGACGGGCTTTTACGTCAAAAAAAGAATTATTTATTATTTCAAACGATATTTTAGGATCTTCGCTCGGATAATAATAAAATTCCGTTCCCTTTTTTTCGCCGTCTTTTATAAATGATGCTTGTTGAATATTTAAAACTCCTCCTTCGGTTTTCTCAATATTAATGGGTATCTCGCGTCTTGCCATTCCGGTGCCCTTGGAATTGTAAAGTCTTACCCTGAAATCATATTCTCCGGGAGCTATTTTTTTAGGCAGACGATAGCTAAAATTTTCAGTAATCGTTTGATCCGGATTGAGACTGAAACTGACAGATCCAGACTGTTCGTTCCAAACAACGGTAAAGTTTCCTTCCTCGTCTTTTGCCAGCAGGCTTAATTTGTAAGCAATATCCGGCACGACTGAAGATTCGGCGTTCCAAACGATAAAAGAGCCTTCAATCGTATCTCCGGCGTCAAAAACGGCCGCTTGTATGTCAAACTCTTTTAAAAATACCTGCGAGGCTATAAAAGCTTTTGCCAAAGGACACACAAAGAAAAAAAAGACCAAAAAAGCCAAGAAAAAAAACAGTTTTTTGCTTTTGTTTTTACAAAAATTATTCATATTTAAATTTCAAATAATTTGCCTGAAAATTTTATTAATTAATTTATTTTACTATGAAAACAAACCGGCTGAAAGCTTTTTCTGTGGATTGCCGCAGGACCGAAATTTTTCAGCATTTCCTTATGGTATTTGGTCGGATAGCCTTTGTGCCGGGCAAATCCGTATTGGGGGTATTTTTTGTCAAATCTTTCCATAATCCTGTCTCTGCAGACTTTTGCCAATATGCTGGCCGCGGCAATGGAAAAAATTTTTTGGTCTCCTTTCGGAACCGGTTTTTGGCTTGCTCCGCCAAATCCCGCTTTTATCAATCTTTTATCGGACAAAGTAAAGTTTCCATCTATAAAAAGATAAGGCTTCTCTGCCTTTCCGCTCTTTTGGATTTTCGCGGAAATCGCCTTTGAATTATTTTTTTTATTTAAGCTGTCCAAAGCTTTAACCATAGCCAGCCGGCTGGACTGAAAAATATTTATTTTGTCTATTTTCTTTTCTGAAACCGAAGCTATTCCCCAGCTAATAAAAGAGTTTTTTGTCAGCAGGCCGTAAAGAAGCTCCCTTTTCCCGCAAGATAATTTTTTGGAATCGTTTGTCTCTTTTAGAATAAGCTTGAATTCCCTTTTTAAACCGGCGCCCGCTTTTTGAAGCAAGAAATAATCCACAGCTACGGCCGCCGCGACTACCGGTCCGGCCAAAGGGCCGCGGCCGGCTTCGTCCAGCCCAATGACAGTAAAGCCTTTCCGCCATATTTTTCTTTCAGCTTGCAGGTCCATAAAAACTTTCTTATAATGAATTAATCGCGTTGCGCGAATTTTAGTAAATTTTGAAAAATTTAGCTTTTTTTATTTTATAACAGCGGCAGAAAATTAACAAAAACCCGTAATTCTTCCATTAAAGAAATGCAAAAATTTACCCATCTCCATGTCCACAGCCACTATTCCCTTTTGGACGGACTGCCTAAAATAGACGATCTTTTAGACCATGCCAAATCTTTGGGAATGGACTCAATGGCGATTACGGATCACGGAGTTCTATACGGCGCGGTGGAATTTTATAAAAAAGCTAAAGCCAGAGGAATCAAGCCTATTATCGGATCGGAAGTTTATGTGGCTTTTGAAAAAATGGAGCAGAAGAGAGCCGGCATTGACGGAAGAAGATACCACTTGGTTCTGCTCGCAAAAAACGAAGAAGGATATAAAAATCTCGTTAAGCTTGTCACAAAATCCCACTTGGAGGGATTTTATTATAAGCCGAGAATTGACGAGGATCTTTTGGCAAAGCATTCAAAAGGTCTTATCGGCCTTTCCGCCTGCATTCAAGGAAAGATTCCCCGCCTTTTGATTTCAAACCGAAACGAAGAAGCCGAAGCAACGGCCAAAAGATATAAAGAAATTTTTGAAAAAGACAGTTTTTATTTGGAACTGCAAAAACATCCTAGTATTCCCGAACAAGACAAGGCAAATAAAGCTCTGATTGCTTTGGCTAAAAAGCTTGATCTCCCTTTGGTTGCGACCAACGACTGCCATTATCTGCTTCCTGAAGACGCTGAAGCCCAGGATGTTTTAATGCTCATCAACACTAATGCCGATGCCAATGACTCGGGAAGGCTTTCAATGCTGAAAGAAGATTTTTCCGTGCGCCCTCCCAAGCAAATGATTGAAGACTTTAAAAATGTTCCAGAGGCCATTGAAAACACCCAGAAAATAGCGGAAATGTGCAACTTTGAATTTACCTTGGATCAAACCAAACTGCCTTATTTCCCCGTTCCCGAAGGCAAAGCCGATTATGATTATTTAAGAGAGCTTTGCGAAAAAGGATTTGAGAGAAAAAAGCTTGATAAAACTCCGGCCGCCGTTGAAAGGATGGATTACGAGCTTAAAGTAATCAAGGAAACAGGATTTTCTTCTTATTTTTTAATAGTCCAGGATTTTGTTAATTGGGCCAAAGACAACCGCATTGTTGTCGGTCCCGGCCGAGGATCGGCAGGGGGATCTTTAGTGGCCTATCTTTTAAACATTACCAATGTCAATCCTCTTGACTACGATTTGCTTTTCCAAAGGTTTTTAAATCCCGAAAGAATTTCTATGCCTGATATTGATTTGGATTTCGCTGACCGCCGCCGCGACGAAGTCATCAAATACGTTTCCGAAAAATACGGCCAAAACCATGTCGCCCAAATTATCACTTTCGGAACTATGGCCGCGCGCGCCGTTATCCGCGACGTCGGACGCGCTTTGGGATACGAATACAGCCTTTGCGACAAAACGGCCAAAATGATACCCTTCGGATTTAACCTGAAAGATACTTTGGAAAAAATAGCCGAATTCCGCGACGCTTATAAAAATGATCCTAAAATAAAAAAACTGGTTGATTTGGCGAAAAAGCTGGAAGGATGCGCCCGCCATGCTTCCACGCACGCCTGCGGCGTAGTTATTTCCAAAGATCCTTTGGACGATGTCATTCCTTTGCAATATCCGGGACAGGAAGATAAAAACATCATTACCCAATATGAAATGCACGCCATTGAGAATCTAGGAATTTTGAAGATGGATTTCTTGGGATTAAAAAATCTGACCATTATTGAAGACACCTTAAGCAAGATATTCGCCATAACCGGAGAAAAAATTGATTTGGATAAAATACCGGCCGGAGACAAAAAAACTTACCAGCTCTTGCAGAAAGCCGACTGTATCGGAGTATTCCAATTGGAATCAGAAGGAATGAGGCGATATTTGAAAGAGCTGAAGCCCACCGAATTTGAAGATATTATTACTATGGTAGCCTTGTATCGTCCCGGTCCGATGGCTCTGATTCCCGAATACATTGCCGGCAAGCACGGCAAAAAAGAAGTGGAGTATCTGCACCCCCGATTAAAGCCGATTTTGAAAAATACTTATTCCATCCCCCTCTACCAGGAGCAGATTATGAAAATCGCCCAAGAGCTTGCCGGATTTTCTTTGTCCGAAGCCGATACTTTGCGCAAAGCCATCGGAAAGAAGATAAAGGATCTTTTGATGGCGCAAAAAGAAAAATTCATCAAAGGATGCGAAAAAAACGACATACCGAAAAAAACGGCAAACCAAATTTGGCACTGGATTGAACCGTTTGCCTCTTACTCCTTTAACCGCTCCCATGCCGCGGCTTACGCTTTAATCGCTTACCAAACCGCTTATTTAAAGGCGCATTACCCTTTGGAATTTATGTCTTCTTTGCTAACCGCCGAAAGAGCCGACATTGAAAGAATCGGTTTCTTAATGCAGTCCTGCAAAAAGATGGGAGTAGAAGTTCTTCCTCCGGACATCAATGAAAGCTACCGCTTTTTTTCCGTCAACGCCAAAGAGCAAAAAATCCGCTTTGGTTTGGCGGCCATTAAAAACGTCGGCGAAAACGTTGTTGAGATGATTGTTTCGGAACGCAGAACCAACGGCCGCTATTCTTCAATAGAAAATTTTATGTCGCGGGTTCCGCAAAAGGTTATAAATAAAAAATCTTTGGAAAGCTTGATTAAGGCCGGAGCTTTTGATCAATTTGAAGACCGCAAGAAACTGCTGAACAATTTGGAATTTTTGCTTGAATACAGCCGCGACTCCCAAAAGAACAAAATCAACGGCCAAAAAAGCCTCTTTGATCTCGGGAGCAAAAGCAACGGTAAATTGGCGCCGTTAAAGCTGAAGGATTCTGAAAATGCCAAAAAAACGGAAAAGTTAAGCTGGGAAAAAGAGCTGCTCGGCCTTTACATTTCCGGCCATCCCTTGGACTCAATTGACTTTAAAACCCGCTTTTGGCAAAAAATTACCTGCACAAAAGAAATAAATATCCGCTTGGCCGGAAGAAATATTTATCTTTGCGGAACGGTTTCAACCATCAAAAAAATCATCACCAAAAGCGGTCGGCCTATGCTTTTCGTCAGCCTTGAAGATAAAACCGGCCAAATAGAAATTGTCACCTTCCCTTCCATTCTGGAAAAAACTTCCCATGCTTTTATAGAGAATAAAATTTTAATGGTTTCGGGAAAAGTTGACCTTAAAGACGGAATGCCGAAAGTCATCTGCGAAACAGCCGAAGAAATTATAGAAGCCGCATAACGTCCTTCTTGATTGCCAAGTTAAAAGCCGCGGGATTTCCCGCGCTTTTTTATGGCTTATCTCTCCAAATTCGTTTTTTAAATCCTTAAAGATGGATTTTTCTTTCTCAAACGGTTAAAATATAGATAAGCCGCCCGGCGGTTAAAATATAATAAATTAAAAAATTAAGGTTATTAATATGAACCACTTCAAAGCATTTTTATCAGCAGGCGTTTTTGCCGCAGCTCTTTTATCTTTTTCTTTCGTTCTTGCCGAGGAAACTTCAACAACGGAAGGCCAAATGCAGGCGCAAATAGTTTCCACGGAAACCGAAGCTGAACAGCTTGCCGCCCAAGCCGTATCTGAAGACGAAGCCATTAATCTTGAAACGGATTTGGAAACGGGAGACCCTTCCCTTTTACCGGACAGTCCTTTCTATTTTATTAAAAATTGGACAAGAGGAATCCAATCTTTTTTTACTTTTGATAAGGCCAAAAAAGCGGAATTGAAATTGAAATTCTCTTCGGAAAAAATGGCCGAAGCCCAAAAGCTTTTTGAGAAAAACAAAATGGAAAAAGCCGTAGAGGCCGTCAGGAGCTCCAACGCCGATATGGAAAGAGCCAAAGAAGTTCTCGGTCAAATGGAAAATAATTCCCAAGCAGACAAAATTTTGGAGAAAATGGCTCAAAAAACAATTTCCCATCAGAAATTTTTTGATGTTCTGCAGTCAAGATTTCTCCTTCCGAACCAAAACACCTTTACCGAGCTGAAAGAAGCTATGATTAGCTCCTATCTCTCTTCTGAAAAAGCGGAAAAAATACAGGAGAGGCTCCAAAAGGCTTTGGAAAAGCAAACAGGAAGCGATTTCAAAGAAATTAAAAATATGGAATTGCTGGAAGAGATTAAAGATATCGCTCCGGAGAAGCTAAAAGAAAAAATAGAAAACGCCAAAGACAACGAAGCCGAAAAATTGGCAAAGAAAATGGAAAGCTTATCCGAAGAAAAACTGGAGATCCTCCAACCTTACCTTGAACGCTTTGAAAGCAATAAAGGACTGGTTGTCTCCCTGCTAAGCAGGTTTAAAAATCAAGAAATTTCCACCACTACTCTGCAAAAACTGGAAAAGATTGAAGAAAAAATCATACAGCAAATTGAGAGCGGAAAAGATGCTGAAGAAATAAAGGCCTTGCTGGAAGAAGCTGAAGAAAAATTGGCTGGATGGGAAAATAAAATCAGCGAGGATCAAAAACTTTTTACGGACGCAGAATATCAAAAATTGTTGGATTCAATCTCTTTGGTTAGAAAAGAATTGGAAAAGGCAGATCAAGTCTTGCCTGAAGGAAAAGCAGGCGAAGCTTTCGGCCAAATTACCGCGGCTGAAGCGAAGATAAAAACATTGGTAAGAAACTTTACCCGCTATCAGCAGAAGCAAAACACTCCGACAACAACGGAAGAGCAATCTTCTTCGGACGAACAAGTTGCCTGCCCCGCTTTATGGGATCCGGTTTGTGCTGAAGACGGAAAAACTTATTCCAACGAATGCGTCGCCGAACAAATCAAAAAATTAAAAATACAATATAAGGGAGAATGCAAAAAGACTGAAGAAGAAACTCCGACTTCAAGCAATTCAAGCGGCAATACAGCCGGTATCGCCAACCCGGCTTCTGTTTATTGCGAAAAACTCGGATTCACTCTTGAGATAAGAACTGACGCAGAAGGCGGTCAATACGGTGTTTGTATTTTTAATGACGGCAATGAATGCGAAGAATGGAAATTTTATCGGGGAGAATGCGGAAGTGAATATAAAAAAGGAACAGGAGCCGGTTCCGAAAGTAACGGATCTTTGAATTCCTCCTCTCTCCCCGCTTCTTCAGCTTCCGGCCAATAATTCCAAAAAAAATAAAAACTTCCAACAAAAGACAATATTGAATGCCAAAGAAAATAGACAGGGAAGCTAAGAAAGATAAACTTAGATGCCAAAGAAGAATAGATTGGATGCCAAAAGACGCAAAAAGCGCAGAAAAATCTGCGCTTTTCAATAATCCCAAATCTGCACAGGTGCCACCTGTGCAGATTCTTGCACAGGTGGCACCTGTGCAGATTTTAGTTTTCGGCCTGGTAGATTTTGGCTCAAGTCCTTTTGAGCCTTTTTCGCGGAAGGCCGCCAACCAGTATTTGATCGTCCGTTCGCTGAACGGACAGACCTTGGACATTTGTTTAATGCTTAT
>Ga0172381_10001066_pt1 | contig 33662 bp, 50 predicted proteins | sample Leawel6488metaG_FD_119754 | JGI IMG/M metagenome (GOLD analysis project Ga0172381, IMG submission 119754) | Leachate microbial communities from a municipal landfill in Southern Ontario, Canada - Leachate well 64-88 metaG | ecosystem: Engineered > Solid waste > Landfill > Unclassified | place... | reverse complement strand
ATCCTAAATTTAAAAATAAAATTGATAAATCAGCTGATTTGTTATTCACTTAATAATTTCAAATGAATTAAAAGAGCGTAGGGGCTTTTAAAATATTTTAGAATAAATAAAAATGTAGGAATGAAAAAAGTAATAAATAAAAGTAATATTAATTAGAATCTTTACGACTATGAATATCGAATTTTTAACACATCCGGCAGTTTCAATAAGAGAAGGAGTAAATAATTTATATTGTTTTATTTCAGCCGCAAGTGGTGGCGGTGTAACAGTTTATTATACTTGGGACTGGTTCAGGCGAATTTGTGATAGTATTTTTGTCGGTGTAATGGTAACGATTATTTGTTACTTCGGATTAAGAATATTGCATTACTTTGTTCATCGGTGGTGTAGGTGTCTAATTATAAAAGATTATAAAAAGAGGAAAAAGAGAAAATGAAATCAAAAGAAGAAATGATATTGTCGCTGGACGATATGTTTATCACGAACAAAGCTGCTCGTGGACTTGCTTACTATGGTATGAAGCCAACAGGCAATATATTAAAGGACTTTGCGACATTCACAGACTTGCAATGTTTAAAACCTTCATATGACCCGAATGATTATTATATTAAGAACGGTGGACATTACTCGCCAAAACCTGATAAGTCAGGCAAAGCACCTCACACAGTAAGAGATGTTACTTACGATTTATTCCATACCTTTTGTCCTCAATTTTTTCCGGAACAGTTTAATGAGATGTCTGATGAAACAAAAATGTTTATAGTAAAAAATGTAATAAAATCGGCTATCATTACAAATTCTGATGCCATAAACTACTTGTTCGGTTATTGCCTTTGGGCTACTGGTAACTACAAAAAAGAATTAGCATTTTATAAGGAATGGTACGGAACTAAGCTACAAGACGATATTGATACACTTGACGAATTAACGGTATTTATCCGATTAATAGATATTCGAGTATTCAGAATGGCTCAAAGTAACATGCCAGGACATCTTGGCGGGATACTTTGTTTTTATAAGGTATTTGTTTCATATTGTAAATGATTTTAAAATGATTTATAATATACATATACATACGTTTGATGGTATATTAGACACTCCTGATAGATTGTTTGGTGTTATTCCAATGTTTTTATTAAAAAAGAATGAAAGCTGGCAATGGATTTCAGGATTTTTACATACTTTAAATCCCTTTTCAGATAAAGATAAATGGGATAGATTGAAAAATTTTGGTGATAAGGGTAAAATGGATTCTCAGGAAGCACGATTTTTGGATTGTTATAGTAATTATCCTGAAGATACTGTGTTTTGTATTTTATCTATGGATATGTCTTTAATGGGAGCAGGAAAAGTTAGACGATCTTATGAAAAGCAACTTATTGAATTGTCAAATTTAAAAAAGAAATACCCAAATAATATTAAATTGTTTACACATATAGATTGTAGAAGATTGGGATATTTTGAATTGTTTAAAAAAACTATTGAACAGTGGGGATTTGATGGCTTAAAATTATATCCACCTTATGGTGTGTTTCCTTATGATAGTAGATATGATGACATTTATTCTTATTGTGAAATAAATAAGATACCAATAATAGCACATTGCACTCAAAATAGCACAATGCACTTTGAGGGCAATAAAAAGTATTTAAAAGAATTATTAAAAAAGGAGTGTAAGTTAGAAATAGATTGGGCAGGGAATAATAAATTGTTGTGTGATTATTTTACTAATCCTATTAATTATAGAAAGGTTTTTGCAAAATTTCCGAAATTAAAAATCAGTTTGGCTCACATAGGCAGAGGTAATGAATGGGATAAATTGATTTTGGGGATGATGAAAGAATTTACGAATCTTTATTCCGATTGTAGTTATACAATGTATAATGAAGAAGAATGGTTTAATTTAAAATTAAATTTAATAACCAATGAAATATTTAGGCAAAGATGTCTTTTTGGTTCTGATTATTATATGAATACTGTTGAGTGTGATGAGAAAAAATTTAGCAAGAAGTTTCGTGTATTTTTAGGGGAAGAACTTTGGAAGCAAATAACAGAAACTAATGCAGAAAAATTTTTAAATATTAAGTAATGATTGTAGGAAATACTTGTAGCGAGATTGGTGATGTTCTTTTGATGGAATCTAGTATTCCTATTACAGGATTAACTTCTATTACTTCTTTTATTGATGTTATAATTGGAGAGACAGGCACTCGCTTTTTTTTAAAGGAATTTTCTTATTCTAATGATGGTCTTAATTTTTCTAATTTTATACCTTTAAATAATTCTAATCTTTCTGCAATTACTATTTCTTCGACTGATTATTTTTTAATTAATTATCGCTATACAAGAGCCGGAACTGATTCTACAGGTATTTTAGAATTTGATTCTGTTACTTTAAATGGAACGTTTTCAACTCCTATTTCTGGCACAATCTTTCAATCTAGTATATTTGCTCAATTTGAGAATTTGGTAGATGCTGATGTTCTCAAATGGTGCATGAATGTGACTAAAAAATTATATTATAAGGGTGTTGTTCCAAATTATATTTTAAGAAGAATTAATCAGAATAGTAGTGAGGATAAAGATTATATTGATTTTTGGAGAACAGTAGCGAATTATTTTGCCATTGTGGTTATTTATGGAAGAAGGCTTATTGATGAATTTAAGAATTATCCTAATCTTTTAGAGGATTATTTAGAACAAAAAGGTTTATTTTTGAATGATAATCCTCAATATCAAGATATGATGTATTTAATGAACAAATATTTTGATGAGATAAGACAAAGAGGAACATTACAAATAATAAAAGAAAAACAAAGTACAGAATTACCATTAACTTCTATTTTTCATACAAAAAGCAATAATGGGAAATCTGTAAATGGTGAACTGTTAAGATTAATTTGTTATAAGAATCTAGATGAGTTTATTTTTAATTTGATAGATAAAAAATATATCGGTTGGAATATAAATAATTCTTCTCCCTTATGGCAAGGATTAACCAATCAAAATTCTGTGAATAAAGCGTATGAAAATTCTCAAGATGTTTTAAGTTTAGTAAACTATCCTTTATTTAATTCTCAATATATTAAGAAAGAGCATGATTACTGGTCAGACAAACATGTGATGGAAATAAAAAATGTTCCATTAAGTGGTACTGCTGGCATTGGCATAGATCCAAATGATTTTCCTCATGCTGATTTTAATAAAGTGATAAGAGTTCACGAAGATGTAGATTATGAGATTACTTTTTGGCTGAAACAACCGACTTTTGATGATTCTGATTCTGACAGCACTTCTGATAGTTGGTCGTTAGGTGGTAATCAACCAGCGCAAATTCCTGTTGGCTGTTTTGCTTTTGATAGTGATAATAATCAAACAAATTTATTAAGCATTAATACAGGGTTGCCTTGTAATTATGCCCTATCAGCAATTAAGTTATCTAAAGTAGATACTTATTATTTTGTGAGAGTTATAATTTATAAAAAAGATGAGCCATTGAAATCTATTATAGATTCTCAAACTAATTTAAATGTTGGTGTAAATTTAAAATTTCAAACAACGATAAGAAAAATAATTCCTTTTGTTTTTTCAATTAGTAGATTCTCATCAATTAATTCCTTATATATTTGGGACTTTAAGGTTAAGCCGTTAAAAACACCATTTTCTACTGGTTTTGTTCAAACAAAAAATTTTATTGAAATTTGGATGGAACAAAATAATATGAGTTTGACGAATGAGCAAGTTGAAGAAATAATGAGAAGGTATTTATTGCCTTATAATTGTAATTTTAAGAATATTTATTTAGCGAATAATAATCAAAGTTCTTCCTCTTCAGGAAGCTATTAAAATTAAAGTTTATGAAAGAAAAATTTGGTATTGAACAATTTCTTGGCAAATTTGAAATAGACAGTTTTCGTCAATCTTTAGATGATAATGGTTTTAGAATGAATTTGAAAGACAATTCTTTGACTTTTGGTATTATAAAGAACACAAAAAATAATACTTTTGATAACGCTTTGGTGGAAAATGATAGTGCAGGACATATTAAACATAAAGAAATTAGAGCAATAGATAAGAATGGAGATTTAATTTATAAAACATTAACAACTGATATTGATTTAACAGCAATTTTAACAGATAGTGTTTGGTATTGGATGAAAATTGCTCATCAATATTCTTCAGTTGAAGCCGGAACAGTTGATGTAGATATAAGTGGAAATTTAGTTGGAACAGGAACATCATTTTTGACAACATTAAGAGGAGAACCTGACTTTCCAACAAAAATTAAATTCATTAATGCTGTCAATAATACTTTAGAATATGAGATTTTGGAAGTGATTGATGATAATCATGCAATATTAAATACAATTGGAGCATCCGTTGAAACTGATTTAACTTATGCGATTGTTGGGACCTTTACTCCAGGAAAGGTAATCCCAACTGCAGATAAATATCCTATTCAATATGATAGTTGTCTTTTAACTTATGTGCAAGAAGCTGTTGCGGAAACTCCTCCTACAATAACAAATATTGATTTAGAATTTTATATCGCAAGAGTTAGGGTGGTGACTGGCGTCGTGGAACTTCAAGATAAAAGAAGTTTATATATTTGGAGAACCAGAGCTGATTATAATTTTATTAATATGAGTAAAGCTCTTTATACTGATGTTGGAGCAAAGATAATTGGTATAGAAGCTGCAAAATATGACAATACTCTTTCGCCAAGAGATAAGAATATTGTTTATATGGGGTGGGCATTTAGGAGCTCAACTTTCAGTGTAGATCCTGAAACAAATAAAGTAACTTTAAATGCTGGTGAGGGTGGAAGATTTAAGAGCACATCAGATTTTGCTGACCATGATTTTGATGGATTCAGATTATATACTAAAGATGGTTCTTATTCCTTAATAAAATCTAGTTTAAAGACAGGCACAGATATTAAATTAATTCTTGACACCTTAGATTATAAAAAATATAATGGAATCACTCAAGAATTACTTGTTACACCTGATGCAGAAGAAATAGAATTTTCTTTTTCTATAAATCCTACCCCAACTGACGCAGAACTGCCTGAGAATATTTTTACATTTAAAATTAATGAAAGAATAGGAAAGTGTTGGTTGTTAGTTTATCATGCAACAGCGGCTTCTTATAATGTAAAATATAGATTTAAACATATAGATGAATATAGTCAGTGGTCTCAAATACCCAGTAGCATAGCAGGAAAAGGATATTATAAAGAAAATCAATATGATTCTACTGGTCACTTGTTAGTTGGAGCTATTAGAACAGATTATACTTCAGATCCTGTTACAACATTTATAACATTGCTTTTAAATCCGTCAGCTTATAGTAATTTTAATCTTGGTGATTTAATAGGAGTGAATAATTATAGTTTGACTGTAGGTGGTGTTCCTGCTGTAATTGATTTAGTTGTTGGAACAAATAAACAAACAGAAATATTTACTGGAGTAAAAAATTTAGCTGCAAATCAAAAAATAAATTTAGTAACAAGCGGTGCAAGAGAAGGAAATGTTTTTTGGGTGAAAATTGCAGCGAATATAACTTTAAATGCTTTTACTTTTATAATAACTCAAAGCGCAACTGCCTCTACAGCACCATATTTCAATGTTTTAGATTTAACATCAGATTATATTATAAAAGTAAACACTATAAATGGTATAACATTAAAGTTAATATTTAATGGTGTAAATTGGGAAATACATGAATTTAATGAATTAGAAACTGTATTAAATTCATGGGTTGATTTAGATTTAACAGGGATAGTTACTACAAATGCAAATATGGATGGTTCAGGAACAAATTATCCAATTGCTTCTATTGGTGTAAATAGTTATTTTAGATATAAAAAAATTGGAAAAACTTGTCATATTCAATTGTTTTTAAATGATGTCGTTACTAATGGTGCAAATGATGTTGGAGCTGTAGAGATTAATACACTTCCATTTTTATCATTATATAAACAAATTGGCTATGCTTTATGTCTTTGTCAAAGTGACACTGTAAAATCTCCGTCTGGCATTCAACCTGTTAATATTGCTGCTGGTTCGAATAAAATGTTTTTTAATATTTATGCTTTAGCTAATTCTGGTGTTGTTTGGAATACACAAGGTTATACTTTTACCGATCCAGCTGTAGATTTGACATTAACAAGAGCACCAGGAAATTCAAATGCAAGATGGGATATTCAGGCATCATTAACAATAGAAATACAATAATTAACTTATAAAATAAATTATGTCATTTAAATTAAAAATACAAAATATTGTCTCTCAAGTTTTTGATGAGCTAAACAGTCAAGTAATTTTAAATAATTATACAGAAGGTTATCCTGATGGCGATTTTGATGTTTCAAGTTTAGAACACAAAGTATTTACACTGAAGCATGGGAATACATTTAGTGAAAGTATTTTCAATCACCTATCAGGATTACCAGAAGATTGCACTTTTCTTCATATTTATGCTTATCAAACAGTAGAATCTCCTCTTGAGATTCCATCGCCTTTAAAATTTCAATTGGTAATGGTTGAAGAAGGTAGCGATTCAACAGGGATTAATATCCCAATATTTGTTGGAAAAATGAGTGAATTTAGATTAGTAAATGCGGAAAAATTTAATTGTGCTATTCATGTTAGAAATGTAGAAGTTCCAATTGGTAAAACTTGTAATGTTGTTGTTTTAGCTGGGTTTAAAGCAGTTTAAAACAAAGTTAACGAATAAGATAAAAATAAAAATTATGAAATTATTTTATACAGGAGCAAAGACAAATAATGAATGGCAATTAGATCCTGAAAAATCTTTAGGTGGCTATATTAGTGAGTGTGAAGTGCCAAATAGCTTATTAGAAAATGTATTTTCTGATATTTCTTTGCTTGGCCAACAAAATGAATCAATAGAAACAAAAGCAATAGCATTGAAGAACACTACCAGTGCAGCAGTTACAAATATTTATTTATATTTTACTTATCCTTTGACAGATAAGAATGCTAAATTAGAAATAGGAAAGGAAGCGTTTGTAGATAATAAGATTGGAACTATTCAAAATTCAAGAGCATTACCTTATGGAATAACATTTTTTCAACCATCCAGAGTCGGGACAAAAATATTATTGGCAAGTTCTTTAGCAGTTGGAGAAGCAATAGGTATTTGGCTGAGGCGGACTATATTACCAGCTCCAGTTAATTCTGTGGCTGATGTTGATTTAGAAGATTATTTAAAGAATCGTTTAACGAGAGAAAATATAGAGATTTCAATTCAATATGATTAAAAATCGTTTTGCGCTTTATTTTATAAAATCAGGATGTTAATTGTAGAAATTATTGTAAAAATAAATTGAGGGAGTTTTGTAGACCAAAAAATCGTCGAAATCTTAATACTTTGGATTTCAAAGTTATAATTTAAAAATTTATAAATCGTAAATTAAAATTGTAAAATTATGCAAAAAGAAGACATTACAAAACAAATGATGAAAGAATTGTCGCTTTCTGATTATGAAACTAAACAAGAAAAAGGGAAAGCGATAATTTTAGTGGCAGACAAATTACAAAGTGAAATTTGTCAAGCCGCTAACAGTATTAAATTGGACGCTTATGGTGAAATTCTTGAAAAATTTGGTGATGATTTTAAGTTTTCAAAAAAGATGTGGCTAGAGTTTGTTAAATTAAGAACCTTAAAAAAATATGAAGAAATTACACCCGATAAAAAAGCTAAAATTGATGATGATATTGAATATAATGGCAGGTCAGCTATAATTCGGAAATCTTTTATTGAAAACAATCAAAAAGCCTTGTGTTCTTTGAATGAAAAATTAGCCCTTTCAGTTAATAAGCAAAAATTATTTACTGATAAAGAATTTTTTGAAATCTTAGATCGCTGCGCTGAAACTCGCCATAAATTAGATACAGAGCTTTGGCCAATAATGGAAGGTTATAAGAGATTATTTTGTAATATTACAGGCGAGAAGCAAGAGGTTTTTAAAACTTTATTAGATTTATACCATTATAGAAATGGTGGTAATGCTAATGGAAATGCTGCTGCACCAGCAAAAGCGTTTATAATTGTTTCTAAATTTCGTTATGCTCATGATGTTTGTGAGAAATATGGTTTTAAGGTAGTGAAAAACAAAGAACGCCATTTTAATATAGAAACTACTTTTGGTGAATTAAAGAAAAATGCTCATAAGTGGGAACGAGATTAAACAATGAAGAATAAGAAAATTAAACAACAGAAATCCTTAAAGCGAAAGAAGATTGAGCTTTTAGAGAAAGAAAAAGAACAAAACATAGTTAAGAAGAACAAGAAGTATGAGGATTATTGGACATAATAAAAATAATAAAATATTTTAAAACAAAAATTTATGAAAAAATTAATTCTTTTAATCGTTACTGTTTGTACCTTATCAGGTTGTGTTCCGTGTCACGCTCAAACTGAAAAATCTATTGCTAATTATGAAAACGAGGTTATCGGTGGTTCTGATTTATCAAGTTAACAAAAAGAATGGACTGATGGAGTAAGCAGTTATTGGAAATATGATGAAGAAGCGTTGTTTAAATTAGGATATTCTTATGTAACTTCTAGTGGTACTTATAATCAATATAAAATTTATAAGAACTGTCAAAAATCTACAGTTGTTATTGTTGATAAAGAAAATAGTTATATAAAAATTTGCATCCGTTGGTATCCTGTATCAGCGAGAAAAACAAATCCTCATTTAAAATAGTGTAATGTTAAATGTTAATTTTAATGGTGTTGGGTTAAGTATGGATGATTATTTAAAAAGAAAAAAAAATGTAATTAAGCTTTTTGATTTACATTTTGAAGAAGAAAAAATTAAGCCTAACAAGAAGTATATTATTGTAGACCTTTCCAGATGTATAGTTAGTTGTGAAATTTGTAAAAGTGTAGAGAAGTTAACAAATAAGAAAGGCTTAGAAATTAGAATGTTGAGAGATTATAATAAGCTAATTCAAGAAGAAGTTAAAAATTCAAAGAAAAACATAAAAATTGTAATTAAGATTGTGCTGACTTTCAAGAAAATCAAACGAAACGTATTTTGTTTTAATTATAATAGTATTGAATTAAGGCTTTTAATAAAATGCCTTTCATTCAGAATACCAGGTGCAGAGTTTTCAAATAAGTACCAAGAACACCATTGGGATGGCAGAATAAAGAAATTTAATAAAAGAAGGAAAAGTTTTTCTTATGGCTTGTGGGAATATGTGGAGAGAGCGTTGAAGAAGAACAAAATAAAATATGAATTTCAAGGTAATGAAGACCAAGATATTAGTTGGATAAAGTTCTCAAAACAGCTTTTGCCTCCTGAGAGAGATTATCAAAGAGAAGCAATTAAGGTTTTCTTTAAAAAACGAATTGGGATAATCAAAATCCCTACCAGGGGTGGAAAAACATTTGTCGCATCAGAAATAATTAGGTTAATTTTAGAAAGGAAACCTGGTTCAATTATACTTTTTTTAACTGATTCTACTGATTTATTCAGTCAAGCAATAAATGATATTTCAAAATTTTTAAATCTTTATCCTGAAGAAATAGGAAAAATAAAAGGAAATGTGTTTGATTTAAAAAACATTAATGTTGCTATGTGTCAAACAATTCAAAGCATTTATAGAAATAAAGAAAAACATCCTGAAAAATATAAAAAAATTTTGTTATTATTAAATAGTGTTGTCCTAGGAATTGTAGACGAAGTGCACGAATTCTCAAAATCAAAATTTAAAATAGGATTGATTAGAAGATTAAATTCTGAATATTTGCTTTCCTTATCAGCAACACCATTAAAGGATGATAAGATTGCTGCTGTGAATGTAAAAGAAATTACTGGTGGAATTATTTATGAAATTAAAGAAGAGAAATTAATCGAAAGAGGTGTTATTGCTGAGAATAAGGTTTTATTATTATATTTAAAACATGAAAGACAAGTAGGAACTTATAGTAAATTAGTTGAGAGACTAATAATAAAAAATAAACAAAGAAATGAAATAATATTGAAGGTTGTGGCTTTCTTTAATGAAAATAATATAAAAACCTTGTTGATAACTAATAATATCACACATGGGAGAATGTTATCTAAAAAAAGTGGGTATCCATTCATATCAGGAATAGATACTGTAGATAGAAGAGAATTAGAAAAAAATAATTTTTTAAAAGGAAATAATAATATTTTATTTAGTTCTTATATTTACAAAAAAGGAATTACATTGCCTGAAGCACAAATTTTATTAAATATTTCTGGAGGTTTTGAGAGTAGTCTTATTACACAAATTAGAGGAAGAGTAACAGGTGTCACTGAAAAAAAGAAAAAGAGTTTATTTGTGGATTTTATTGATAATGAAGATAGATATTTTTGTGAACATTCTTTACATAGAATAAAAACTTATGAGAAATTAGTGGGTGCAGTAAATATAGAAATATTTGATATGAGAGAAAAAAATATTTTAGAATTATTTGGAACATTTTGTCTTAATTGGCTTAATAAATAAGGTAGATAAGAAAGAAGATTAACTCAGTTATAATAAGTTAAAATGCTTATTATGATAGTTTATAAAATAACAAACATAATTGATAATAAAAAATATTTTGGTTATTCAAGTGGGACTTTACAAAAGAGATGGAAAGGGCATTGTGAAAATACTTTCAAGTTTAATAGCAATTATTGTTTCCATAACGCTATAAGAAAATATGGAAGAAATAATTTTAAAAAAGAAGTGATAAGAGTTTGTAAAACAATAAAAGAAGCAAAAGTTTGGGAAAGAATTTATATTAGAAAATTTAAAACTAATATAAATAGATATGGTCACGATTTTGGTTATAATATGACAGATGGAGGAGAGGGAACTTCAGGATTTAAATGGACAGAAAAACAAAAAGAAAATTGCAGTAAGGCTCAAAAGAGAAGATTTTTAACACAAGATAGTCCAATGAAGAGAAGATGCCATACAAAGAAAGCAAAAAAGAAAATGTCTAAATCAACAAAAAAACAAATTGAGAGGGACGGACACCCTATGAAAAATAAGCACCATTCAGAGAAAACCAAAAAGAAAATAAGTAAAGCTAGAAAAAAATATTTTAAAGAACACCCTGAAGCAGAAGAAAAATTTTGTAAAAATAGAAAAAATAAAAAATGTTCTAAAGAACATCGTAAAAATATAAGCAAAGCGAGAATAGGAATGAAACTTACAGAAGAACATAAAGAAAATATAAGAAGAGCTAATTTAGGAAAGACTATTTCTTTAGAACAGAGAGTAAAAATTAGTGAGTCTGTTAAAAAACTTTGGGAAGACCCTAAATATAGAAAGAAAAGAAATAAAAAGAAGAAATAAAGAAAATTATAAATAAAACTGTGAGATTAAATCGTAAATGAAAATTGTTAATGAAGAAGTTTGAGGATTTATGCTCTGAAATCTATCAGGAATTTATAAGAGAAATTACTTTGAATCCTGATTTTGTAGTTTATTTAAAAGATGCAGACAATAAAACTATAGAGAAATTTAAAAACCATTTTCAAAGTAAAATTAATAAAAGTAGTTTAGGAGCTGCTTTTGTTGTATATTATTGTGAATATCAATTTAATTATTGGAGAGACATGAAGACTAAATTTGGTAAAAATGTAATTTATTTTTCATGGATTTTTGGCAAGAAAGCGATTGTTCGCTATGATGAATATCATTCAAAAATATTCTCAAGAAATATTCGTCAGGATATAGGACAAAAAATACTTGCTAAATTTACTCAAGCAAAAAGGAGTGTTGATTTTTTCTTAAAGATTAATAATGTCGAGGAAGGCGAAAAACATAGATTTTTGAATAAAGAAGAAGGCTTAATGTGGTGTGTTCAAAATACCAGTTTGTATAATAATCTATCAAAGAATTGTTTGATGTGCCTGTCGGCAATTAACTGTAAAGAGATATTAAAAAATAATTTTCCTAAATTATATAAAAAACGAAAACTTGAATAAATATGACAAATTTAGAGATACAACAAAATAATAAATTAATTGCTGTGTTTATGGGAGCGATTATCAAAAAAGATATTGATGGTGTCGAACAAGTTTTTAATTTAAAAGAAATTAATAATCCTGCTGGCGGTTGTTCTCCAATTAATATAGATGATTTAAGATATTATTCATCATGGGATTGGTTAATGCCAGTATTAGAAAAAATTTGCAGAATGCAAATAGGAGACGGGAAGGAATATATTGATTATCCCATACCTAGAACATTTGGAATGATTAATGAAGAAACAGGGCAGATAATGGTAAGATTAAATGGATTTAGATGTTTTAATGCGGATACGCTTATAGAAGCGGTTTGGTTAGCGGTTATAGATTTTATAATAAATATAAATAGTTAAAAACAAAAATGGCAAAAGTTAATCAAGTTAAGAAAGCATACAAAGATGTGCTGACATATGAAGGTAAACAAAAATTAAGTAGAAAAGAAACTTTAACTGATAATGATTTTATAGTTAAGAAGGGAGAATCTTATTATTGGTGGTCTTTTCGTTTTGGTGGTAAACATTATAGTAAAACTTATCCAAAAAGAAGTCAATTAACTCAATCAGATTTTCTTAGTCAATTATATGATTTAGAAGATAGAATTTCTGAATCTTCTGCTGGAACTAAAGATGATTTTGATTCTTTAAAAGAAGAATTTGTTGATGAGATTGAGAATTTAAGCAGCGAATGCGAGGATAAGTTAAATAATATGCCTGAGCAACTTCAATCTTCTTCTTCAGGAGAAACCTTACAAGAACGCATAGACGCATTACAATCATGGTCTTCTGATATTGAAAGTATTGAGTGCGAGGATTATGATGAAGCGGAATTGCGAGAAGAAATAAAAACTAATAATGAGAATTTTACTGAAGAGGAGCTTGAAGAAGCCTTTGAAGAAAAAGTTAGGGAAATAGTCGATACTGCATTAGAAGAATTAAAAGAAACTGCGTCAGGATTATAAAATGAAATTTTTATGGCTGAGAATTTATTGAATGAGGATTTTATTGATGAATTGTTTAAATTATGTTTAACCAATAAACAATTTCTTTTGATGGCTCTTCAACATCTTAAATTGAATTATCTTCCAGATGATGTTTATAAAGAGCTATGGAAAAATATAAAAGCAGAATGGAGTCTTAATAAATCTTTAACATCAATAGGAAAACTTCAATTACTCACAAGAAATAAAACAGGGTGTAATAGAGTTCTTTCAAAAATTAAAGAAGTAGTAATTCCTGATTTAAGTAGTACCACTCATGGTTTTGAGTTGTTTTTAAAGCAAAATAGATTTGTTGAGATTTATAATTCTTTAGGAGATCTTTACAATGAAGACCAAAAGAAAAAAGCGTTTGATTATTTTGTTAAAGAAGCTGAAGAATTTTCAAATTTTACTTTAGGTGCGGTGAAGTTTGAAAAGGTGTTTGAAGGATTTATGAAGAGACAGATATTAAAGAAAACACAAGAAAAATATAGAAAAATTCCTTTTGGAATTGATGAGCTGGATGATAAAACAAATGGTGGTGCCGAACAAGGAGAGTTTTTTCTTTTTTTAGGAGATTCTAATGTTGGTAAAAGTATTTTGGCTGTTCATACAGGGATAGCAGCTGCAAGAAGAGGATATAAAATTGCCCACTTTCAGTTAGAGGGACTACGACGTCAGGTAGAAGATAGGTATGATGCTGCATGGTCAGGGATACAATATAAAGATATAAAGACTGGAGATATAGAAGTAGAAAAATTAAAGAAAGCAAAAAAGGTTATTGAAAATATTGGTAAGGGTGAAATTTATGTGGAAGCTTTTGAAAGGTTTGGCGAAGCAACTTTAATTGATGTGAGAAATAGTTTAATTGAAATGAATAAATCTTATGGTCATATAGATAGGATTGTGATAGATTATTTAGATTTATTAGATCCTGGCAATGGTCATTGGTATAAACCGTCAGAGGAACATCATAAACTAAATAAAGTAGCTCAAGGCTGTAAAGAAATTGCAATGGAATTTCAAGCAGATTTAATTAGTTTTTCACAAATTTCTTCTGTAAGCCCTGAACAATTAAACGACCCAGAGTTTGTGCTAACGAGATATAATACTGCAGAATGTAAAGGAAAACTGCGTTCTACTGATGGTTTAATTACAATGAATCAAACAAAGGATGAACGCAAAAATAAAGTGATGAGACTTTTTGCTGATAAGATTCGAGACGGAGATAGAGATTTTTTAATTTATTTGTGTACTAATTTTCCGAAACTTCGTTTTTATGACCGTAAAAAAACAATAGAAAACTTTATAGATAAAGAAGTTTAATGGATGAAAATTGATTTTTTAAAATTATTACCAAATAGTTTCCTTAATAGCAAAGGAGATCATGTAGTTTCAGACTGCATTTTTTGCAATGAGGCAAGACACTTTTATTTAAACAGAATTAAGATTTTTAAAAAGAATGAATTAGGAACTTATAAGAATGCGTGGGATTGTAAGAAATGCGGAAGAGTTGGAAATCTTAAGAAATTACTAAAAAAGCTAAATAAAGAATTTCTATTAGAGGGAGAGTCTTTAGAAACAAAAACCTTATCAAATAAATTAGTTCTATTTCAGCAAGAAAAACAAAAAGCATTAACCGAAGAAGATTTATACGTGCCAGAAAAATCTCTTCCAAAGGGTTTCCAGAGACTCAAAAAAGACAATTATTTAAAAAGTAGAGGATTTACTCAAAAAGACTTTGAGAAATATTTGATAGGGGAAACTGAAAGAGAGAGAAAATTAAAGAATTATATTATAATCGTAATAAAAGAAGATAATGAAGTAAAAGGCTATATCGCTCGCTCAAGATTATCAAAAGAAGAAATTAAGACAATTAATTATAATTATAAGACAAAAGGACTAAAGAAACGCTATTTGAGATGGAAAAATTCTGATGAAACAGATTTTTCAAAATTAATAGGTGGAATAGAAGAAATATTATTTGGAACTGAAATTGTAATATTGGTTGAGGGTGTTTTTGACAAAAAAGCAGTAGACAGAGCGTTGCAATTAGATTATGATTTGAAAATGAAGTGCTGTTTTATGTTTGGTAAAAATATAAGCCTTTATCAAATAGAGAAATTGAAGAGGAAGGGAATTAAAAATATCATTATTGCCTTCGATCCAGATGCAATAAATACCATTAAGAAGCATGCAATTTTATTAAAAAAGGAATTTACTAATGTTTGGTGTGTTTCTGTTGCTGAGAAAGATTGGGGTGATTCTACTGATAAGGAAATTAAAGCAGCATTTAATAATTTAAAGAGTGTGAACGAATATTTGTGCGGTACTGTTGAAAAGAAGAAGCTGATTTAATTCAGTTATAAAACATGAAATTGTAAAGTTGTTGATTGAAATGATAACAAAGACAAAAAACTTATCTCCATTAGAATTCTTAGATGTTTTACAACAAGAGTATTATATTTCAGAAATACGAGCAAAAATATCAGTGTCTATAAAAGATAAAGAATTTTATCGTAAATTAATGGGATATAAGAAGGAAAAGATAGAAAATATAGCTATGAGAAATCAAATAGACAGTATATTTTCTTCTGAGGAAATAAGAAATGAATATATAAAAAAAATCTATCCCTTAGCAAAAGGAGGACTACCACAGTTTGAATTAACTGAGAAGGATATAAAAAATTATTATATTGAGGGTTCTGATGTAAGATTTTTAATTGATAATAAAAAATTTGTAGGTAAAATTGAAACTGTAAATTTTGAAAAGAACTTTGCTTTTTTGAAAGTAAAAGGTAAGAAAGAAAAAAGAGTCATCAAATTGCATGAACTGACTAGGATTTTATAGAATAGTTGAAAACTTTTTAAAAATTTATTTTGCAATTAAAAAAATAAAGTTTTAATTAGCTTGTAAATTGAAAAATTGTAGAATAAAAATAGTGAGAATAAATTCTTTTTTAAAATCGGTCTGTTCGTATAATGGTTAGTACATCAGGTTTTCAACCTGGGAATAGGAGTTCAATTCTCCTACAGACTACAATAAATTATTAATTAAAATAAGGAGGAACCATGGATTTAAACAAATTGTATAAGGAGTATGAATATTTAGCAAATATTTATGCAAAAAAATTGTTTAGTTTTGAGCGCATTGGCTATGAGCGAGAGGATATAGTTCAAGATTTAAAATTAAAAATTTTGACTTCATTAAGAACTTATAAGTTAAAATGGAAAGAATTTGAAAGAACAGGAAGGTATAAACCAATTCCTGTTCTTTATTATTTAAGGACAGCATTGATTAATAGAGTAAAAGATTTGATGACTCAAATATCAAAAGAAAATTTAGTATTTGTTGAAGAGTTTAAGACTGATGTGGGTTTTGCTGATGATTTTACTTTAATTGATTTTAAGAAACAAAAAATAATAGTGCGTGAGGTTGATTTTTTAGCTGGTCTTTTTGGAAATGAAAAGCCAGCATTTTTATTATATTTAAAAGGTTATCCGATAAATTATATTCAGAAGTTATTCAAAAAAGAAAAAATAAATCTGATTGTTAAAAAACAGGTTAATCATTTGAAATCATTTGAAAAAGAACTTAATTCAGAAAGAAGAAAATTTACTGTAATTAATTATTCTGCTGTTGATTAAAAATATGTAATAAAAAATTTTGTTTGTACTGAAAAATACCTTTAATTAGCTTGTAAATTCGAAAACGTAAATCAAAATTGTAAAATCAAAAATGGAGGAACTAAAAATGAAAACACTTTATTTAAGAGATGAAAATTATTATTGGAAAAGGTTTCAATATGAAATTATTTCCGATTTAAAAGAAGAATTTTTGAGATTAAATATTAAAATCGGTGAGTCTGTTGAAATCGGTGAATATGCTGAAATCGGTGAATACGCTAAAATCGGTGAGTCTGCTAAAATCGGTGAGTCTGTTGAAATCGGTGAATATGCTGAAATCGGTGAATACGCTAAAATCGGTGAGTCTGCTAAAATTGGTGGATTAGCTAAAATCGGTGAGTCTGCTAAAATCGGTAAGTACGCTAAAATCGGTGAGTCTGTTGAAATCGGTGAATACGCTAAAATCGGTGAATATGCTAAAATTGGTGGATTAGCTAAAATCGGTGAGTCTGTTGAAATCGGTGAATACGCTAAAATCGGTGAGTCTGCTAAAATTGGTGGATTAGCTAAAATCGGTGAGTCTGTTGAAATCGGTGAATACGCTAAAATCGGTGAATATGCTAAAATCGGTGAGTCTGTTGAAATCGGTGAATACGCTAAAATCGGTGAGTCTGTTAAAATTGGTGGATTAGCTAAAATCGGTGAGTCTGCTAAAATCGGTAAGTTTGCTAAAATCGGTAAGTCTGCTAAAATCGGTAAGTTTGCTAAAATCGGTGAATATGCTAAAATCGGTGAGTATAATGCAATTTTTATTATTAATGGTTATAAATATACAGCCTGTGGATATTTTAATAAAGAAAAAGAACAGGTTATTCAATTGGGATGTTTTTTAAGAACTCGTAAGGAATGGGAGAAAGATTTTTGGAATAATCCTAATGAATTTCCTAATAATAATTCAGATAAATCTAATGCGCGACTTCGTACTTTTAAAACGATTTGTGCATTTTTTGATAATTTGAAAGATTTAAAATAGGAGGTTAAAAATGAAAAAATTACCATTAATTATCACTCTGTGTGTGGTAGCAGTATTTGTTATTATAATTATTGGAACAGTGGTTTCAATTAGCAATGAAAAAGTTGATAAAAAGAATCTTGTATTAGCGCAACAAGATGTTTGTAAAGCTAATTTTGATAAAATGTTTAAAACTATTAAACAAGAAGCTGAATTAGCAAAAGCTAAATTTGAAGTATCAAAAGAAGCATTTAAGGAAATATATCCTGCTCTTATTGAAGGACGATATTCTAAAGGAGATGGTTCTTTAATGAAGTGGATAACAGAAAGTAATCCGACTTTTGACCTTTCAGCAGCTGGTTCTTTATATGATAAACTTTCTGTTGTAATAGAAGCGAATAGAAAAGACTTCTTTGAACAGCAGACCAAACTAATTGATTATAACAGAGAATATAAATCTTTACTCAATAAATGGCCAGCGAAATGGATTGTTAATAGAAATGATACTGTTCATATTGAAATTATAACCTCTTCTGCAACTAAAGATGTTTATGCTAAAGGTGAAGAGAATGATATTGATCTTGGCTTAACTATTAAAAAATAATAATTATGGATCCAATTTGGTTTTCTTTAATAATACCAATAACTCTTCTAATAATATTCTTTGTTTGGAAGGGAAATGAATTAACTATATGGGAATCCATAATTCCTATATTCATTGCCATTGGTGTGATTCTATTATTTCAGACATGGGGAAGAAGATCTCTTGTAAATGATACTGAGTACTGGGGTAACTATGTTACCTCTGTTGAATATTACGAGCCATGGGATGAATGGATAACTAAGACCTGTACACGTTCTTATGCTTGTGGTAGTGATGTGAAAGGAAATACAACTTATTGTACAGAAACCTATGATTGTTCATACAGAGAATATCATTCAGCAGAATATTATATAATTTTAAATGATGGAATGAAACATGCCATTTCAGCAAATAATTATTCTTATTATGTAAAATTATATAATGTGAAGCAAGTATTTACAGATCTTCATCGTGATTATTATACAGAAGATGGGAATAAATATTCTGTAGATTGGCCAGGCACTTATGAAACTTTTGATTTTTATGCTAGTAAACATACTTATACTAATAAGGTACAGTGTTCTCAAAGTGTATTTAATTATCCAAAAGTTAACGAACAGGATAAGAAGCAATACAAATTATTTGACTATCCAAAGTTAAGTAGTACATCGCTTGATGCTGTTTTAGGGGATTCTAATATAAGAATTTCAAATACTAACTTAAAAATAATTCAGAAAAAATTTAATTGGATTAATGGAATGCTAGGAAAGAAGAAACAAGTAAGAGTATGGGTATTAGTTTGGTTGAATGCAGATGATAACACTGGATATATGCAAGAAGCTTACTGGAAGGGTGGTAATATGAATGAATATATTATTTGTTTAAGTGTAGATAAAAAGAATATAATTCAGTGGTCAAAAGTGATATCTTGGACTGAGGTATATGACCTTCCTATTGAAACTCGTAATTATTTTGCTGTTCATGATACTTTGAATTTAATTAAATTTGCTGATTGGCTATATCCTAAATTAGATAAGAAATGGATTAGAAGAAACTTTAGTAAGTTTGATTATTTGTCAGTACCAGTTCCTTTTTGGGCTTTGTTGAGTACTTATATAATTTCGCTAATAGTAAGTTTAATTTTTTATTATTGGGCAGTGACAAATGAGTTTGTTTCTTACATTTCAGGTAAAGTTAAAATTAATTTTAACTTTTTAAAAAGGAGGAATTAAAATGGAAAAATTAATAAAGAGTCCCTTACCAAAGGTTTTAAGAATAAGACCTGAAATTCAGAAAGCTAACTGGAATAAGCAATCCCCTCAGTCTTTCAAAGTAGGTGAGATAGTTTTAGTAAAGGAACAGCAGAATCTTTTTGAGTTAAGAGAAGGTAAAATTATTATAATGCATTTTGCCAGTAGGAAAAGTCGTAAGACATATTTAAAATTTTTTGAGACTTTAGAGGGGAAAAGAATAAAATTAAATTTTAAAAATAAAAACAAACAAAGTTAATTAGTAAAACAAAACAAATTACAAATAATTTAAAACAAAACAAATTATGACAAAATTAACGAAACAAATGGAAAAAACTCTTGCTGGCTTAAATATAGTAAGCAAGAAAGGAACTGAAGAAGATGCGAAAGCAATCGTTCTGAAGAAATTGAAAGAAGAAGAAATTGAAGGTGTAGAAGACACTGACCTTCCAGATTTGGTAGAAATGTATTCTGCCTTTTTTGAAGAACCTGTAATAGAAGACGAGGAAGAAGCTCCCAAAAAGAAATCAACTAAAAAACCTGCTAAAAAGGTTGTTGACGACGAAGATGAGGACGACGAAGAAGATGAACCTGAATATGAAGAAGACGATGACGAAGAAGACGAAGATGAAGCTCCCAAAAAGAAACCTGCTAAAAAGGTAGTAAAGAAAGTTGTTGTTGAAGAAGACGATGACGACGAAGAGGATGAAGACGAAGAAGAAGATGACGACGATGACGACGAGGATGAAGCTCCCAAAAAGAAATCAGCTAAAAAGGTAGTAAAGAAAGTTAGAATATCCGGAGAGAGATTTGATATTGAAAACAAAGCGCATAAAAAATTGTTATTACCTTTTAAAGAAATTTTTGGCGATCTTAAAGTTGAATATAAACCTATTTCAACTGGAGTTTCAATTCATTTACCGATGAAAAATGCAAATAAGTTAATGCTTCGATTTTTTAATGCAAAGGTTGTTGATGGCGAACTTCGTGGCAATTGTGGATTAATCGCTCTTCGTGGTGTGAAGGATATACAAAGTCTTTTTGAAGTTGAAGTTGAAGATTATTCAGGATTTTTCCATTTCATAAAAGATGTAAGTGTATCTGAATTGGTTGAAATTTTGAATGAAGAAATCATTGAAACTATGGTGAAAAAACTTCAGGGTGTTGATAAAAAACTTGGTAAAAATCGTGAGAAGTTAGAAGAGAAAATGAAACCTGCAAAAAAGGCTGCTAAAAAGGATGATGAAGACGATGAAGACGAAGAGGAAACACCAAAGAAAAAAGTTGTAGTAGAAGAAGACGAAGACGACGAGGAAGAAGCTCCCAAAAAGAAATCAACTAAAAAACCTGCTAAAAAGGTTGTTGACGACGAAGATGAGGACGACGAAGATGATGATGTTGAAGAGGAAGAAGTTCCTAAAAAGAAATCGAAATTATCATTGAAAAAAGGAAAAAGGTAGGGGTAATTTTGATTAAAAAGGTAAAAGCGTTCAATTTGAACGCTTTTTTTTATATAAAAATGTCATGTTATAATAATTTAATTCACTGTTAATTATAAAATATTTTGAAAAATAAGTATGAAAAAATTTTGTTTGTACTGAAAAATACCTTTAATTAGCTTGTAAATTCGAAAATGTAAACTAAAATTGTAAAACCAAATTGTTAAACTTAAAAATTGAAATCATGGGAACAAAAACTAAAAAATCGGGAACAAAAGAAGTAAGCAAAAAAGCTGAAACTAAAAAAGCTGAAACCGTTACCAGCAACAAAAAGAACGGAAAGAAAGTAGAACCGAAAGTTGAATCAAAAACAAAAACTTCTTCTAAATTAAAAGAAGGCGATAAGATTGTCTTCATTAAAGAAGAAAAGAAAGTGGTGGGGGTTTACTTAAAACATATCGATGGTAATCGTGGTGAATACGTTGTTATTCTTTATAAAGGAAAAGCACTATTTCGCCGTCCTGATGCTGTTGAAAAACAAAACAAATAGTTTTCTTTAAATTTTGAAAGAGGCGACCGTATGGTCGCCTTTTTTATTGCCAACAAAGTTATTTATTGAGACAGAGTTATAAACAAGTAAAAAAAATAATAAAATATGCTAGATAAAATATTGAATTGCTCAAAATCCTCGACATTCTCAGAGGTGTATCCTTTAATAAATAAATATATGGTTGAAGAAGCTTTAGAACAGAAATCAAGGTTTGGCAATACAAAAGAATTATTGAATTTTAAAACTATAATAACAAAGCCTGTTAAAAGATGTGTAGGCGGTTTTGGCAGAGACATTAATATTTTCTTTCTATTAGCAGAAGCATTGTGGATTTGGACTGGGCAAAAAGATGTAGAATTTCTTAAGTTTTTTAATTCTCGTATGATTGATTTTTCAGATAACGGAAAGGCATTTCATGCTCCTTATGGTTTTAGATTGCGCTATTATGGTCAAGATAGTATTGAGACGCAATCAGAAGGAAAGTTTATAGACCAAATTTTATTAGCTATTAAAATGTTTAGTGAAAACTCTGAAGATAGGAGAGTTGTTTTAACTTTGTGGAATCCTTTTTTTGACCTTGGAGTTAAATCAAAAGATCTAGCTTGCAATTGTATGGTGATGTTAAAGATAAGAGATAATAAATTATTTACAACCGTTCAAAACAGGTCAAATGATGTACATTGGGGATTACCTACTAATGTGTTTCAATTTAGTTTTTTATCAGAATTAATGGCAAATTGTTTAGGAATAATACAAGGCGAGCAGGTACATAATAGCCAGTCTTTGCATTTTTATATTGATAACTCTATTGCAAAAAATATGTATGATTCTTTTGAATGGTTTATTAGTAATAATGTTGATATGTTAAGAGGAGAATTATACTCGAATGCAAATACTGTTCCTTTGAATTTTAATTTCAATTCAAAAGCACCTGTGATAAGATTAGATGAATTAGATATAATGACTTGTAATATGCTTCAACAATTAAGAATAATAATAAAAGCTGAAGTTGAGAAAGTGGGATTTGAAGAAGAATTAAAAGATTTTTCAAAAGGTTTGTTTATAATTTTTAAATTATTGAAGATTTATATAATTTATAAGCACAGTATTATTGATGATGCAAATAATACTGATTATAGAAGAAGATTAGCTTTGGAAAGTATAGAAGAACTTTTAAGCAATAATTCAGTTTATAAGAGAGCTGATTTTTGTATGTTAGCTCGAAATTTTTTTTATAAAAGGTTAAACAAAAGAGGAGATAATTTTGTTGGAACTTTTTAAATTTTTAAAAATCTTAGAAATATAAAATGTTAGAACGATTTAATAATTGGGTTAAAAGAAATAAAATACAGCTTCAACAAGATTTCTTAGAAGATAATATTAATTCAATAAAAGGATTTGGCAACTTTTTACTTTTATCTGAAAAGGAAATTATTATTGATAAGGATTTTAATTTGGTTTTAACAGAAAAAGAACAAATATCAATACAAAATAATAGGATTGAATTTGTTGTTTTTCTTTTTGGTGGTCAATATTATTATTCAAAAGTAAATTTAGAATTAGAAGACAAACAAGGAAATTTAATTGTTCCTTGCGTTTTGATTGATTTTAAATATCTTGGAGAAGCGGAGAATAAAAATAAAATTATTTTTAATCATCTTGGTGTTCACGATGAATATGAACTCCTTTCAGGTTCTCATTCAGCAAAAGCGTGGTGTCAAAAGGCAATATTTTTAGGGCATAAAAGTTTAGGAATAGTAGATAAAAATTCTTTAGCAGGAACATTACCTTTTCAAATATCCTGTACAGAAAAAGGAATAAAACCAATATTAGGAGAGACAGTAACAATACTTTATGATGAAAACACTGAAAATGAAAAATATGATGTAAAATTATACGTTAAAAATGAAGAAGGATGGAAAAATTTATTAAGGATAAATAAAGAAATAAATGTAATCAATGAAGGATTTATAAAAGAGAAACAATTTTTGGAATTTGGAACAGGCTTAATTTTAGTTTTGTTCAAGGAAAGTTTTTTGAATAAAAGCTATGTTAAGTTATTAAAGAAGTGCTTTGATGAAGTATATTTTCAAATGGATTCAGTCAAATATGAAAACCTTGAGTTTGAGAAGAGACATTTGTTTTCCATCAAGCAATATTTGGAGGAGTTTGCTGACACAATAGAACCAGTTTTAATAAATGACTCTTATTATCTTGAACCAGAAGAATATGAGTCCAGATTAAGTTTAGGAAAACTTGCAGGAGAATTTAGACCTTATAGTAAAAATGAGCATTATAAAGATGTAGAAGAATCAGTGAGAAATTTAATTGATTATTTTCCAGAAGGGAAGAAATATAATGATTTAGAAGGCGAGCAAATATTAGAACTTGCAATTAATAATGTAAATAAAATTGTTGAAGAATGTAACTTTAAAATACAACTTGGTATCCCAAAATTACCTTTGTTTCCTTATGAGGGAGATAAGACTGAATTGTTTGATTATTTAATTCAAGATGGGTGGCGAAAGAAAATATTAGGGAAGGTAGAAAAAAGTAAATTGAAAGAATATAAAGAGCGAATGCAATATGAAAGAGATTTTATTTTAAGATTAGGTTTTCTTGATTATTTTTTGATAAATTTTGATATAATAAGTTGGGCAAAGAGTAATAAAATAAGAGTTGGCAATGCTCGTGGTTCAGTAGCTGGCTCTTTAGTTGCTTTTTTAATTGATATAACAACTGTAGATCCGATTAAATATGATTTATTGTTTGAAAGATTTTTGAATGAAACGAGAGGAACTTTGGAGAAAAGATTGATTGTTGAATTAGATGATGGAAGAAAATTTAACATTCCAGAAAAAGATTTTGAATTTTTAAAAGAAGGGAAAGAGCTAACAAAAGAAGATTTTAAAAGTCTTAGTCAATATCAGGTATAAATTAGTTAAAGCTAATTATGAAAGGGATTATTTATTTAACAACAAATTTAATTAATAGCAAAATTTATATTGGACAATATTCTGGAGAAGATCAAAATTATATAGGATCAGGAAGAAATATTAAATATGCTATTAAGAAATATGGAGAAGAAAGTTTTGAAAGAATTACATTAATAAAATGTAAGACACAAGAACAATTAGATTTATATGAAAAATATTTTATAAAAGAATTTAACTCTACAGATAATAAGATAGGCTATAATATTCTTCCTGGAATAGCAAATAAATTTGGTTCTGGCTCACCAATGAAAATCCCAGAAGTTGTTGAAAAATTTAAAAAATCTTTAAAAAAATTTTATAAAACAAAGAGAGGGAAAAAGACTCTTAAGAAAATTTCAAAATTAAGAAAGAAATATTATAAAGAACATCCAGAATTAATTAAACATTTGAGTGAATTAGGAAAAAATTTAATAGGAGACAAGAATCCTAATTTTGGTAATAAATGGTCTGAAGAACAAAAAGAGAATTTAAGAAAAATAAAAAAAATACAAAATAAAGGAGAAAATAATCCTAATTTTAATAATAAATGGTCTGAAGAACAAAAAATTAAAAATAGGAAAAGAATGTCACAAAAAATACTACAATTTGATCTAAATAAAAAATTTATAAAAGAATATGATGGTTCTGGGGATGCTTCTAGACAGACAGGGATTAATAGAGGTTCAATATGTAGTGCTGGTGGTAGTAATTTTACAAAAATAGCAGGTGGTTTTTATTGGAAATATTTGAAATCTCAAAAAATTATTAAAATGAATTTAAGAGGAAAATACATTAAGATGTATTTAGATTGGAAAGAAGCTTCTGAAGAAACAGGCATAAAAGCAAGAGAAATTATAAGTTGTGTATATGGTAAACAAGAACAAGCTGGTGGATTTCGTTGGGGAAAATATGAAAGATGGGGGAATGGATGGCAAAAATAATTAAGATATTAAAAGAGAGTAAATTACGTTCCGACCAATTACCTGATGTTGATGTAGATTATAGCAGCATAAGGAAAGACGATGTTAAGAGATATTTAGAAAGCAAATATGGTGAGAATTATGTTGCTTCTGTTGGTACTTTTACAAGATTAAAGTTAAAGGGCATTTTAAAAGATTTTGCAAGAGTTAACACATCTTTTACACCTTCTCAAATGAATTTTTTAACTAAAAAGATAGACGATCAACTTGATTATAAATTTGAAGATTTATTTAAGTATGCTCAACAATCTATAGAATTAGCAAAATTTATTCAAGAAAATTTTAAGCTAATTAATCAGTTGAAAAATGTAATGGGACAACCAAAAACAAACTCTATACATGCTTCAGCAGTGTTAATAGTTCCAAGAAAAGATATTAATGGAGAAAGAAAAGATATATTTGAATGGGTTCCTGTTAGAAAGATATTAGATAAGAAAACTAATCAATATGTACTTGTTTCAGAATGGGAAGGGAAGTATATAGATAGAGCAGGATTTTTAAAGGAAGATTTATTAGGATTAAATTTGTTGGATAAATTTGATATGATTTTGAAATTAATAAAGAATCATAGGAAAGAAGATATTATTTTAGAAAAAATCCCTATGAATGATAAAGAAGTGTTTAAAATATTTGCTCAAGGTTTTAATGAAGAAGTATTTCAATTTTCTACTGGCGGTTTAAAGAATTATTGTAAATTTGTAAAGCCAGATAGTATGGAAGATTTAATTGCCATGAACGCTTTGTTTCGCCCTGGTCCTATGAAAAGTAATAGTCATATTTTGTATGGTGAAATAAAACATGGTAAAAAAGAGCCTGAGTTTGATTATATGTTAGAAGAAATAACTAAAAAAACTCATGGTTTATTTGTTTATCAAGAACAAATTATACAAGCAGTGCATATTTTAGGTGGTTTTTCTTTGTCTGAGGCTGATCGCATAAGGTCAATGATAAAGCATTTTAAAAAAGAAGAATTTTTAGAATTTGAAAAGAAATTTATTTCAGGAGCATTAAAGAATGGTTGTGAGAAAAATGAAGCAAAAAAAATATGGAAAAAATTATTATTTTTTAGTGGCTATGGCTATAACAGATCGCATTCTGCCTCTTATTCTATAATGTCGTATTGGTGTCAATATCTTAAGTGCTATTATCCAGAAGAGTTTTATTGTGTTAGTTTTAATTATAATAAGCCAGAGGATATACCTGCATTGATAAATGAAATAAAGAAGAGAAATTTAGATTTAACACTGTCTCCTCCAGACATTAATTATTCTAAAGGAACTTTTACTTGTGATGTTGAAAGTCATGTAATTTATTGGTCTTTAAAGAGTATTAAAGGTGTCGGAGAAGCAATAGTGAAGTGTATTGTAAGGGAACGAAAACAGAATGGAGAGTTTAAGGGTCTCAAGAACTTTATTAATAGAATGAAAGGAAAGCACTGTGGAAAGAATATTGTAGAGGTTTTGATACTTTCTGGAGCTTTTGATAATCTATATGAAATAGAAGAAGCAGCAGATAGATTTGAATTATTAGAATCTTTGCATAAAATTACTGGTGATTTAATAACTAAAGAGCAACAAAGTTATTATTCAAAAGGTTTTAATTTTTTACGAAAACAACGAGAACTTACAGGCTTTGGCATTTTATGTTTTCCTGAAATAATTAAGAAAAAATCAAAGAAACTCGCTGGTATGTTTATTAATTCAGAAGATTTTTTTGATGTTGAAAAAGATTATAAAAGAGCATCAGTGGCAGGAGAAATACTGACACTTGTTGAAAGAAAAACTAAAAAAGGTAAGTTTGGTAGCATGAGAATTCTTAGTAATTATGAACAGATTCTAATCACGATATGGTCTGATGAGTGGAAAGAATATAAGAAAAAGTTAGAAGAGGCTAAAAAGAATAAAGATTTGATTACTATTTCAGGAAAAATAAAATATGATAATTATAATAAACAAAACGTTTTATATTCAAATAATAACACTGAGATTTATATTTTATAAAAACAAAAAAATGAAAAAAGAAAATATATGAAGTTGGCATACTCTTTTATAATTTAAGAAGGTTTCAAAATGATAAATCAATGGCAATAAGAATTAGCATAATGTATCAATGTAGATTAATTAATATTGATAACAGAATTGATATGAATGTGAGTAAAGATATTGACTTGCCAGAATTTGAAAAGATGGTAAAAACTTTTTATGAAACCATGTCACAGTATTGTGATTAATAAATTTAAAATTTAATCATTAAAATAAATATATTATGGGAGTATTTGATACTGTTTTAGTAAAATGTCCAAAATGCGGAAAGAAAAATGATTTCCAAACTAAAAGTGGAGATTGTTTTTTGGAAGTTTATGAGTTAGATAATTGCCCTGATAATGTATTAGCTGATGTCAATAGACATTCTCCTTGTCATTGTAAATGCGGGACAATTTATGAAGTGGATATTCCGAACCGAAAAGCTATTTTAATTAAAAATACATAAAATATGTTTAAATCTGATATTACTGTTTCATTAAATATTCAAGATGTTATTAATTCTTTAGATACAAAGAAAAGATATAAAATCTGGCACGATGGCGGAGAATGGTTTATTTCGCTTGAAGGTAAAGAAATGACTAATTGCAAAACATTAGTAGAATGGTTATCGTGTACAAACTTGTTAACAACCAATAAAACACCAGACATCAAAAGATACTTAATTTTGTTTGAAAACAAGCAGATAATAAGAGAAAACGAATTGAGTGAACTCCGCAAGCAGCAACATTCCGAAGGATTAATTAAAATGATTGTTGATCTGAAAGAAAGCAACGCAATAAGTGATAAGTGTGAATGGCAAACTATAATTTAAAAAATAAATAAAAAATTATATGAAAAGAATATTATCAATATCTTTTAATAAATGGTATAAAGAAATATCAATTTATTATGCTTCACATTTTTCATTAATAGAATTTGATATAAAATTTGATAAAGAATGCGGACTAATTATATCATTGACAATTTTCAGAATTAGATTAAGTTATGATTTAAAATATCCTTTTTAAATTAAGATTATGGCAAAGAAAGAAATAAACCAAATTATAAATCAAAAATTAAAAAAATGAAAACATTAATGACAGTATTAGCAGTAATTATGATGATTATTTTTTTATCAACTGCAACAACAGTAATTGTAAAAAGCATTATATTTGAACAACAATGCAAAGGTTATCTGAAAAGAGCGGCGGACGCAAATACAATTAAAATAGCAACATCTCAATTAAAAATTGCTATTGATTATGCCGAAAAAAAATGAATTAACGACTGGTTATACATCTGTTTTATATAAAACTCCTAATGAAGATATAGGATTTTGGTATATTAACATAAAGAATTCATATAACGAACTTATTGCTATCCCCGATACTGCATCGCCACTTTTAAAAAGTAATATGCTTATGAAATTAAGAGAAACCTTACTTGAGAAAAGTGAAAGTTCTGAATCGGTAACTTGTCCTAATGGCATTAGTAGGTATCCAAACAATTTATTATTTGGAATAATGCTTTGGTTATCTCTTATTTTAGTGGTAAGTTTTATTCTATATATTATAATAGTTGATGATTTTTAAAATATTTTAATATGGCAAAGAAAAAAATATTAATACTGCCACCAGAATTTATAGATAAAATAATAACCGACTATTTTATTCTGGGCGAGGATAAAAACAATTACTAATTTTAAAAGAATGTATTTGCGAAAGAATTAATAAAAAACTCTGTATTAGTGGAGATGTCGCAAGAGGATTACATTAATTTTATTAACGAAAGAGTAATAGACAAGGTTTAGAATTTTTGAAATATTTAAAATTTTTATAATATGAGGTATGCTATTTTTATATTAACAGACGCACTAAAGGATGAGAAAATCCATTTGGATAATTTCAAACATTTAAAAGATGAAGATTTAATTCATGGAACTAAAATTAGAATTGAACAATTAGAAAAAGCACTAAAAATTTTAAACAAAAATTCGCCTTGTCGTAAAGCGAAGCGAATTACTCCATAATGTTTACAGATAAAATTAGTTGTAATTTAAGATTTAATAACTATGATAACGAAGAACCATATTAAAGAAAAAGCAAAAGAGTATGCAAATCATACTTTAACAAGTGAAGTAGCAACGGGGCAATATGATGGATTTATTGCTGGTGCTAACTATGTAATGAAACAATTAATTTTATCTGGTGTTATAAAATCGGTTTGTTTAGAAAATAATAGACCGATTGATTGTAATCAATTTTTAGCACTAGGTAATTGTGAAAAATGTAAATATTTTAAATAAAATAAAAATTATATGTCAAAATATTATATAATTGTATTTAAAGATGGTGTTTGTAAAGGAAGAATACGAATTCCAGGTAATACAGATAAAGAAGCGATTGTTTATGCTAAAAATTTAAAAATAAGAGAAATTGATATAAAACCTATTATATTTTAAATAAAATGAAATTATTTTGTGAACATGACTACGAAATTATAAAGGAATTTGAAATTAAAAGTCCCATGCAAAAACTGGTTGAGGGCGGTTTAACTTCTTTTGAAAGAGCTTCGTTTTATATGTTTAATAGCAAATACATTATTATTTATAAATGCAAAAAGCAGACAAAGAAGCAGAATGTTTTTATAATAATCTTTTAAACCAATAAATCTATGACAGTAATAATAATAGCCTTGTTAGCCTTTCTTATACTCTTAGGCTACGGAGCAAATAAAGGCAGAATTAAGAATCCTGAACATTTTGAAACTGATAATGAGGAGGAAAAATTATGAAAAGAGAAATATTATTTAAAGGAAAATCGATTAATACTGGTGAATGGGTCGAAAGTATGACCATTAAAAGAAAACGAGATGATATTTTTATGGAAATTGACGAAAATAAATGGATTGGCATTGAGCCAAAATCATTAAGCCAGTTTATTAATCAAAAAGACAAAAATGGCAAAAAGGTTTTTGAAGGTGATTATGATGCCGATGGAATATGTATCGTCTGGTGTGAAAATTGTAACGGATTTGAGTTTGCTCAATTAGACATTACGACTAAATACATTTGTATTTCATGCCATAGATGCGATGGTAATTTCTTTTTTGGAGACCATATCGGTGACTTTGAAATTGTCGGGAATATTTCGGATTAAAATTACATATAACGGTTCGCAAATATGGTTAGTTTTAACGTAAATAACACAAACATGAAAAAAGAAATAAAAAAAATAATAAATGAATGTAACTGTTATAATAGAGATACTGGTGAATGGGGGGGGGGTTTGATAACGATACGGCTGTTGAAAAATTAACCATATTTGCTGTTATGCAACGAAGTGAACTGTTAATTTCTTATTCCAAATGGTTATCAGATAAATTTGATGAGTGTAATTTCTTAGATGAAATAAATGTTGACGATTATATTAAAGAAATTAATAGTTTATAACAACCATATTGCTCTATTTTAAAAAAAGATTAAAAAAAAGTTTATAAAAACAGAAATCGAAAAACTTCCAGATAAAATATACATCAAATAAACTTAAACGAAATGAATATACATTTTTATTTAGACAACGAAGAAGAAACTCAAATTACATCAATGTATGATTTAACTTCAAATCCATTTAAAATCGGAGATGAAATTTCACTTGATGTGGAAGAACTTTATCCAGTCGATTACAACAAGTTTAAAGAAGATTATCGCATTAAAATAATAAGTGATAATAAAGAACTTGAAGCGAAATTTAAGCGTAAAAAAGTAAAGATTGTTAGAGAAGGAAAGTATGTTGATCTTAAATTTACAAGAGAAGCTAAATTAACTATCGAATATCATTGTGTTTATTCGGATGACTAATGTTAGCTTTGCGTAAACAACAATATTGCTCTACTTTAAAAAAAGATTAAAAAAATTTTATGAAAACATTAGAAATATTTGATAAGGATCAGGCGAAATTACGCTTATTATACATTAATAGTTCAGTTTGCTCTTGCAAAAAACCTAAACGCTACATATATGGAGTTAGGCAATGTGATAAATGTTTTAAAGAATTACCAAAAGTAAAATGATTATAAAAACAGAAAATTAAAACTTAATAAAAATATGAGTATAGATTTTGAAATAGTAATAGAATATTTAAAAGAAAGAGGATGGACTAATTCTGAAAGAAATATACCATACCGAGAAGTAGTAATGCTTCTCGCTGAATTTGCAGGTCAGCAAGTAGAAAATTCCAATCCTAATATTAAACATAGTTTTTCTGCACGATTTAAAGATAGTAATTTTAAATACCATGAAATTAAAGAATATAAATCACTATCAGCAATAAAAAAAGCATTAAGAAAATTAGATGTTTTAGCTTGTGCAACTATTGTAGATAACAACCAAGATTCAACACAAATAAAAAAATATATAGATATAAACCACGAGTTTGTTTAAGGAAAATTCCTTTATTATAAAAAAAATTTTAACAAAAAAGTTCACTAATTATTTTTTATATTGAAAATTTGTTTATATTTGCAATGTTCAAATTACAATAGTACAATGTTTAATCTCAATAAAAATATTCCGGTTTGGGTGTGCAGTTTTAAACTGCAAGGGAGTGTCTTTGTACCGCTACCTGAACAGCACCCTTCCGGTTTTTTATTTTATGGAAAATAGAGATAGTTTTATTTTTTTTACAGGAGTTTTTATGAAGCAATAAAAGAGCTTCCAGAACAAAACCAAAATGAAGTTTTTAAAGCAATTTTTGAGTTCTCTTTAAATTTTAATGAAGTTGAATTAACCGGAATTTCTAAAACAATATTTATTCTTATAAAGCCTCAATTAGAGGCAAATAGACAAAGATATATTAACGGCAAACAACCAAAACAAGAGTAAAAAGAAAGCGAAATGGAAGCGAAACGGAAGCGAAAGATAAGCAAAACAAAAGCTAATAATAATGTAAATGTTAATGAAAATCTTAATCTTAATGAAAATTTAAAAGCAGAATTTGAAAAATTCAGAGTTAGTTATATTGGAACTAAAAGAGGATTAAATGAAGAGTTTGAAAACTTTACAAATAAAAATAAGGATTGGAATGAGATAATACCTAAACTCCTACCAGCTTTACAAAACCAAATAAAATGGCGCAAGGCTTTTAAAGAAGTTGGTAAATTTGTGCCAGAATGGAAAGTGCTAACAACATGGATTAATCAGAAATGCTGGACGGAGATACATACAAAGAACGAATTAAATGACTAACTAAATATAAATTAAAATGAGCGAAATTAAAGATATTATTATTACTGGATATAGTAATGTAACAAAAGAAGGTATAATGCTTCATCTAAACAAGAGAGCAAAATTAAAAACAGGTAATATAACATGCACTGAATTGTGGGTGTCATGGGATAAAATAGGCGAAGCACTTATTGATGGTTATACGGAAAAAAGTGAAGTTTTAGAACGCAGAGAACTTAGAGGTGAGTCTTAGTATTACACCTAACTATTTTATTGCCGTAGTTAAAAATTTTAAACTTATAATATAATATGAAAGCAACAGCAAAAAGACTTTTAAAAATATTATCTGTACCATTGGTAATAGTATTGTTTATTTTAATTACTATCATTAGTAGTATGTTATGGCTATTTATGGATAATTGCTTAATAATTAAAAAGTTTTATGCAATAGTTAATAGCTGGTTAGCTTGGATTGGGGAGTAATTTATTTTAAATTGAATTAATTAACAACTTAAATATAAAATTATGAAAATAGCTAAGATTATTATTTTATGCCTACTATTTGGTGGGTTTATATTAAATTGTGCAAAACATGGAGAAGCTAAAGGTAAATATAACGCTTTTTATTCATTTGTATCAATAATAATACAGTTTTTCCTTTTTATGTGGGTTGGATTATGGAATAATTTATTTTAATTTATTTATTATGGATGATAATTCGATAATGCCTTTTGGTAAATATAAAGGTGATACAATGGCTAATATCCCAGCCAGTTATTTGTTGTGGTTGTATGAAAACAATAAATGTTATGGTGATGTAAAAAATTACATTAAAGAAAATATGTTTGTTATTAAGGAACAAATAGCGTATGAAAATAAAATAAATTATAACTCTTGAAAATAAAACTATGGAAAATAAAGAATTATTAAATCTTTGGACAAAATTATGCTTGAAAAAAACAAACACCGATTTGTTTAATTACGGTAT
>Ga0172381_10001065_pt1 | contig 33675 bp, 53 predicted proteins | sample Leawel6488metaG_FD_119754 | JGI IMG/M metagenome (GOLD analysis project Ga0172381, IMG submission 119754) | Leachate microbial communities from a municipal landfill in Southern Ontario, Canada - Leachate well 64-88 metaG | ecosystem: Engineered > Solid waste > Landfill > Unclassified | place... | reverse complement strand
GCTTAATCCGACTGACGAGCTAAAAAACAAAAAAGTTCTTTTGTCAATTTTTTCCAAATTTGTTTAATCATTATTAGGGGAATAGAGATAACGCCTGTAAGCAATATCACTAATAGCTCTGAATGAGGATAAGAATTAGGGCTTGGGCTATGTATGACAATAGTATGACAAAACAGAAAGATAAAATTGAATACCCTCGTTTCCAAGCAAGGCTGTCCCAGGATAACATTGACTGGCTTAAAATGGAGAATAAAAATTTTGGGAGCTGGAATAAATTTTTCAACGAATTAAAAAGAAGGTATGACAAAAGAGGAACAAAAACTAAGACAGGACAGGAATAATAAGTTTAGGAAAATTCTTATTAGTAGGCCGACTAAAGCGGAACTGGCCTTTAAAGATATTTTGGATGAATTAAAGATAAGGTATCTATTTCAGAAGGGATTTTTTAAGGGAAAATATCACTGTATTGTTGATTTCTATATTCCATCCCCGTTTAAGGTCTGTATTGAAATTGATGGCGAATACCACCACAGTCCCGATATAGTGAGAAAAGATAGGATGAAGAATTACTATTTAGAAGAGTTTAGAGGATTTAAAGTTTTAAGGTTTAACAACAGTGAAGTTTTATCTAATAAAGATGAGGTTATTAAGAAAATAATTATATGTGTGAGCAATGCCAAAAAAGAAAATTCACCCCAGAGCAGATGGCTAAAATGAAGCTGGCCAGCGAGTGCGGTTTAGCTTTCGGGGGAGTTAATGACGAGGGGGAGATACAATTCATCGGATCAATAAGCGAGTGGAGGGAGTTTGATAAAAAATTGTCTTAATTATATGGTTTTAAAAATTGGCGACAAAATTTACATCCGACATTTTAGCAGGCTTATCGGGTTTCAAACAATAATAAGGCTTACTAAGACGATGGCAATATCAAAACATTATAGGTTTAACAGAGAAACCTGGGGGACTGGTGGCAATTATGTCCCTATGAAAGGGATGGGAATTTGGAACGCTTATGCTGGCTATGTTGCTTCTCCTAAATTAGATGCCGAATGGAAAAAAATTAAGGATGAAAACGCTAAAAAGTTATCCACAGGAAACACTTGACCAAGTAATTTAGCTATGCTATAATAATCAATGTAAGTAATAACTCAAACAATATGCTTAAAGAAAAAATAATCAGCCTGCTCCCAGCCCAAACAACTGATGAGGAAAAGGCAACTGCCGAAAACTTTGCCAGCTACATCATCAGACTGGAAATGGAAAAAGATAAACAGGGTGTTTTAAAAAATCCCTGGATGAAGGGGAGAAAAGAAGAGGATATGGCCGATCTCTATAAACGGGTTGCCAAAGATGGCCTCGTGTTTGATGGGAAGCACATCACTCTTCAGTCAACTGGTGTTAGCTATGACTATGTGGCCTATAAGAATAAAATGCTTATTGCCTATCCCGAAAGTAAAGTTGATATGGCCTTGGTTTATGAGGGTGATGAATTCTCTGTTGCCAAAGAGAGCGGAAGCGTTATGTATCACCATAATTTAAAGGACCCCTTTAAAAGGGATGAGAAAAATATTATTGGCGGATACTGCGTGATCATAAATAAGCGTGGAGAATTTATAACCACTTTAAGCCGAGAAGATATTGAGAAGCACAGAAAGGTTGCTAAGACAGATTTTATTTGGAGGCAGTGGTTTGCCGAGATGGCTCTTAAAACTGTGATCAAGAAGGCTATCAAACAGCACTTTGACGACATCTATCAGGGTATTGAAGAATTAGACAATGAGAATTATAACCTGGAAAATCCCATCGGTTTAGATATTAAGATTAAGCAGGAAATTGATGCCATCGGCACGATGGAAGAGCTGACTAAATATTATAATGCTAATAAGGGTAAGGGAGCAGACTTTGACAAGGCTATTGCCGTCAGAAAAGCGGACCTAACCAAGAAATAATATGATTATCCATAATGTAGAGCAGGGGTCGCCAGAATGGTTTGCTGTAAAGGCTGGAAAAATGTCTGCCTCGCACGGGCAAGAAATAGGAAACTCTGGCAAGGGTTTGGAAACATATATTCTTGAGCTGATGTCAGAGTTTTACTCAAGCGGAGAAAAAGAGCAATTTACCAATAAGCACACCGAGAGAGGAATTGAACTTGAGCCGTTAGCATCAGAAATATACGAGTTGGAAACTGGAAACAAGGTTGAGAAAGTTGGTTTCTGTGAACACGATGAGTTCTCTGGTTGCTCGCCAGACAGATTAGTCGGAGAAGATGGCGGAGTGGAAATTAAAAGCATTGACGACAAAGGTTATTTTAAATTACTACTTGAGGGAGAGAAGGGAATTGACACTAAGTATCTTTGGCAGATACAGATGTGCCTTCTGATTACGGCTCGCAAGTGGTGGGACTTCGTGGCTTATAACCCGAACTATCCAAAGACAATGTTCATCTTCCGCATTTACCCAGACGGAAAGAAGCAAGAGCAGTTAATTTTGGGACTGGCTAAGGGCAGAGAGATGATAAAGGAGATTAAAGAAAAAGCTAATAATTTATTTATATGAAATATCAAAAATATTGCGGTTGGAAAAATAAACACCGCACAAAACAAAAGAATATAACTTTGTCCGTTTTTATCGGGCTGGTATTATTCGCGGGTGTGTCCAACGCAGTAATTGATAGTTTTAAGGACAGAACGGCTAAGGTGATGGCCGAAACCACCACCTTGGCTGTCCCAGAGGCCCAGGAAGAGCTTAAAATAGAGGACCTTCACATTATTCAGATAGAACAGAGATGGGTTGACCCTATTGAGAACGCATCTGCTGAATTTGGTGTTGATCCGTTGTTGGTCCTCGGAATTGCTAACGCCGAGAGTGGAATGGGAAAATATTTTTATAACGAATACGACAGAGAAAATTGCCATAACCTTTGGGGGCTGAAAGGTGGGAACACTGCCACCAGAATTGCCAAGGAAGGAAGCTATTTAAGATGCTTCAATGACGAGGTCGCTGGAGCGAGAACTGTCGCTAAGACTTTAAAGAATTTCTATATTGATGAGGGTCGCACCACCCCAGAGGAAATCTGCCAGAAGTGGATCGGAGCAAAGCACGCCAAGAAGAATTGCCCAGAGTGGGTGAAGAATGTTAATAAAATTTTAGCTAAAAACTAATTTAATCTATATGGAAAAATTGGACTTGGAAAAATTTAATCCGCAGAAAGCGGAACTAACAAAAATCGTCAGCGAGATGAAAGACTTAACCATCAAAGGAGTTGACGACAAGGAGGGCTATCTGGCCGTTGATACCGCCAGAAAGAACCTTAAAGCCATCAGGGTTAAGATCACTAAAACTGGCAAGGACCTTAGAGCGGAGGCTCTGTCATTTCAAAAGGCGGTCATCGCTAAGGAAAAAGAGTTGGTTGAAATTATTGAGCCGACTGAAAAAATGTTGGCCGATCAGCAAGAAAAAATTGATAATGAAAAAGAACGCATCGCCAGAATGGAATTATTGCCAAGCAGAAAAGAGAAACTGGCCACAATAGGGATCACCGAAATATCTGATGATGAAATATTGATAATGGACTTTAATCAGTTTGACGAGTTTTACAATAATCAGAAAGAAATTTATTTGGCCGAGAAGGAAGCTAAAATTAAAGAGGCCGAAGAAAAACGCCAGGCTGAATTGGCCGAACAAGAACGCAAGAACAAGGAAGAAGCCGATAGATTAGCCCAGGAGAAGCGTGATGCCGAAACCCGTAAAAAGGCCGAGGATGAGGCCAGGGAGCAGGCCAAGAAAGATATTGAGCTTGCTAAGGCTAAATCGGACCAGGAAGCCCAGGAACGGGCCAGGATAGCCAAGGAAGAGGCAGACAGGGCTATTCAGGCGGAAAAAGACAGGGCGGAGGCAGACAAGAAAAAGGCCATCCAAGACGAGAAGGACAAGGCTGAAGCCGAAAAACAGGAATTGATCAAAAAACAGGAGAAAGAAAAGCAGGATTTAATTGATAAGCAAAACAAGGAACGAGAAGAGGAAAAGTTTAAAAGAGATACCGAAGAGAAAGAAAGGCAAGATAAAATTGCCGAGGATAATCGCAAGGCTAAGGAAGAGGCTGAAGAAACTGAACGGCTTGCTAAGGCTAATAAATATAAAGACTGGCTGAAGAAGAACGCTTGGACCGAGGAAACTAAGGATGATTTCATTATTGAACGATCTGGCGATAAATTTACGATGTTTAAGAAGGTTGACGAGGTAGTGATCAAATAAAAAAGTGGGGGCGGTAGCTGGCGGTTGGGCTGGCTATCCATCGGAGGGAAAGCCGATGTCCACGCCCCCATCACTCCTCTTGCGTTGGTTTATCAGATATGGTATAATATCAATATGAAAATGAACCACACAGAAGATGCCGTCTGGCGGATATTCTCAAAATTTATTCGGGCCAGAGATGCCGACTGGAGAGGAAATTGTCGCTGTATAAGTTGCGGTGTTATAAGAAATTGGAAAGACGGGATGGATGCTGGACATTTTATTTCACAGGGGAGCGACAGTGCCTTGAAATATAACGAGATGAATGTTAACGCCCAGTGTTCTGAATATTGTAATCGTAGGATGAGCGGTAATTTAATCCTCTATCGGATCGGGTTAGTGAGAAAGGTTGGCGAGGATAATGTTAAAAAATTGGAGCAGTCGCATTTCTTTAAGACTACGAAGAAGAAGATGGACCAGCTTCAGCTAAATGTAATGTTTGATTTCTATACCAAGAAATTCAACGAGCTTAAAAAAGAGAAGTGTTTAGAATAAATTTATGTCTTGGAATAAAGCAGACCAACTTTTAAAAAATGAAGAGCGAAAAATTGATGTTAAAATCAGGGCTAAGGAGCAAGAGATCAGAAAGTTAAAGGCCGACAAGGAAGAAATCCATAGCCGAATAAATAGTCAATAATTTAATTACTCCTGCGTGCGAGATGAGCTGGGCGGATGGCAATAGCCTGACGACAAGAAGTCCAGTGTTTCCAACGGCGTGGCGGTATAAATTTACTTTATATGGGAAAATTTTATTGCGAAAAATGCCTTCAAGACAATTTTATTTCAAAGCGTGGCCTTGAACAGCATAAAAGAATTAAGCACCCTTTTATTCCTCCGCCACCTCCGAAGGTTTTTGAGAAGAGCTATATTGGTCAGGTTTTTGGCCAGAGGTTGAATGAAGGGCAAGGAGTTAAGGTCGGCGACAAGTTAAGATTTGAACAAATAGTTGTCGTCAAGCGGACTGTTAGAACAGAGGGGAGCGATACTGTGATCGTTGACTGCGACAAAGTGTCCGATACTTATACAAATTTATCTAAATAAAATGGCAGAAGAGAAAAAGATACAACTTATCATCAGGTCAGAAAAAATAGCCGATGCTTATGAGGACATCAATGAATTAGAGCATCAGTATTTTGAAGCTTGCCGTGATTACGCAATGATCTCCTCGGAGATGATTACTTCATTACGAGAAAACCAGGACAAGAAGCGTGAGCTTAAAAAGGAGTGTTTTAAAACAATGGCAGAGTTTGAACGGGAGTATGAATTGAGCGGAGAATATTTAATTTTAAAGAGCTGTAAATATCAGCTTGAAGCCTATGATAAGCTTATCTGGGGAACTAAGGTGAGGCTTGAAAGCTTAAAGGCTGAAGTAAGAGGTGAAAGATAATTTTATGACTGACAACACTAAAAGGAATAAAGAAATAGTTGACTTATTTTTAGGCGGTTTGATCCAAAAAGACATCGCTTTAATGAAAGGCATAACTCGTGAAAGAGTGAGGCAGATTTTGGTTGGAGAACTTGGGAATAAAAAAGTTGCTGAAGTTGTAAAAAAAAACATCAAACAGCGAAGAGATACTTTGAACGCAGAAAAGGAAATTATATTTACCTGCCAAAATTGTGATAAAGAATTCACCGCTAAATATATTAAGCGTAGATTTTGCTCTAAGAAATGTTTTAGGGCTTATCAGAAGAAAACATCGCTGACTAAGAAGCAACGGCTGGAAAAGAAGCGTGCTTTTATGAGAAATTATTATCACACTCGGCTTAAATTGAGTAAATAAAATGGACAAGAAATTGGTTAAAAAAATCTGTAAAAAGTGCGGATGCCCAGAGGATTATTTTTTTGATAATCTAAATAATGGGGCAACACTTGAAGGTCAGATCAATGTCGCTAAGAGATATGTTTCCTGCGTTCGCAGGGTTGAGAAAGAATATAAAAATAAGAAATAGTTTATGCCTAATTTTTCCATCTGTATAATCGCACGCAACGAAGAAAAAACATTGCCGAACCTCCTCGCTTCTCTAAAGGAATTTAGAATGAGAAATGGGGAGGTTGTTTTATTGGACACGGGGTCAACTGATAATACTGTAAAATTAGCCAAGGAGTGGGGATGTATTGTTGAGGAGGGTGGTAATAAATTTGATAAAATTATTCACAAAGAATTGGCCGATGCCATCAATGATAAATTTTGTGTTTTAGAGGATAAAAAGATAGTTAATGAGGGCGATAAAATATTTGATTTTTCCAGGGCGAGAAATTATTGTGCGAGCCTGGCATCTAACGATTTTGTGTTTATGCCAGACTGCGATGAAGTTTTGGGGAAAATGAATATTGATGCTGTTGAAAAATATATTACTGATGGATACGATAAGCTTGAATTTAATTTTGTCTTTGGATACGGGCAGAACGGGCAGGAGATGACAAAATATATTCACTGTAAGTTTTACAATAAGAAAAAAACTGGCTGGGTTAATGTGATCCACGAGGTTTTATCTGAAGATGTCAGGAAGATGGTGTTGCCAGAGAGCGTTTTAAAATTACTCCACCATCAGAATAAAGAAACGAGCCGAAAGAGTTATCTTGTCGGCTTGGCGGTTGACTGTTTTGATAACCCAAATAACGATAGAAACTCCCATTACTTTGCCCGTGAGCTGATGTATCGTGGCTTTACGGAAGAAGCTATCAAAGAATTTACTCGCCATATTACTATTGGGAAATGGGATGCTGAAAGAAGCAAGTCAATGATCTATATTGGCGACTGCTTAATTAAACTCGGACAGGATGAAGGGGCTTTGTCGTTTTATCACAAGGCTTTTTTGGAATATTCTGGTCGCAGAGAACCGCTTATTAAATTAGGGAAATATTTTTTTGATAAAAAAGACTGGCAGAAGGCGATTATTTATTTAGAAGGTTGTTTGCCGATAAAATTCACGGGCCTTTATTTAGACGATGCCTCCCAATATGGTGATTATGTTTATGGTTTGTTATATACGGCCTATTGGTATCTTGGAAATAAAGAGAAGAGCAAGGAATATTTTGATATGGCCCTTCTGCTTAGTCCGCACAGAAAAGAGTATTTAGACGATGCTGTTTTTTGCTACGGAAAATTTGAATATCAGGATCAAGGGATAGACGGATGGATGACCGCCGTTGAGCTTGACTTTCTTTTCAGATCAGCTAAAGAAATGAATAGTATTTTAGAAATCGGAAGCTGGAAAGGAAGAAGCACGCACGCCTTATTAAGCGGATGCCCAGGGATGGTCCAAGCGGTTGATCACTTTAAGGGATCGGATGATGACAATGATCTTACTAAGTTTATCGCTAAAAATGAGGACATATATCAGCAGTTTTTTAGCAATGTCGGAAGCTTCAAGAACCTAATTATCTCCAGGATGTCATCTGATGAGGCAGAAAAAGCCCTTCCTGCTGGCAAGAGCTTTGATATGGTGTTTATAGACGGAGAGCATACTTACGATGGGGTCAAGAAGGATATTAAGCTTTGGAAAAGACACGCCGAAATTATGCTTTGCGGACACGATTACACTCCGCTTTGGCCAGGAGTGGTCAAGGCGGTTGACGAGGAACTTGGGAAACCAGACAAGGTTGTCGGGAGTATCTGGGTTAAGCTAATAAAACGATAAAAACCCTTGCGTTGTATTCTTGGATATGGTATAATAAGAGTATGAATAACGAATTAGCATTGAACAATTTAGTTGAAGCAAAAAAGATTTTAAACGAGCTTGGTATTAAGTTCTGGCTGGAGGCTGGAACTTGCCTTGGTGCTATTAGAGATAAGGGATTTATTAGCTATGACAAGGATATGGATATTGGCGTTTATGCTGAAGATTTAAACAGCATTGACGCTTTTTTAAATTTGACAAAGCATTTTATGCTCGGTGGATTTCGTGTCGGCCACACCTTCGGGACAATAGAAAATGGGTTTGAAGTTTCTTTTTATCGTAATGAAATAAAACTTGATATTTTCTGGTTTTATAAAAAAGACAATTTCCGATGGCACTCCGCTTGGATGGGCCGAGGGTGTAATTTATCTGATCAATTATTTTATAAATATAGAGCGTGTTTAGTTGAAGAGTTAAGAATTGTTGATTTTCTCGGACACAAGATGCCTGTGCCAAAAAATTATCAGGAATATCTAACAGCTAAATACGGGGACTGGCACGCCAGAGTGAAAGACTGGGACTGGGCAAAAAGTCCATTAAACAGAGTTGAATATGTGTAAAATTGCCTTTACCTGTGGCGTGATGGATTTTTGTCATAAGGGCCATCTTAATCTGTTAAAAAAATTATACAAAGAAGGACTGGTTATAGTCTTTCTTCACGATAACGCCAGCACTTTTAAGAACAAGAAAATCAGATGCCATTATAACTACACCCAGAGAGCGAAGATGTTGATGGATACGGGATATGTCTATAATATCGTTAAGGTCAACAAGCCAGACCCGACACCATTCTTTGAGAAATTTCTGGCCCATAAGAACATTGAGGATTTGGTTTATATGCGAGGTGATGACTGGAAGGATGCCCCTGGATTAGACTATTTAAAAAAGCAGGGAGTTAAGATGAAATTTATTAAATATACCCCAGGAGTTTCCAGCACTAAATTACGAAAACAATATGACGGCAATAATCGGAACAGGTAGATGGGCCACACGAATTCATCGTTTGTTTGGTAGCAAGGAGGCGGTGATGATAAATCCCAAAAAGCGAGCGATAGATGTTTCAAAATTTTGTTCCGTGATCGTTTGCGTTCCATCTATGTATGTTGATGCGGTTCTTAAAAAAGTAAAATTTGGTGGCAAGGATCAATATATTTATTCTTGCGTTAAAGGCTTAATGAACAACGGATCAACTGTCTGTGATTATTTGAATAAGAAGTTAAAAGTTGATGATGTCAAATTTATCGGAGGAGCTAATATTGACTGCGGAGATGAGAATTACAGGAAGGTTGATAATAGTGGAAAACTTGAAAGGCTGGGAATTTTAAAAAATGTTTATGCTATCGGTTTCGGTTATTATTTAAAAAAACATTCTCCTAACGCTTCGGCCCATTATCTTTCACGGGTAGTTGAGGAGCTGGAAACGATAGGAATAAAAGGGACTTTATTGGATGATTTATTTGTGAGCTGTTTTTCGGAAGTTGGCAGGAATAGGAAGTTTGGTGAAGCTATGGCCACTGGCAAAAAGTATAGCGAGATTACGATAGAGGGTCGGCACACCGCCAAGATAATTAAAAAGAAAAATCTCTTCAAGAACTTGGCTTTATTGAGAGAGATAACCGACCTAATTTATGAATATAAATAATATTGATTTCATTGTTAAGACCTTCAAGCGATATGGATGCCTGGAGAAATTTCTTGACAGTTGCTATAAGTTTTTTCCTGAAGCGAATGTGTTGATCGCTGACGATAATGACGATAAGGAATTTAACCCGTATTTTTACAGGTTATATCCGCAGGCAAAGGTTTATCGGATGCCGTTTGATAGCGGACTGTCGGCAGGGAGAAATTTGTTGGTTGATAAAAGTAAAAGGCCGTTCATTTTTCTGCTTGATGACGATTTCATTTTTACTGAAAATACCAGGTTGGACAAATTCAGCGACATAATGAATTCGGATAAAAATATTGGCGTTGTCGGGGGAATTTGTATGGAGAACGGCACAGAGGTCCACTATGAACATTATTTAAAACTAAAAGGGGCAACGCTGGTCCATTCGCCTGACGGAAACCACTGGGAGCAAAGGGCTGGGATAAAGTGTAAAAAAACTGGATGCGTTCTGAACTTCGCCTTAATGCGAAAAAAAATGTTTAATGATGTTCGCTGGGATGACTGCCAGAAAATAGTTGAACACACCGATTTTTACCTTCAATTAAATTCTTTCAAAAAGTGGAAGGTATATTTTACCCCAGAGGTCAGTATTATCCACGAGAGAATTAGGGATGGGGAATACAAGCAATATCGGATGAGATGGGAGCAGTTTTTTATCAGCTTCTTTAGGAAGTGGGGGATCAGAAAAAGCATTGATGTTAATGGTCATACCCTTCTTTTAACAGAAAACGGGCAATTACAAAAAGGATATGAGCCACCAAGGGCATAAAACTTATAGGCATAATTACGGGAAATATAGTATGATACGGAGTAAGGCCATTGATTACGAGGGCGACAAGGCTTTTCTCCATCGTTGCCATCGGACCAAGAAAGAAAAATGCGGAGTGGTCAGCCCTAAGAAAAAGATATTAGAAAAAATACACGACAGAGAATTCGCCTGGGGATTACAGCCAGAAGTTAAAAAATTTTTAAGAATATAAAATTATGATGATCACAACTCAAAAAATTAAGGAGCTAAGAATTCTTTTTAAGGAACACCGCAAATGGTCCGAGATTATGTCCGAGCATCTGAAGGTTGCCAAGGATAGAAACGGAGAGAACAAGCTTTTTGTTATGCGGAATGACAAGAAGGAGGAGATCAAAGAAAAGGACCTTTGGGATGAGCTTTATTATGGCGGTTTTGGTTCTCAAGCCTGGGGACTTCTATCAGCTAAGTATCCCGAAATAGCAGAGGCACATAAAAAGGATGAGGAAATGGCTATTAAATTACGGGATTTTAGTATAATGAATTTCGGTTTCAATTTTAGCCAGATGTCTATGGTTGATCTAATTGACCTGATAATGGCTATCCGCCGATACGAACTGATGCGGTTTTTCTTTATAGATAAGTTAATCTCAATTTTTTATGGTATTTTTGGAAAGAGTAAAGAATAAAGGCCCTTTTGAAAGATACGAATATTCTTGCGTTGATGTTTTTGGCGAGCTTAAAATAAAGGCGACTTATCGCTTATCAGCCGAGGTCCTTGATTTAATTGTGATGAAAGCCTTGAAAGATACGCCTGCTGGAGAAATGAAGGGCGTTAGCTGGAAGCTCAAGAAGATGAACGAATGGGAAGAAGTAATGGATGAGAATACCTATACCGCTAATGTTAATTTGAACGCAAAACATTTTAGCCTTAATTTAAAACGGATATGGGATTTCTTAAAAAAAATAGTGAGGCGGTAAGGTGGATTTTACTACTGCTCGCCTATGCGGTGATGTTCGCTTATTTATTTTATTTTCAAAGTTATGAGAATTACTAAGACATACGATGATAATTTCATCGGCAAGAAGATGAGGGAGAATGAAGAGAAGAAGCTTTTTGCTAAGGGCTTCAAGGTTGAGAGCGAGGAAGAAGTGAAGGAAACGAATGGCCGACAAGCGTGTTGCTTGGCTATCGTCTTTTTGCCCCTGGCCTTGATCCCGTTATTAGTTAAGCAGAAAAGAATTAAGGTTGTTTATACTGATGAATTTGAAAAACGAGCTGACGGCTCTGAACGCTAAATCTATGGATGACATTAAAGGCTCGGCTGGGATAAGCGGTCCATTACCGAGGCATCACAGCTTAAAAGATTTTGTTGAGGGATATAATCCGCATATTGGATGTTTGGAAGGGGCTATGTGTGAACAGTGTGGCAAAAATTTGCTTAAAAGTAATGCTAAATCTATGGAACTAAATCTTCACGGCTGGTTTCCGCCAGAGAACGAGGAAACGCTTGCCAAACTAATCAAAGACCACGACATTAAGACAGTCATTGAAATCGGCTGTTTTCTTGGCAAGTCCACCAAGTTCTTCGTGGAGCAAGGATGTTCGGTCATTTCTATTGATACTTTTAAGGGAGCGAGCGACCTGAATGGCAATGGATACATCAAAACGCTTCTGCCGACCTTGGAAGAGCAGTTTCGCTTTAATCTAAAGGCTCTGGGCATTGAGGACAAGGTTAAGGTGATGCCGATGAGTTCCGAGGATGCTTTCAGGATAATCAACGAAAGAGCTGATATGGTGTTCATTGATGGAAGCCACGAGTATCAAGATGTTCATTTTGATATTAAAAATTGGAAGATTATGGCGAAAAAGGTTTTGTGCGGTGATGACTACACTCCGCATTATCCAGGAGTAAGAGAGGCCGTTGATGAATTACTGCCGAACGCTAACAAGGGCCAGAGAGTTTGGTTTAATATTCAAGAATAGTATGCCAGCAGGAAAAGAGCCTCCAGTTTATAGGGTTGATAAATCTCTAATTAAATTAAGGGATGAAAAACTTGATGCCTTCGTTAGAGAAATGATGTCTGCCAGTGCTAAGGCCTTGGCCGAGCAGATAGACGATAAGAATATGAGGCCGATGATAACCGAGGCCCTTTTCAGGCTTGGATACACCAGCCACAGCCAAACACTTCTTGGCCTGACGATGGAGAATGACAACAGTATAATGGCCAAGCATATTGTCAAGATAGTTCGGGATATTTTCTTTCTGTTCAGCAATAAAGACGGCGAAAATATTACTAAAAAATATAAGCATCAGCACTAAATTTATGGATAATACTCAACAAGCTAACAGATTAGCAAAAATAATTGTTCAGATCATAGCTGGTTTGTTTTTCTGGCCTGGCGTTATTTGGATGGGCGTTGAATATGGATGGAAATTGCCAGTGGCTATAATGCTGATGCTGATAGGTATTTTTGTAAATATGGCGACAAAAAAGTTATGAATAAAAAATTGGCTCAAGAAATTACTGGGGAAGATGCTGTTTTAAATTTAAAGTGGTCAATACTTGAAGCTTTTGGAATTTTCCCAGAGATAGTAATTTGCTCGGCAGTCAAAACACCAAGCGGACTGATCGTAAGAGGACATAGACACTGCGACTGCTATCATAACCTAAGTCTAAGGCCAGAATATAAAGACCCTAAAAGTATCTGTTTCTGTGAGGAGGGATTTATCACTTCAAGAAATAGGTTTGTTGGCCGAGAAGAGGGCAGGAAGCTCCAGGATAAAGCAGGAATAAAATCAGTTGATCGTGATGGGTATAGAGAGGGGACTTTATTCAGCGAAGATTTATACTAATATGGACAGCCTGGAAATAATCAAAAACTGGGAATTTAAAAATTGGCCTGATGATTTCTATAAATTTGCCGAGTTTATCAAGAACTGCTGGAGAGAGGACTATGGATATTATCGGCTCTGGGGAAGAAAGCTATGGTTAAGCACTGGAGGGTGGAGCGAGAACGAAAGCATAATGTCGGCGATAGATCAGAATAAGACTTTCAATATGGTATGCTGGGAAGAGATAAGGCGTGGAGGGCATTATAAATTTGAATTGCCAAAAAAGAAGGCCACGAAAAAGAGTTTAAGTAAATAAATAATATTAGACAATATTGTCAACATTGATTATATTTTTCGTAAGATATGGCAAAAGATGAGAACAAACCAGAAGTTATTGAAACACGAGGGCGACCCAGAGCTGATATTGAAGAATATTATTTTCGGGTGTGTCCTTTTTTAAGGCTCGGATGTTCCGTCAGACAGTCGTGTATCCAGTCGCAAGTTCCTCCGCAGACCTTCGTTGATTACCTTAAAAACGAGGATGATGAGTATGACTGGCTTCGGACCAATGTTGAGGCGGATATGAACTATGGGGCGTTATTGGCCAAGCGTAATATCTTCCGAAAGATAGCTGATCCGACTGCCGACAATATTGAGGTCAGCAAGTGGTGGCTTTCTAAGAGAGAGCCTGATGAATTTGGTGATAAGACCCAAATAAAATTGGAAACTGATGAAGAAGTTGAGAGTGAGCGAAAGCAATTAAAAGAATTATTTGATTATGTTAAAACCACTCCTAAAACCATTGACGGCACTGCGGAGGAAATACCTGCTACACCTATGCCATAAATTTAAAGTTGATGGCGTTCGCTTTGATACAGTAATCACGGAAGGACAGCTCCATATTTTTCAGGGGATAGTGATGAGGGATGATAAGCGTTTGATCATCATTTCATCCACGCAATATGGTAAATCGCTCGTTGTGGCCTTGGCTTGTTTGGTCCTGGCGTGTATATTTGGCGAAAAGGTTGCTATCGTTGCCCCGTCTGCCGACAAAGCTAAGATCATAATGCGGTATTTTGTAGAGCATCTTGGCGATAACAAAGTATTTTACAGACAGCTTGAGAAGAATACTAAATTGGACCGCCTCTTGATGGAAGAAAGCAAGGACAGAATTACCTTGAGAAATGGCGGTGGCATATTCATCGTTTCCACTGACGAAAGGAATAGCTTGAAAAAGGTTGAGAGTGCGATGGGTTTAGGGGCTAAGAATGTCATTATTGACGAAGGATGCCTGGTCAGCGATGAAGCAGAGGCCACTATCTATCGTATGATAGGCGGTAAAGGCTCGGATGCGTTCTATTGCGTGATCGGAAACCCATTTTATCAAGAAGAGCCTTACAGCCACTTTGCTAAAAAATGGGACAATGCTATTTACGAGAAGATATTTATTGATTACAAGCAGGCCCTATTGGAAGGCCGATATACCCAGGAATTTTTGGATGAGGTATGGGATAAGCCGTTGGCAGATGTTCTTTATAAATGCGAGTTCCCTCCTATTGGCGAAATTGACAAAGACGGGTTTAGGAAGTTGATATTGCCTGCCGAGATCACCTATGTTCAGAGCGATGTTGAGTTTAAGGCATCGGCAGACGGCGAGGAAGAGATACTGCTGGGCGGAGATATTGGCGGTGGCGGTGATAAGTCCAAATTCGTTCTAAGGCGTGGCAGATACGCCTTCCTGGCCTCCGAGCTTCATACTAAGGACACTATGGCCAATGTGAACGAGGTAATCAGGCTTATTGACCTTTACGGAATAGACCCAGCCAATGTATTCCTGGATGATGGCGGTATCGGGCGAGGGGCTTCTGATCGCTTAAAGGAACTCGGATATAACATAAATGCTGTCGGTTTTGGAGAGAAGGCATACAGAGATGAGCTATTTGCCAACAGAAGGGCTGAAATGTATTGGGATGCGAGCGTTTGGATTAAGGGCCACAAAGAAATGGTCGGCGATAAGGAGGTCATTGTTCCTTGCGGAACACTTGAAAAGCACGCTGAATGGATAGAGCTTTCCTGGACCAGATGGAAACAGCAGACTGGAGAGAAGAAAATTATCTGCGAGCCGAAGGATTTGGTTAAGAGGCGTTATAAACATAGCCCTGATACTGCCGATGCCTTTGTATTGACATTTTATAAAAAAGATTATGTTGGGTTCATTTAATTTCACCAGGAATTCTGGTGGAATAACTATTTACAACTATGCCAAAAATCATCAACGGCGTTAAGCTGAAGGAAGCAGAAACAAACTTTGAACGGGCCATCCTCGGCTTAATAGATGAGGAGGCATACAAGCTCGGCTACGGAAGGTTGACTATTGAAGTCGTCATTCATAACAAGAAGATCACGCACATTGACTGTGCGACCACTAAGCGAAGCCTTAGCGTTAACGGAATGAGCTAACATTACTTGACACCTATTTCAAGTTTTGCTATAATTTAAGCAGACAATTAAAAACTCCATTTTATACTCCGTTGTATAGAAAAACTAATAACGGGCATCTAACTTTTAGGTGTCCGTTTTTTTAAAGAGTATGGCATTTTTCCAAAAATTAAAATCGCTATTTTCAAATGAAGATGAAGGCTTTGGCCTTTTATTTCAGAGCGGTAAAAGCAAGACCTCTGAAGATAACTGGAGCAAGTCTAATTTCTTGGATGCCTATAAAACTGCTCTTTATGTTAACAAGGCTATTGAAAAAAGAGCGACTAAAGTCGGCGAGATACAATTCAAGTTGACGAAGGGAGATAAAGACCTTGACTATAATCAAGATAAACTGGGAATTTTGAAACTGCTATCCAAGCCTAACAAGCTTCAGACGGGTCGGCAGTTTTTTGCGTTATGGCAGAAGTATAAAGATATTTATGGCGAGGTTTATGTATTGATGATTAAAAATAGCGGTTTCCTTGAAAGAAAAGGAGTGTCCGAGCTTCATCTTTTAAATCCTCGTTATTGTGAGCCGAAGTTTAGCGGAATGGGTGATTTAGAAAAGGTTGAATATCAACGGCCAAATGCTGATTTGATTACCTATCCTTCTGAAGAAATAATTTACGACTTAAATCCCGATCCTGATAATCCGCTTCGTGGTGTCAGTCTTTTGAAGGCTGGCTCTAAATCCATCTCGGTCAGTAATCAGTTAGATATTTACCAAGCGAATATTTTGAAGAATGGCGGTAAGGTTGATGGCGTGTTTAATTTTAAGGCGACAGGGAACTTAACTAAAATTCAGAGAGAGGAATTAAAGAAGGACTACAAAGAGATGTATGCCGAAAGCACGAAATCAGGCACGCCTCTTTTCTTAGGCGGTGATGCTGATTATAAGCGTTTGAGTATTACGCCAGAAGAATTAGGATACATTGAAAGCAAGAAGATGACTTTGAATGATGTTTGTATTTTAACTGAAGTGCCAAAAATGTTATTGGCTTCAGCCGAGGACCTTCAATATAACAATGCCGACACTTCTGTTCGCATTTTCTTGCGTGAAGTTATTAAACCTTTAGACCAGCAAATTACTGATGTCTTAAATGAAAAGAGAGAACTTGTCCCAGAAGATCAAGAGCTTGAATTAGTTGACCCGACACCAGAAGATATTGAATTAAAAACAAAAACAGTTGATAGCGGTTTCGGAAAGTATATGACCATCAATGAGTGCCGTGAGATTATGGACCTTGAGCCTCTTGATGAGGGCGGTGATGATGTTCTTATCCCGTTTAGTCTTAGCCCGATCAATGCCGAGCCAGAGCCAGTTGCTCCTCCAACACCTCCTGCTCCCGAAGCACCTAAGCCAGGAGAAGAGCCTGTTCCCTCCCCTTCCCCGTCAGATGATGAGGAAAATGGGGCTAAAAAGGCCTTAAAAGAGGGCAGGGAAGTGGTCAAAGGTAAAAAAAAAAGCATAAATCATCCCCTAAAAAGCTATGATTTTCGCCGTGAATACCACAAGCAATATATCAAAAAGGCGGATGCTTATGAAAAGAAATTTAAAAACAAATTAAATAGTTATCTAAAGGGGCAAAGAGAGCGGATGCTTGAGAATATTGAACAGGGTCGCATCACCAGTTTTAAGCACAAGAGTTTAATTGATGAAATATTTAACCTAAGACTGGAAGTTGAAATCGGAGTTAAAGAGCTAATTCCCTTGCTAAAAGAAATCACTCGCAGATCAGGCGAGGATGCGATGAAGTTAGTCGGAAGCGGAGGCTTTAAAATGAATTCAAATATTGAGAGCTGGCTGGACCTGAAGGCGAATGTGTTTATGAAGCAGATTAACGAAACCACTTTTGCCAAATTAAAAACACAGTTTGCCGAGAGTTCCGCTAACAATGAGGACCGAGGTGCTTTAATAAATAGAGTTAAAGAAACTTACGGAGATATTTCTAAGGGCCGAGCGAATGTGATCGCCCGAACTGAAACGCACGGGATCACGCAAGAAGGAACGATCCAGGGATACAAGCAGGCCGAGATGCCAATTAAAATTTGGGTGGCGGTGTTGGACAGCTCCACCAGAGAAAGCCACGCATCAATAGATGGAGAGGAAGTTCCGTTGGATTACCCCTTCTCTAACGGATTACAGTTTCCAGGCGACCCGAACGGAGATGCTGGAGAGGTGATAAACTGTCGCTGTTCAATATAATAATATAAACATTATTCATACAAGTATGAAGAGAAAACCTAAAGCCGAAAAAAAGATTATCCAAATGAACATAGCTATCAAAAAGATAGATATGGAGAATTTTATAATCAACGGCGTATTCTCAACTGAAGATGAGGACCGACACGGGGAAATCGTCTATCAGAATTGGGACTTAAAAAACTTTAAGAAAAACCCCGTCATCCTTAATAGCCATAATTACGGCGACATCACCGAAATTCTTGGCAAGGCCGTTGAAATAACCAACGACAAGGACACCAAGAAGCTGACTGGTGCTATCCAGTTTGCCGTCAGCCAAAATCCTAAAGCTAAAATCGCTTTTGATTTATACGCTGGCGGATTTGCCTCGGCGTTCTCTGTCGGATTTATGCCAAAGGAGTTTAACGATAAGGGCGATATTTTGAAAGCCGAGTTATTGGAAATCTCGCTCGTGTCCGTTCCTGCTAACGCTTTGGCCCTGGCTAAAGCTAAAGGCATTGATGTTGATTTGTTGACTAAGGAAGCAGACGAGGATGAAGAAGATGATGAAGAGGAAACTGATGAGGAAAAAGAGGCCAGAGAAGCGGAAGAAAAAGCGGAGGCCGACAAAGTTGAAGCTGAACGCCTTGAAAAAGAAAAGGCAGATCAAGAGCAGGCCGATAAAGAAGCCCAGGAGAAAGCTGATGCCGACAAGGCGGAGGCAGACCGAGTGGCCCAGGAAGAAAAAGAGGCCGAAGAAAAGAGTATCAGATTAAAGCCGAGCAACATCCTAAAGGGTGCGTGCGAAGCCCAAATTGAGATAAAGAAAAAGTCTTTACAGCGTATTTATTCCGCAGTAAAGCTGGTCAGCGAGAATTTAAAGGTTGAAACTCGCCAGGCAAGTCCTGACGACAGAGCTGAAACCAATAACCTGATCAATAGAACGATCAGGGCCTTAAAAAAACTTAAGTAATTTTACCAATTATGAAAGACTTACTAAAAAAGATGAAGTCGTTAATTGCCAAAGGGTTTGCGACTAAATCGGAAAAAGAAGCCGTCAAAGTTGCGTTCAAAGAACTCGGCGATGACGAAAAAGAAGCCTTAGAAGATAAGGCTGGTGAAGTTGAGAAACTTCCCGAAGAAGAAGAGGACAAAGCCTTGGATGAAACCAAGAGCCTGTTGAAATCTTTAATGGCGGATATGAAAATGGAAACCATTGAAGAGGTCAAGTCCGAGTTTAAGTCTTGGATGAAATCCCAAGCGGATTTAATGTCCAAGAAAGCTGGTATCTATGCTAACGATGCCAAACCAGAACGCAAAGCTTTAAACGCTAAGTTTAAGGATTTCTGCTCTGCCCTTTATGCTGGCGAAGATGTCAAATTAAAGGAAATGACGACTGACAAGACTGGCACTCCTTATGCTGGCTATGCTGTTGGCGATGAATTGTCTGCGGAAATCAGACACTTAATCACTGAATACGGCGTGGCTCGCAGAGAAATGACCGCTCTTCAGTTAAGCAAGCATCGCTATTTAGCGAATAACCTTGCCACTGATGTCAGTGTCGCTTGGGTTGACGAAGCTGGTGTTATCCCATCCAAGCAGGTTGTTTTGGGCCAGGTGGCTCTTGAGTTGAATAAACTCGGTGCTATCATCACCTTAACTTCCGAGTTAATTGCCGATGAGGAAATTGACTTGTTCGCTTTCGTTGGAAGCCGTGTCGCTGAAAAGATGGCACAAGCTGAAGATGAGGCATTTTTCAAGGGCGATGGAACTTCCACTTATGGTTCTTTCACTGGCCTCTTGAACGACACCACTATCAACGAAGTCATTATGACTGGCTCAACTTTTGCGAGTATTAATGCCGATGACTTAATTGCTATGGTTGACGAAACCCCTACCCCTGCTGGTGCTTTAACCAACGCTAAGTATTATTTGAACAGGACTATTATGTCCTATATCCGTAAGCTGAAAGATGAAAATTTACAATATATCTATCAGCCGATTAGCGTGAATGGTCCTGCTACTTTATGGGGCTATCCAGTGGTTTTGGTTGAGGCTATGCCTACAAAATCAGATACGGATGCTGACACTTCTTTCGTCTTATTCGGCGATTTGAAGAAAGCTTGTATCCTTGGATATAAGGGTGCTATCACTGCCAAGCGTTTTGATGCTGGTATTGTCCGCAATGTTGCTGGCAACGCTGACATCAACTTGATCACGACTGACAGAGAAGCCATCCGTTGGACTGAACGGGTTGGTTATATCATTGTCCTTCCGTCTGCTATCACTAAGCTGACGACTGGCTCTGTTTCTGCCTAAGTTTAGTTTCTTGTTAGGGGGAGGGTGAATTCCCTCCTCCCGTAGAGGAAATTAAAATAACGATTATGTATAAATTTACTTACCTGGACAAAAAGACTGGAAAAAATGTTTATTCGCATATTGAACTCCATAACCAAGATTTAATATTGGTCGGCGGAGTAAAGACGACAGATATTAACCCAGCGACAAAGCCAGATAAAACAAAGTTAAAAAGTAAATAAGCAAATATGACAGACCGAGGCTATACAACTCAAAAAAAGATAGAGGATTATTTGGGAGGCGGAACAATATCTGCGAGCCTAAGCGTTTTCATTTTGTCGGCCCAGAAATTCATTGAGGATTATTGCCAGAGGATTTTTAAAGCGGATACTGAAGCGACTGCTCGCTTATTTGACGGCAAGGGTTTTAACTCTTTGAGAATTGATGACTGCGTTGAAATTACAAAGGTTGAAATTGGAAACGATGAATTTGGCGACACCTTCACGGAAGAAACAGACCTTACTAAGATTAAGCACCTTCCGAACAATGCCATTGTCCTTGGGCTTCCGATCACTGAAATTGTTAGCAGAAATTATCAGTTTATTACGGGGCTTCAAAACCATCGCATCACGGCTAAATGGGGCTTCGCAGACTGCGTTCCTGCGGATGTGAGCTTCGTGGCAACTGTGCTGGCATCGGGAATGTATAAGAACGCCCAGGGAGCAGGTGCGGTCAAGAGCGAGAGCATCGGGTCGTATTCAGTATCTTACGATAACCTTCAGAATTGGTCGGATTTCAAGAGTATCAATTTAGTCTTGGATAATTATAAAAAATACGGACTATAATTATGATAACCAGATTTTTCAAAACTGCGTTCACTGTCAAGCGGATGGTGTGGTATGAGGAAAGTGGCGAGCTACAAGATGCCATCACTTTTTACGGCCATATTCAGCAAGCTACGATGGAGCTAACCAAGAGCCTCGGATTATCAATGACAAATACCTTTACCCTCTGGTGCGGACCGACAGTTGATTTACAAATTGGTGATCAGATAGCATCGGGAGGAAAATACTATTCCGTCAAGGCCTTAAACACGAGAGATTACGAAGGAGTTAACAAGCATATTGAAGCGATAATTGAATTGACAAAATCATTTGAATAATATGGCAGGATATGGAATTAAAACGATAGGATTTAAAGAATTCCAGCAAGCGATAGAGAAAAACCCACAGTTCATTGCCAACGAAGTCAAGAAGTTCATCACCAGGGCGTTAGCAAAATACAGAAGCGGAATATTGAACACTCCTTGGCGGATGGGCGGAAGCGGTGGCGGTTCTCCAGTCGCAATGATTAACGGCGGAAATTTACGGGACACGCATCGGTCAGAAGTCGGAAATTTTGAAGGGAGAATTTATCCGACATCTCATTATTCCCTATTCGTTCACGAAGGAACAAACAAAATGAGAGCAAGACCCTGGCTGGATTTCGTTAAAAAGGATAAGGACAAAGATATTCGGGTATTAGAAAAAGAAATGCTGACAAGCATCGTTCAAAACTTAGCTAAATAATTATGTCAACAGTCTATACAACTTTATATTCAGCAATTCTGGCAATTTTGAATGGCATCTCTGGGGCTGAAAACTGGGAAATTCACCAGAAGCCAGTCAGTAAGTTCGGGAAATATCCAGCTATCGTGTTCTTTCCGAGTAGCGTGGACAATGTATTTGACACCACTGCCGAGAATAAGCGTAATCACAAGTTTAAATTGTTCGTAATAGTCGGGGTGGAGCAGACTGATTTAGACACAGTATTCGGGACAGTCCTGGCAAACGCTTGCGACAAAGTAATTTCAGCCTTTGATAGCGGATGGAGCTTGACCACGATAGACGGGCATCGGTGCTGGATCAGGATAGATGCTGGTAATTGGAACTATGACAACACGGAGGGCGGTGCGATAGCCTATGCGGAGTTTGACTTAATAGTTCAACTTTTAACAAATAACTAATAATAAGAATTTTCTTATCTCAATTTACACGATTAAGTTGAGATAGGACCATAAATTTATGTCAGAAATAATCGGCAGACAATTAGAGATCGGCTTGGCAGTAGAAGCCGTGAGAGGCGTGGCTCAAGGAACTCCTGAAGCCTGGCTCAAAAACACTACGGCCCATATTATAGATATGGCGGAAACTAAGGAAGATGACAGCGTTCACGGCAAGCTTGAAGATCAAGATGGTCGCAGAGTTGTCAAAAAATGGGTAGAAGGCGACCTGGAAGGTATTATCGGTGTCAACAACATCGGGTATCTTCTTTATAACCTCTATGGAGCGGACACGGAGGCCCTGGTGAGCGGAAGCGTTTATTCGCATCTCTTTTCTTTGGCACAGTCCATCGTTCATCCTTCCCTTTCCTTAGTGGCTAAAGACGGCGGTGTTCAACAGTTGGTTTTCAACAACTGTATGCTTAGTAAATTAGAGCTTAATGCCACAGTTGACGATTACCTTCGCTATAAAGCGAGCTTTATGGGCAAGACCTCGGCAGTCAACGCTTCCAGCCCTTCATATACTCCCGATTATGACTTTATCGGAAAAGATATTGTGATCAAGATAGCCGACACTGAAGCTGGCTTGTCTGGGGCAACTGCCATCAGTGCGAAAGAGCTTGGTATCACATTTGATACTGGCCTGATCAATGACTTCGTTCTCGGTTCTTATAATCCCGATGATTTATACAATGCCAAGATGGCCATTGAGGGAACTATCAAAAAGAACTTCGTGGATAATACTTTCAAGACCCTGTATCAGTCTGATACTTACAAGTATATGTCCATCACCATCATCAGTGCGAACGCTATCACGGGAGTTCTTTACCCGACTATCACCATCATCTTAAACAGAGTTGCGATAAATAGCTGGGACAGAAGCGGTGGAGCGGATGAATTGGTTGTTGAGGACATCGGTTTCAAGGCTTATTTTAACGCCACTGATGCTGAACAAAGCACTATTGCTCTTCAGAATTCAGTCGCCGAATATGACACGCCGATTAGTGCCTAAGTTAAAATACATTCTCGGCGTTTCCCGATGGAAGCTATACGATTTTTGGAAGAAATTGAAGGAAGCGTTTAGAACATTCTTTTAAATAATTTATAAATAATAAATTGTTCCGCAGTTGACTGGGTAGTTCTGTCCACCCAAGCCAACTGTTGGACAGAAAACAATTTTATGGAAGAACTAAAAACATTGGAACTGTCAAACGGGGAAACAGTCAAAATAATCCCGTTCTTGACCTGGGGGGAAAAGCAAAAAATTGAGAGCATCTTGGCGACTGGAGCGAGGTTGGATAATCAAGGACTGAAGAGCTACGATATGTCAGTGATCGGTGAACGGCAATATAAATTGCTTGAAACCTGTATCAAGGAAATCGTTAAGGATGGAGAGAGCAAGCCCTTTACTAAAGAGTGGATGGATAACTTGAGCGTTGATGATGGCGATTTAGTATTTGATGCCGTTGATGCGTTGACTAAAAAAAAAGTTTAGCCGATAGCGAGATAAAGTCCCAACTGGAGGGGCATAAAAACCCCTCCTACGATGTCCTGATGGAAATGTTAAGCCGAGAATATGGATGGTTGCCGAGCCAGATCAAGAACGAAAACAGCCAGGATATTCAGACTTATATTGACATAATATCAATTAGAAACTTGCTTGAAAGAGCAAAACAGAAAAAGTATGGCCGAAAATAGGGAACTACAAATTTTAATAACCGCTAAGGATGAAACCAGCAAACAACTGGCTGGGATTAACGGTAAATTAAAGGACCTTGAGCCTACTTTCAAGAAGATGGCCACTGCTGGAACAGTGGCTCTTGGTGCGATCACCGCTTTCGCAGTCAAAGGAATATCCGATTTTGGAGAAGCCCAAAAAAGTGCCAAGCAATTAGAGTATGCGGTGATCAATGTTTCGCACGCTACTCAAGAACAATTAAAACAAACCGAAGCGTTAGCAGATGCCCTTGAAAAAAAGGGTGTTTTGGATGGGGATGGTATAAAGATGGGCCTGGCCCAACTTTCCACTTTCGGGTTAAGCAACAAGGCTGTCCAGGGGTTGGGCGGAAGCTTGGCTGATTTAGCGGTTAATCAGTTCGGCGTTAATGCGAGCGGTGAACAGATGGCCGACACGGCCAATATGATCGCTAAGGCTTTAAAAGGCCAATTTGGAGTGTTGGAGAAGTCTGGTATCCGCTTCACGGAGGCCCAGAAGGCCATAATCGCCACTGGGACAGAGATAGAGAAGGTTAAGGCTATCAATGATGGCTTTGCCCAAAATTTAAAATACACAAACGATGTTGCCTTGACTACTTTTGAAGGTCAACTGGCTAAGGTAAAGGTCCAATTAGGCAATGTCAGCGAGAGCATCGGGCAAGCTTTACTCCCGATTATTCAAAATTTGTTGACAACTATTACGCCTGTCATTCAAAAAATGCTTGACTGGGCCACTCAAAACCCTGATTTAATACAAAAATTGATACTTATAGGCGGTGCGATAGCTGGCGTGGTGGCCGTAGTCGGCTTCCTGGGGCTTGTTTTACCGACCATTATCACGGGATTTACTATTCTCGGATCAGTAATTGCCTTTTTATTTAGCCCTATCGGGTTAATAATTTTAGCCATCGGTGCGTTGATCGCCGTTGGTGTCTTGCTTTATAAACACTGGGAAGATGTCAGTGCCTTCGCCCAAAAAGTTTGGGGAGGTTTAGTCAACTTTTTCACTGGCGTTTGGGAAACCATAAAAAATATTTTTAATTTCGCTGTCGCTTTTATTCTCGGATTAGTGATAACTGCTTTTGATGCGATGGGTATAGACATCATCGCCGTTGTCGGAAAAATAAAAGATGCCTTGGTTGTCGCCTGGCAATTTATGTCCGAGCTATTTGGAAAAATTACTGGGGCGATAAAGGCTGGGTTTGAATTTATTAAACTGATTTTTAAAACAGCAACTAAACCATTGACCGATGCCTGGGCTTCTTTATGGGGTAGCATCGGAGGGACTGTTGTCGGCGTATGGGAAGGGATTAAGAACACTGTCAAAAATAGTATCAACTGGATTATTGAAAAGATAAACGGCTTTATTAAGAAAGTGAACGACATAGCCAAAGCTGGCAATGTGATCCCAGGAGTTTCTATTCCGCAGATACCAAGCATCCCATTATTAGCCAAGGGCGGTATTGTTAACAGCCCAACGCTCGCAATGATCGGCGAGGCTGGACCTGAAGCGGTTGTGCCGTTAGGAAAGGGCGGATATGGCGGAGGGATAAATATTTATATTAGTGCCAATACTGTGGTCGGCAGAAATGGTATGGATGAATTTGTTAAAATAATCGGGGACAATTTGACCCGACAGCTTAATTTGAATGGCATAGGCATATAATATGTATGAGTATTTTAGTAAAAATCAACAATGTAGATATAACGGGAAATTTAATTTGGGACAGTTTAAATGTGGTCCAAAATCTGACCTCGCAAGTTGATACCTGCTCTTTTAAATATAGAAAATACGGCGGAAGAACATTATCGGTAAATTTCTCTGATGTGGTTGAGGTTTGGGATGGAGCTGACCAAATATTCGGAGGCGTGGTTCAGAATGTTGTCCAAAAAACTGAAACTGGGGCGGAGGGATTTCTTTACGAAGTAAAATGCTCGGACTATACCGCCCTGCTTGATAAAAAGTTGGTGGCCAGAATGTTCGCCAATAAAACCATCCTGGAAATCATCACTGAAATATGTGCCGATTATGCCCAGGGATTTAATACGACCTATGTTTTATCAACATTCTTAATTGAGAAGATCGTGTTTAATCAGATGAAACCGAGCGACTGTATTAAGAGGCTGGCTGAAATAGTCGGATATGAATGGTATATTGATGTCAACAAGGGCATCCACTTCTTCAGCAAGAGCGAATATCCTGCTCCCTATAACTTAACCGATACGAGTGGCAACTATGTCTATCAGACTTTAGAGAGAAAATCTGATGGGGCAAATACTGTGAATAGAGTAAAAGTCAGGGGCGGAGAATACGATGGGAATACTTTTACAGATAGCATCACAGTTGTCGGAAATGATACTAAATCATTCCTGCTTCCATATAAGTTCAGCAATTTAACGATAAGCGTAAATGGCACGCCGAAGATAGTCGGCATTGATACCCTGGACACTTTTGACAGCGTGGATGTTCTCTATAATTTCAACGACAGATCATTCTATTTTGAAAATAATCTTACTGATGCTGATGTCGTTGCGTTCTCTGGTAATCCGAGGCTTAGAGTGTTCGCAATTTCTGAAGATGTAGCCTCCATCGCATTATATGGGGCGATAGAAAAACTGATTAGAGATGAGAGTATTAAGGATAATGACACCGCCAGAGAGCGAGCCGATGGTGAACTATACGCCTATGCGAGCCTGGCAGTTGATGCCTCATTTCAAACAAGGACCGCAGGGCTAAGGGTCGGGATGAATATTACACTTACCAGCACCAGGAGAGGTTGTGCCGATGATCTAATTATTAAATCCATCACCTTTGCTCCTATTGATACCAACACTTTCGGATATAATGTTCAATGTATCAGTGGAAAAACCTATGGTTTAATTGAAATATTAGCGAAATTATTAGTACCTAAAACATCGGATATTGACGAATTAGAAATCAGCGAGGATGCCTTCCTTCACAGCGAAACGATTACCATAGCCGAAGAACACACTGTTGTCGCTCCCTTTGAGGATTTTCAGGAGATAACGATAGCCGAAAATCATATTGCTAACGGGACAGAGCCAGAATGGGTGCTTGCTGAATATCAGCCGACATCGCAGGCTGATCCTAAAAGGCAGGGAAGGTTAGATTATTCATTACAAGTCTATTAAAAAAATATGAAAGAAATAAAAAAACATTTTGAGAATATCGCTATCAAAGGCGAGCATCACAAATTCTGTTTCAGAGAAGATATTATTGAAGGCACAGAATTATTTAAGCAGTTAGTCAATGCCGTTCAGGACTTTGTTCAAAGAGGCAAAGACGATATGCTTGATTTTTATACCAAGCTCGGTTTGATTTCTAATTATCAGGTTGGTCATAATATTATCCCGACTTCTGGGCGGACTATTCTTGCTCGGTTGCTTACGGGCGACACCTATTATTCTGGCGAGATAAATTACGGGGCTTTGGGCGATGCGACTGATGCTTTCACAAACGCCTCGGTTAAACTCGGAAATGAATTATACCGAAAGATAGCATCTTCGCAGAGCTACAACGAAAACATCGCTTATATTGATTTCTTTATTGCGAGCGGTGATGTGGCTGACCAAACCTTTGAAGAATGGGGAACTTTCATTGATGGAACGATCACGCCTGATAGCGGACAAGCATTTTCTCTATACTTGACGAGCGGTTGGGTCAAGTCTGGGTCAATGTATATCAGCTCTAAATACACAATAAGCTAAAACAAATATGGGAAAATCAAAACAAGATTATTCGGCAGGTGATGTGGTTGAAGCCTCTGACTTAAATATTATTTCTGATAACGCCAGCAGGGGTAGCGGAATGGATGATGCCAGTAATGCTGGTGAAACTATTAATGGGGCTACTTTACCAGTTCCGATATTTATAAAACAAGCAGATGGAGAAATCTATGCTTGTGATGCTAACGACCAGGAAAGAATTTTATTTGATGGTTTTGCGATTACTAACTCCACCAACGGAAATCCTATCTCAATTCAGACGAGCGGTGTTGTCCCTGGTTTTACTGGTCTGACTAAGGGGGCAAAATATTATGTTCAAGATGCTGTCGGGACTATCGGGACAACTCCAGGGACTTATAAATTATTAGTAGGGGTAGCAATTTCGGCAACAGAAATCCTTATTTTAAAAGAAAGCTGGGAGCTTATCGGAACAGATGTTATTAGTGGAAGCAATGCCTCTGGTGTGGCAAGTGATACCTCCGCAATCCCTATGGGGACTAAGTTCATTTTGTATGATGTATCTGGCTATAAATCTGAAGGTGGTAGTTATGGATACGCAACTCTTGGTCAGATTTTACTGATGCCTGGAATTATAACAGTCGGGTATTGTAAAAGTGAAAATGTGGCAAGTGGTTCTTCCGCTACGGATATTTATGGTGTTAAGGCAAGTATCTCTGGCACAACATTGACTTGCGAAACTGTAAAAATTACGGGTGGTGGCGGAGCAACTGCCTATATTGCTGGGACAGTCTATTACTTTAAATAAAAACATTATGTCAACTTTAATCAAGGTTATCAGGGGCGATGACGAAACAATACAACTTACTTTTAAAGACAGCGATGGCGTGGCTATAAATATCACTGGCTATACGATTTTTTTCACTGTCAAATTAGAGTGCGAGATAGATGTTTCGGATAGCCTTGATGCGACAGCAGTTATTAAAAAGACGATCACAAGCCACTCTGACCCGACACACGGCATCACCCAGCTTGTTTTAACTGAAGCTGATACTAATTTAAGCCCTGGAATTTATTATTGGGATTTACAGTTGGTCAAAGATGGGGTTGTTTCTTCCACTCAAAGAGGAGAGCTGGAGTTAACGACTGACATCACAAGACGAATTATTTAATTTTATGGCACAAGATATAACAGTTGAAATAACTCAAAATGTCATAGAGGTTGAAGTCAAGGAACAAGGACCTCAAGGACCGACTGGACCAACAGGGCCACAGGGTTCTGCTGGTCCAACAGGCCCGACAGGATCAACTGGATCGCAGGGTGCTGTCGGACCGACTGGGCCTCAAGGTGAACAGGGCGAACAAGGCGATGAAGGCCCGACAGGTCCGACTGGTAGCCAAGGGGAAATTGGTTTAACTGGACCAACTGGTCCTACTGGCCAAACTGGTTCTCAAGGTATCCAAGGCCCGACTGGGCCTCAAGGAGAGCAAGGGGTTGTCGGTCCAACAGGTCCGCAGGGAATTCAGGGTGAACAAGGTATCCAAGGAGAAACTGGCCCACAAGGTGAAATTGGTTTAACTGGTCCGACTGGACCGCAAGGGGAGGTTGGCCTTACGGGCGAAACTGGACCTACTGGTCCACAGGGAATTCAAGGTGAAGTCGGTCCTACTGGAGAAACTGGCCCTCAAGGAATTCAAGGAGAATTTGGTCCTACTGGTCCTCAAGGGCCAGATGGCGTTTCTTTAGCTTTTGAAGGTCCTTGGCAAACTGGTTTTTCTTATAATGCTAACCCATCTATTAGCACCGATTTAGTGGAGCATAATGGCTCTATGTATGTTTGTGCTGTCGCCCATATTTCTGGTGATTTTGATACTGATTTATTAGACGGAAAATGGTTGTTGTCGGCGAGCATCGGGGCTACTGGACCGACAGGTTCAACTGGTGAAACAGGAAATGACGGGCCTACTGGTCCGACTGGACCACAGGGAGAAATCGGTTTAACTGGCGATACTGGCCCGACTGGTCCGCAGGGCGATGAAGGACCTACTGGACCTCAAGGAGAAATAGGCTTAACAGGCCCGACAGGGCCACAGGGGGAGCAAGGAATTGATGGCCCGACTGGTCCAACAGGAAATAACGGAGAAGAAGGCCCGACTGGCCCTCAAGGCGATGTCGGCCCGACTGGCCCTCAAGGTATTCAAGGTGAAACTGGACCGACAGGCCCTCAAGGGAATGAAGGAGATGTTGGCCCAACTGGCCCTCAAGGAATTCAGGGTAATGTCGGCCCAACAGGACCTACTGGCTCAACTGGCTTGACAGGCCCTACTGGTCCACAAGGAGAAACTGGCGATACTGGTCCAACAGGTCCACAAGGGAATATCGGAGCGACTGGCCCAACTGGTCCGCAGGGGACACAGGGTAATATCGGCCCGACAGGTCCGACTGGACAGCAAGGAAACCAAGGTAATGTTGGGGCTACTGGCCCGACTGGTGCTAATGGGGCAACTGGCCCAACTGGACCTCAAGGCACGCAAGGAAATACTGGACCAACAGGCCCGACAGGTGCTTCTGGCTCTAATGGTGCGACTGGACCTACTGGGCCACAGGGTTCAACAGGCCCTACTGGCCCGACTGGGGCTTCTGGTTCTAACGGAGCAACAGGTCCGACAGGACCAAACGGAGCGACTGGCCCAACTGGTCCGACTGGATCAAGTAATGTTTCTGGCATCGGGACTTCTTTGCCAACGGCATCAGATAATACTGGTAAATTTTATTTCTTAACTACGACTGACACGCTTTATTTTTCAAACGGGACTGCGTGGTTAGCTTTAAATTAGTATGGCATTTCCTACTACACCAAATGATGGCGATGTTTATATAAAAGACGGGGTTCGCTTCGTCTATGCTTCGGCTACAAACACCTGGACTGTCCAAGCTGACCCAGATAAAATCGCTGGAAATATTAAAGACACTATCAATATTGATGGCGTTGTCGGAACTTATGACCACGAAGCATCAAACCCAATAGCTGTCGCCACTGTTTTAAGCGGTAAGGTTGGTTTTGTTAATGGAGCTAAAATAACTGGCACAATGACGAATAAAGTTGGCTCTGCCACAGTGCTTACGCCGTCAACATCTGATCAAGCTTTCCCTGCTGGATATTACGGAGGGGCTACTGGAGATGGAAAGGTTTTAGGCGATGCTGATTTAGTTGCTGGAAATATTAAAAGTGGAGTTAATATTTTTGGAGTTGCTGGCACGCACGAAGGACCGCCAAGCTTAGAAAATTACACCTATGTTTCAGACGGGACATTTAGAATTTATTATAAAAAGTTTGGTAAATTATATGTAATAATGGGATTTTTTGAACCAAATATATATGGGCCGATTATTCGTGGAGGAAATTCTGCCGGGAGTGAGGATACTGGCACAATTAATAGGATATGCTCTTTATTAGGGATAACAAAATCGTCAGTTATTATATTATCAGAACTGGGAGATGTTTCTTCTTATGCACTTAATGGTGCGAGGTATTATAGTGGTGGTGTTTGGAATTCAGAAAATGGATCAGTATATCCATTATTGGCTATTTTATCAACTTAAAATAAAATTTTATGGACAGAATTAAAAAAATTTGGGAAGGTGTCGTGTTGTTTTTTAACACCACGAAGCTCGGCCACTTTATTAAAACATCGTTTATCTCTTTCACTGGCATTTTTTTCGGGATACTTTTTGCCAGCCCGATAATCAACGAGTTATTTAAAACAAACTTCCCGACTATCCAGCAACTAACTGATGTCTGGCCTGTGGTTATTGATGCTTTCTATCGGTCCATCTGGGCCTTCTTAATGGTCCAAATTGGAGTATATAAGTATAGTTCCAGTTCGGTAGAGGCTAATAAATCTAATATCATACCCAGCAAACAAGGCACAGTCTTGAATGGTGGCAAATAAATCCTATGGCCGAGAAAACAGCAGTGGAAGTCCAAGTTGACTACATTGAGAAGGAAGTTAGGTTTATCTCTAAGAAGCTTGATAGTTTTATGGCTTCGCAGGATGCTAAACTGATGGCGTTAGGGACTGTCTTTGTCCGAGCGGATGTCTTGGCTATAACCTTAGAGAACATAGACAAAACGATGAAGGGTATTGATGCTAATTATGGGTGTTTAAAAAAGACTGTTGACGAGCATCATACATTTTTCCCGATGATAAATGATATTAAGAAAGAGCGTGATAGCGTAAAATTTCAAATAATGAGTTTCGCTGGCAAGGCCCTGTTTTGGATAGTGGCCGTTGCCCTTGGAATATCGGCAATAGCAAAGCAGTAGTTCATTGAAACGAGGGGGAACTTGATAAAAATAGCAAAAGGCAAAGGCCTGTGTCAGAGCTTCCCCCTCTTTCACTTTTTAAATATAATATTATGGAATTCAAAGGGGCTTTAGAGCCACGAATGAAAGCGACAGACTTTGAATACGAGGGAATGACGGCCATTGAGCCAGAGATTTTATTCCCCGATGGATGTATCCAATATCTGCCAGCGACAGAAGAACAAATCGGAATTTATTTTGACACCTATGGATGCGTGTCATTTTCTGCTTGTAATGCCATAGAGGTTTTGATGAAGCGGAAGATAGATATGGGTAAATTCAAGCCAGAGAACATCCAGTTCCTAATTGATAACGGATATTTTAAGGATGGCAAGATAAATTTTGACGATAGATGGTTAGTGATTAAATCAGGCACTATCCCGAAGGTTGGAAATGACGGAGCGACTGTTATCCAAACAGCCAGACGGCTCGGACTGCCACCGCAGTCTTTAGATACCTTTGACCTGCGTAGTCGGGACTATTCAAAAAACAATTCAGACCTCTATTATAATGAGGACAGCTTAAATCCGCTTTCTGATTATGTCGCTTTGGATTTTGCCGAGCGGTTTGAGATATTATACGAATGGGTCGGGCGTGATAAGATGGAGAAGGCAAGCAAGGAGGGCGTTCTTCAGGTCTATACTAAGGCGTGGTATAAGCGACCTGACAGCGACAGGTATTATAACCCAGTTGAAGGGTCATCGGGACACGCTATTATCAATGTTAAATTATCGGAATTTAAAATCTTTGACACTTATGATCCCTTCATTAAGCAGATGGAGCGGATACAAGATTTTTACCCGTTAGCTTTAAAAATAAATATAATTGAAAAAGTTATGGTAAAACCAACTTTAAAAAACAATACGCTGGTTCAGTTAGTCAGCGGACTGGGAGGGTTTGGATTATTCCTTGACGGCAAAATTATTATGGATGACACTGCTAAAATTTTGGCAACATTTATGACGAGAAATAATGGCAAGACCGAGGGAATGATTAAGCCGTTGCTTCAGGACCAGTGGGATTTATTCTCTAAAGTAAATTTGAAGGGAGAAGAAATTTAGAGAAATTACCTGTGGATAACTAAAAAAGACATTAAAAAACCTCAATGTTTATGGGGTTTTTTTGTTTGTTTTAATGCTTGACTTAGTTTTTTAACTATGCCATAATAATCAATGTAAGGAAAGGAGAGATTAAAAACTAATTTTAAATCACTATGAAAAAATTAGAAAAAGTGGAGAGAGAAATCAACGACACTTTAAAACAAACATTTTACGAAACAAAGAAAACTCTTGACCCATTAATGAAGCATCTGAAATTTGGCGACATCACAATTCGTTGGTGGATAAAGCCAGCACGAGAACACGGCTTTACCGCTGGCCAATGTTTCAAGGGCGACTGGATGGTAAGAACAAAGTCGGCAACAGGAAGAAAGATGAGAACCCACTTTAAAAATTTAATTCTTCTGGCCAAAGACTACTATCAGTCTAACGGGATAGAAGAAATTAAAAAAGTATTCAAGCACGAGCTTCTTCACTTAATTGCGAAGGACACGCACGGGTCGCATTTCAAACACTTGGCTGTCGCCTGCGATACGCACAGGCATTGTCCAGCCAGGATAATTAAATCATAATATGTCTAAAACATTTCTCGTCAAAGTCAGAGCCTT
>Ga0172381_10001064_pt1 | contig 33680 bp, 59 predicted proteins | sample Leawel6488metaG_FD_119754 | JGI IMG/M metagenome (GOLD analysis project Ga0172381, IMG submission 119754) | Leachate microbial communities from a municipal landfill in Southern Ontario, Canada - Leachate well 64-88 metaG | ecosystem: Engineered > Solid waste > Landfill > Unclassified | place... | reverse complement strand
TGACGTCGACGGTCATATCAATGTCTTCCATTTCGGGATTGGTGAAACTGTATTTGTTGTCTTTGTAGGCGTCTGTGCCATCATGAATTATCGACATGATGCCAGTGAGGGCGCGTCCGCTTGATGGCAGCTCCAGCAAATATTCGATGACAATTTGCCTGTCGGCGGTTGCCGAGCCCACGACGATGTATTCAACGCCTGTGGCGTCTAAATCTCTGCGTATAGGCGCTGGCGTTGAGTTGCTGCCGATGGACGACCAAACGGGCGGATCAACGGTGCTCAACATCCACACTGTGCCATCATCACTTTGGCGAGCAAATTTATTCAAATCGCCTGATACGAACCCTGTCGCTGATAATCGCTCAGATTCGTTGGCGTAAACGTATGCGATTGGGGCGTGTACTTCTGACAATTGCAGATGTTTGTGCAAACTTGTCATGGCAGTTCTTTCACGGCGATGTTGCCGCTATTATCATATATCAATCCGCCATCGGACGTGATTAGCAACAGATCCAAATTGGCAGTGTCTGGGACTCTCGCCAGCAACGAACGCAACGAAGCGTCGGTGCCGAAAACAGTAACAGGGTCGTCGTGCCAATTGCCCGCGTTGTCCCCGTGTACAATTCTTTTGATCTGTGATAGCATGTATTCGAGAAACGCGCCAAAGTCGGCGGAGTCGGTCTCAGACAAAGCAATAGACGCAGGTGATTTTTGATCGTCAAAATCATCCGGTTTTGCAATCTGATCTAATCTTTGTAATGACGCCATCACGCCTCCGTTCACGAACGCTTTATCACAATAAAATTATACTGCGTTTTACTATTTTTGCCTACTAAATGCGGATTGCGCATGGAAGACTTCCGCTGCGTCATTACGGCCGCGCAAGGAATGGATTGTAACGCCGGTTGCCCGTTTTAGCCAGCACGACGCGTGACGCTGGCTGATTTGAATGAGACATCAAAGTGATGGACGTGTCTCCTGCGTAACAAATGATTTTCTCCCCGCCGTGGATGCGTCCGTCAGCTTCGACTACTTCCAACTGATAAAACACGTCTTTTACATTCATTGGGCGACTCAACGAAAATTGCACGCCGGTTGTGCATCTCGACACATCTTGGCTTTTGCCGCATTTATCGCATTTGACTTCCAACTGTTTCCCGCAAGAATGACAACGCAGTTTCCCACCGCATCTCTTCACAATAGTGATTCCGGTTATGCTTTCCTGGTATTCCCGACTCTTGAACCTATCCAGCCATAACGTTCTGCTTTCATCGCTGGACATATCCACGGGCGTGGTTTTACCGTCTTTGGTGTGCACTTTAAACATTCTGCCTCCCCTCATTGAGCGTGTTGCCAAGCAAGGTACTTCAAATGAAAAAACTGTTTAGCGATTTTTTTTAGATTTGGGTGATTTTTCGTCCAACGGCGGCGACCCAACAGAGATTGCAGCGTCGTCGCCCCCGTCAATCACGACAGGACTTGGCGCAAGGGTGCCAGTTGTTACGTCAACGTCGACTTTCGGTCTTGACGCTTCTGCCTTCTTTTTCGCGCCCATACGGGATTTAAGTTGTTCCGCCGTAGGTTTAACAATTTCTTTGACGGTGAAATATTTCACCATGTCGGGGCGCACAGCCTTGATGTGCTTTAATTCATCGGCTGTGACGTTGACGACGGTGTTCTGGCGAAAGAACATAACTGACGCGGGCGGTGTGCCGCCACGTTTGGCTTCTGCCGGAAAATTGGAAACGTCAAATTGTGGCGCGCCCATGGCAACGTGAATCTGCAATTTATTCGTCATCTTCGTCTCCATCTTCTTCGGCTTGCAGTTGCTCTTGCGCTTCAAGAATCTGAACGATCATGTCGTCCTTTTTTTCTTTGCCCGTAAACAACACAAGTCGTTCTTCCCCGGCCAGCATCAGTTGCTCTTTCTTCATATCCTTCAACTGCGCTTTGGTCAAGATTTCAATTTCAACTTCGTCATCGTCGACGTCGTCGTCATCTTCGATTCCGTCGTTGTCGACTTCGACCGGCGGCGCAGTTGGCGCTGCAACCGGCGGCGCAACCCCTGGCTTGCCATCTACGTATTGAACGTTGAAACCGCCGGTTGTGCGGTAATATTCAATTTCAGCCTTGTCCGTGAGCGTTTGCGGGTATCCTTTTTTGAACGAACGGCCGCCCCTGCTATGAGTCTCACTGCCTGTGAGTCTTACAATTGCTTTTGCCATCTTTGTCTCCAATCAATGACTTGTTAAAAGAGAATGGCGACGGACCGAATGAATGGCCCGTCGCCTCTCAATCGTTCGTGATTTCGATTTACTCGGTGCCGACGTTGATCGCTTTCACAATCGCAGTTTTTTCTTCGAAATTGACCGACACTTTCGTGGTGATCGCGTATTGATTTACGCCCTTGAAGATGTCGCGGTCTTTTTCAATTCGGATGTCACGTCCGATGCCCACGATGAAGTTGTTCATATGGGTGAGGATAATCTGCGGATTGGCCTGGTACGTCACTTTGACCGTGTCGCCGTCGCCGATAGCGCCGCCGCCGATACGAGCGACAGTGCCGTTGGTGGTATCCAGGGTGTAGTCCGTACTTTCAATGAAAGCGGTGGCCAATGTGCTAGACAAAGTGGTTGGCAGCACTGAAACCCCTTGTACCGGTGAATTTTTCAACGCTACGGCGGTGGTTCCAGAAAGGGTGACGTGCTCAACGACGGTTGGGTGCAGGTCCCACAATGGAACTTCTACGATTGGGATGCCGAAAGGGGCAATGCCGCTTCCGCCCGCTGCTGAATCGCCCAATTGAGTTGCACGTGTAGAAAGTTTCTCCATGTACAACTGCGCGACGTCAGGGCAGCAATAAAAACGCAGGTTCTTTTTGTTTCTGCGGAATTTGGTAGGCATCTGGCGAATCATCTTGCCGAAAATGCTCAGACCAACGTTCGCGTTCTCCGCGTCCACAATATTCCCGGTGTCGGAAATTTTCTGCCATCCGTCTTGCAGCGCAAGATACGAATCTTTCACATATTGCACTTCGGAGCCGCCATCGATGATATCGGCTTGTAGCACTGCCGGTCCGAGCTTGTCGCCGGTGACGTACAGTTCTTCCAAGTCATTCGCGAGTTGTTTGGCGAACATTTGAACGATATGGTCTTCGACCATTTCACCTTCAATGTTGATTTCGCGAAAATTGTCGCCGATTTCAAATGGCACCATGACTTCGCTGGGTGTCAGGGTGATTTTCGAAGCGTTGATGCCGCGACGCACGCCGGGATCAGTCGCTTCTGCCTTCGGTACCGCCGCGCGGCCGCCGATACCGATTTTGTCGATATCAAGCGACTCGTTGCGAAAACGAACGACGCGAGCGTTGTTTTTCAGGATGGTTTCGTCAACGACATAATCGATGAACTTGTCAGCCTGAGCGGGGTTCAATTTGCCAGCAGATGCGAGGTCATTGGCGATGATTTCGGCTTTCTCCACCAGCGCTTCATTCGAAATTTTACTCATTGTTTAACTCCTTGAGTCTGGGCTACTCGGCGCCCTTGTTTATGGTTCTGGTGGTCCTTTAAAGAACGCCGCCCCAGAGACTTTGTGCTTTTTCTGTTTTGACCGTTTTCACGCCATCGGTACCGTCTTCCACAACAGCTTTAGAAGGGTGGCGTGCTTTCTCGATGTCCTCAACGCGAGTGGAAAGCGTCTTCTGACCTTCCTGGATTGCAGTTAGCGATTTCTGCACCGTCTCGCTGAGCTCTTGCAGAGCTTTCGTCACCGATGTGAGATTTGCTTCCCCGGCCGAAGCTGACGAAGGCAAATTGTTCTTCGGAGTGATTACGCTCTTGGGTGCCTGCGGCTGGAGCGCAACGAGCAGTTTCTGAAGCTGCTCTACAGCGTTCTTCAGAGTCTCTTCTCGTTGTGGCGTGAAACGCTTTGCCTTGGAAATAGCTTCTTCCAGTTGGGTAAGAGCGTCCATCGCCGTATCTTCCGACTTTGCGGTGGCGACGTCGGTATTGTCTCCAGATTTTTCAACCTTCTTAGCGGCGGTGCCGTCCCCCGCTGCATCTTCTCCTGCGGCGGTTTTTCCGTCGCCGGATTTTTCAATAGACTCTACGGCGGCAGCGTCGTATTCTTTCAGCGACTTCTCGACCTGCTCCTCATTAAGTCCCGCTGACTCTAATTGTTTCTTTACAACGTCTCGTGGGCTTGGTTTTGCAACCGGTGTGTCTACAGCGTCCATGCCCAGTTGTTTTGCGATGCCTTCGACGGTCTTTTGGACCTTGCCCATGGCCTCAACAACGGCGTCATTTTCCGCTTTTTCGACATCCACGGTGACTTTTTCGACTTTGGCGCCGTTGTCATTCGGCGTCTTGTTTCCCTCAGCAACGGGACTCCCCGTGTCTTTGGTGACTTCTTCTTTTTTGTCGGCCATGTCCTGTCCTTCCTGATGTTTGCATTTTATGACAATGAATTTTTCTTCGTTCGCCGGGCTGTCCACCACGGATAGCTCGTCAACTTCCAAATCCATAAATTCCCTTTTCGCTTCGATTCCCATTATGCGTCCGCCTTTTTGAGTTGTTTAACTTTGGCCTTGCCGCCAATAGAAAATCCAGTGATTTCCCCTTTTTTAATTTTGTTCCAGATCGTCGCATCAAGTACTTTCCACGCCACGACCCATGAACCTTCTTTTACTGTTTTTTCGCCAAGCACGAAAGTTATTGGCGCGATATATGATTCCAAAAGTTCGAACCTAGGTTTGAAGTCTTTATGCTGCACGCCCAATTTAACGGCTTTATTGTAAGATGCAAGGAATCGGTGCGCCGCTTTCTGGATCACAGCGGCGCTCATAATGTCGCCGTGCGCGTCTACTACGTCCGGTTGTAGCGCTATGCCGATGATGATTTGTTGGTCTTTAATTGCCTTGGCCAACGGTACGTATTGATTTTTGGCAATCTCTTCAAACGCTTCGCTGGTCTCTTCTGGTTCCGGTTCCGTCCCGGCGTGCTTGAGCACAGGCACTGCTTCTGCCAATGTGCCTTCCTTGGGAGACGGAACTGTTCTGCGTTTCATTCGTGCCATCATGGAACTCCTTGTGGTGCCTTCATCAATCTCAAATAGATTAACTGGAAACAAGTCGAATGAAAAAGTTTTTGTTAGGATTTTTTTTTGGTGTAAGCGCGGAGCGGGTTATTTTTTGGGCTGCGTCTTGATTGGACGCGACACAGGTTTGCCGTCTTTGTCGTATACCGTAAAACCTGTCATCCCTACGTCAGTGAATTTATCATCGCGTTTTTTTTCTTTTTTATCGGTCATAATATTTCCTCCAATTTCACCCTGTATAAATTATACGTTACGTGGGGTTGCACGATGGTTTCTTTTTTCACGTCGACCACCTTCATCATTTTGCCTTGCTCCATCAGCACTTCCTTTTCGCTCTGGTATTTAGACAACGGTTCTATGTCGAAAGTGCCTTTTGAAGTGACCAATTCCATCAGCACGGCGTTGTCGTCGTAGTGCGCGTTGGCCTGTTCTAAAGCGAATTTTTCTGCTATGCGTTCTTCCTTGGACCAACTCGAAAAGGCGTCATTCCTAAGTCGATTGCCTATCTTAAAATTGCTGGCAATGTCTTTGGACGAAACTTTACCAACGCCCCTCATGATTTTCCCCTTATAATGTGGCGCTGTTGTTAACGATTCCCGCATACCAGTTATCGCTTGTTCGATTGATTCCGCCGTCTGGCTGGAGCTCACATAACCATTCAGTTGGTACGGACGAATGACACGGTAGCCATTGAGGGTCCAATCGCTGATCTCCTTGACACGCTGTTCATCGAGTGAATCAGCCCATGCTTTCGACGTTTCATAACGATTAATTGGCGACGGCACAACGCTCATAGGCATCGGGATCAACGCATCATAATCAACATTTTCATAGTCTACGTCAACCGTGCAACGACATTTAAAATGGTACGTCGGCAGCGCTTGGCCGGCTGCTGCCAACGCCTTTGAGTCTGCTTCCCCGGCTTTCCCGGTCAACGCTCCCGGCGTTGGCGAGATGGCCGACCGAACAGTTTGGCTGATCCACGGGTGTGATGTTCTCACTGCGTCCGGGGTTTTAGCGCCCAAGTCTGATTGCATTTGATCCGCGCCCTGTTTCAATGTGAACGTTTTTCCTTCCATGTGTGCACATTGGGCGCAAGTTCTCTTGTCGCTTGGATTGGAAATTACGTAATGCGACACTCCGATTTCCATAAATGAGCGCATTTGCCCGTGCACACGCGCGGTCGTCATTGCGTTTGCCGTCAAACCTTCCATGTATTGTCGCGAAGTCCCGCCCCATCCGGTCGGCAAGGACACATGATTAAGACCGTCGCGTATTTTCTGAGCCATAAGGTCGCCAGCGACTTTCGGACTCACCCCTTCCATGATTATGTTGTCCTTAACAACTTGGACTATGCCGTCTGAAACTCCATCTTCGTAAAATTTACCAATCCAGAACATTTGGCTGGTATTCAAAGACTTCACAACTGCGTCGTCGACCATATCAAACGCGCCGACTGCTTTGGACACTGGTACGTTCAAGGGCGCTGGGTACGATAACTGCTGTTTCGATGAGCCTGATGCTCTTTTCAAACCGGCTCTTCTCCCCAGCGCATATGTATGCTTTAATTCTTTCACGGCGATTGGCCCCACGGCTCCCGCCCAAGCGTTCATCGTCTTGTCCGTGGACGCGATGATTTCACTTGCCGATTTCCCAGCAACGCGCAGGGCCCTGGCGTCGTTAGCTGCCTTGTCTGAAAGTACTTCCCAAGATTTGACGAACAGCTCATATAGCCGTTTTTCTATATTAGCCATTTGGCTGATTTCATTCATAGCCATAGAAACGGCTATCAGCTCATCAACCAGATACAGTTCCAAATACGCTTTGAAAATGTTTTTCATTCGTCTCTTTCACAACATCCGTCTTCGTCTTCGGCCAAGTGTGATGTCCACTCTTCTTCTAGCGCTTTGCGCACTTTCAAAAGATATTCAATCATACCATCGTCCGTTCCGCCCAATGATTTGAGCGCGGTGACTTGTTGGCCAGGTTCACTCGCTTGTGCCTGATTTTTTACGGCTTGTGCCATGGTCAAACTGAACGGCACGTTGGACGGGAATTCAGTTGGAAATTCAGGCAAGTCCCGTCCAAGAATTTCTTCCAACACCGTCCTTGCTATCATTGGCGTTTGGGCACCGGTTTTTTCCGCCGCTCCCATCATCCGCACCAGTTCCGTATTATCGGTGGTATTCGGACTGTTGCTGATGAATTTGTGGTACACTATTCCCATCGCCGGGAACAGTTTACGGTTGATGAAATCGTCAAATACATCTCGTTCCGGCGCGAAAATTTGCTCATCGGCAAGTTTCCGGCTGCTATCGGCGGTGGCAGTTGTATAGTCGTCAGATTTCCCGACGAAAATTGGCGGCATGCGAAACGCTCGGCGCACTTTGTCCTGGTTATTGGCGCTGTAATTTTGGAACAGAGCATCGTCGTGCTGGTCCTTCGTCAAAGGCTTGATGTCCAGTTTAACTTGATTTCCATCTTCGCCTTCTTCGTCGCCTTCTGCTTCTAAAATCAAGAATTTGCTGTAATTGCTACTGCCTTGGATCTGAGACTCAACAAAAGACTCGATTCTGTCGATTGACCCTTGCGTCAACTGCCCGTTAGACACAGCAACGACCATCGAAGGTATATTGTTGTTTTGGAACGTCAAGAAATTGATCTCTTCAGCGGCGCGATCACCCATAATTGACAGCAAATTGCCAATGTACCTGGGCAGCCCATAAGGCGTCCGAGGGGAATACAGACGCCAGTGGATCATTTCGTTGGCCAAGTTATCGGGGTTCTTTATTTCTTCAGAGGTGAATTCTTTACCGGTGTTGCAATTAATGTCGCGCGTGTCCCCAAATTCCTTGAACCACACCTGTGAAGAACCGCCAACGATGGACAAGTTGGCGCGGCGAGTGTACCTGGATTGCGCGTATGGACGAAAACGTTTGTACGCAGGGACGTAAATCACTTTGACGCTTCCATCGTCTTGCAATTCCAGAATCGGGTGTTTGTACAACGTCAGTTTTTTCTCCATCACCCCTAGTCTGATCTGATAACTGGGTATGTGCACGAATCCCTGTATTTTGCCTAAGTTGTCGCGTATGACTTCCGCGTACGCGTTTCCGGTGTACTCCAAATCGCTTCTGAGTTTGCGACGGAATTCAGTGAATGATTCGTCTGTGGCGTACGCGAAAAAATTCTCAAGTTTTATTCGTTCTGCTTCCGACGCTTGTTTAAGATGCTTTGGCAGTTCCCCGTCGGCTGGCTTCGTCAATCTGCTCTTGAAACGTTGCCCGAAACCTTCGATATTTGTTTCCATCGCTTCGATGACTTGGCCAAGCTCGGTGCTCTGTTCACCCAGCATCGATAATGTCAACAGATCAAACGGCGGTTCCACCACCATTCCGTCATTTATTAGACCAGCAAATGGGTCTTCCGGCGCTGCTTTCGTTTTGCCAGCTTGCACCTTCTCTGCTTCACCACCGATTACACGAGCTTTCACTATTGCTTTTTTTGTGATAGCGTCGCTGGCGGCCGCCCTGACTCCATCTTCAGTTATAACTACTGGCATACGTTCCGTCCCTTCTCATAACACGCCCGGTTCTGTTTCCCGGCGACGACGTTTTTTGCGTTTCGATGCGTTGTACGCCAAATCAAATGCATCGAACAAGTCCTTCTTTTCATTCGGAAAAAGCACCATTTGTTCGATAATCACATGCACCTTGCCGGTCTTCTTGAAAAACACCAAACCTTCTTCAAATATGGACGACAATTTCCACGCGCGTGCTATTTTATCGTTGATTTGCGTGTAAGGTTGGACGCGCATATGTATATCGGCGTCTTTCAGCTCTTGGTACTGCGCTTGCTGATACGCGTTTGACTCGATGAATGCCCGAATCGGGTCCCACCTTTTGTAATATTTGATAATTTTTTTAGTCTGGTCGGCGAATCTGAGCTGGCCATCGAAAAAATCCAACACGTAAACGTTTTTATTGTCGTCTATGCCAATAACGACGATGGCAAAGTGATCGGCGGTTTCCTTCTGGCTGATGGCCAGGTCTATGCCCATGTATACCGATAGTTTCGCCGGTATCTGAGATGCTTCCACTACCTGACAGTCTTCATATCGGAATATTTCGCCCTTCATCGCTTCCGTATCGCATTGATATTGTGCATTGAAAATGATGAGTCCTGATTTCTTGCGTTTCCGGGCGAACCATTCTGCTGGGTACTTTTCCGGCCACGGACTTTTCCCGTCTTTCAACGCTGGTATGATCTGATGATGGTCGGCCAATTCGTTCTTGATGAGATGGCCATATAAATCGGCGTAATGATACCGCGTGCCAAGGCGGTGGTATTCCCCGCGATGTGGCACAGATTTGTCCGGCGGCTCAAGGGTTGGGTCCAAAGTCTGGTAGTACCACGAGCGTGTTTTCTCTCGCATATGTTCCGTGCGCGCGTTGTCCTCGTCCACTAAGTCGTCAGCCAATATGACGTCATAGTGTTTTGACACAATTGTTCCTTCAACTCCAACGCATGTGACTGATGCCTCTTTTGCGGTTGAAGTCCGGGGCAACACTTCAATTTCAGTATCGTCCCATTTGTTGACCTTGCGCGGGTCGTAGTACGCACCGAATATTTCTGCCAACCGTTCGTTTTCTTCAAAGTGTCCTTTGATCTCTTTCAAAAATCCCTTGGCGTTGCCGGACGTCTTCGACGCAATAACAATCCTCAAATTGGGATTTTTTAAAAGCAAATGGATGGCCTTCGTGATGGTGCACACGGTCGATTTCCCAGCGCCGCGAAACACCAGCTGGAGATTGTCCGGGTGCGCGAACTGGTACTGCAACAGAGCCATGTGATGAGGATGAATCTCGTACCCAAGCACCTCGGTGGCCAATATGTCGATACGGTTGTTCAACAACACTTGTCGCTTGATCCACTCGTTGCTGACTCCGTGGTAGCGCTCGTGATACTGGATGAGTTCCGACCTCTCGGCCTTGTTCAAATCCTTCATCGGCACAATCTTTGGCGCTATTTTCCTAGCGACGCTCATATCAATCTGGATTGTTCCAATTGAAAGCGGATGCTAGCACCTTGGCGCTTCCGGTCACGGTGACCGCCAACGCAAGCATACGTCCGCGAACGGCCACGGTGATTTCAAACGGGTTGACCGAACTGTAGGACTCTGCCGGATTGACAACAATGGCAGCTTCCGCTTCTTCGCACCAGTAACCAACGGCCACCGTGGCAGCGCCGCCGTCCGGTATGACTTGGATGTGCGCATATTCGTAGCCGTTGCAGTTCAAGCAGTCGCCCTTTTGAACGGCGGACAACGCACGGCTCGCTTCGAAATTTTTTACCAATAAATAATTTGGGGCTCTTTTAATTGATTCCATGACGTCTCCCGTAATCAGAGTTGTGCGTTTTGATATTAAGGGATTAACACACGTTAGTCTAATTTAATTCAAATGTCTTCACGCGACGCACCGGCACGTCTTGCTTGCCAAACAACTTTGCTTGCGTACTTAGGTGATTCGTGCCCGCGCCAATATAGCCACGGCCGGGTCGTCTTGCCCCTACGTGCCCGGCGCACCATTTCTTTCGCCGCCTGATTTGCTGCGTATACCGGGTTGAATATGCGTTCTATGTCGTTCGGGCGGTCGTAAAACATTTGTAGCATTTGCCCTAAACCAAGGTCGTATCCTGATCGCGAAAACAAACGTTTCATTTCGGGGCGTTCTAACGTTTCAATCAGTACATCTTTGGGGTGCGTTATCCCGAATCTAGGCCGCTTTAAAAATCCAAGCCTGTAAGCAGTTTCTCGTGGTTTTTTTACCGGTTGCGCAGGGGTCAAGACCGGATTCTTGGAGCATAACGCCCATCAGACCCCATGGATTCAAAGCAAAGTCTTCTTCGCTTTGTTCCTTCGCGGCCAGCACGATGATGTAAGCATACGTATTTGCCAACGACAATATTTCGTCACGTTTTCTATGTATAGTGCCGCAATTCGCCCATCCATCTTTGCGTGAAAAATATTTAAATAAACCATCCGCCATCCGTCTTGCCAGCATATCCGTAGGTGTAAGCGTTTTAGTTTTTTCTGAAAGAGGCGTCGCGCCGCTTACCGAATCTGAGTATTCATCAAAGGTCTTGAAACATTCCGTTTGTGATGACTTTACGTTACGCGTTCCGGCAGCAGCAACGCCCTCTTCTGTGGCTGGGTGGCCTGCGCCCATAGATACGGCCACGACAGCGGCCGCAGCCAATAGAAACGCCGCAAAAGCCGCGTATACGATTTTTTTTAAAATATTCATTTGTCTGTCCTGATGTTAGTATTTACGAATGTAATTTGGATTCCACAAGTGCGGTATCGCGTTGCCGTTGCCGATACAATGATATGGCCCGCCGTCGTATTCGGCTTCCAACCCAAGAGCCATCGCCCAAGGCATTGCTATTTTATGCCAAATTTCACTTCCGGGGTCGCCGCGTCGCGCAGCAGAGCTTTGTCGGTGGGCGAAAATGTTCTGCCACTCGACTCCGTTCTGTGCAAACTCTGTTGTGAGCCACGCAAGAACTTCACCAAGAGCGTCAATCATTCTGTCGTTAAGATGATGAGGTCCGCCACCGCCGGTCCACAACGTCGCTTCACTGCCATCGACGCCTTGAAAGTTGCCTTCAATCTCAATTCCGATAGTACGCTTGGAAAGCCCCTGTGCATGCCATATCATATCAGTCGGGTCGTTGACTAACACCACCAGCCCTTCTTGTGTCACGCCGATATGGGCGTTCAAACGCTTCCAAGACGACGGCTTTTGCGGCATATCACATCCGGTCTGGTGTATGGTAACTCCAGATATGTCGTGCCACTTCCGCTTTCGTCCGAACTGTTTGGGCGGCTCGTGCTGACCACGTATATCATGTATCAGGGTATAAGCGGCAACCGGCGTCGACTTTGTCGCGGATGCGTCTAGCAACGACAACATAGCGCGCCAAGTTTTGTTGCCGGCCACGCCATCAACTACTAAACCATGCTCTGATTGAAATTTCTTCACGACCTTTTCGGTGTCTTCGCCGAAAATGCCATCGTTTGGACCGTAATCGTACCCAAGTTGGTCGCCAACTTCTTGCAACCTCTTTACGGCCGGTCCGTGCATCATCGGATGCGTCAGTTTAAGAGTCCGCGTCATCATCTTCGCCTTTCTCCAACGGGTTCGGCTTTCGTTCCTTCACGCGTCCCTTCGAAATGCGTGATGTCTTAGACTTGCTTTTGCCCATTTTTTTCTTTTTCTTCTTACCGTCTTTTTTCTTTTTCCGGGGTTCTTCTTCTTCTTCGTACGCATCGCCGGTGTGTAGCACCGATGGCACTGGCAATTTCATGAAATCCGTTTCGCCATGTCTCTCGACCATGGCTGTCAATTTCCCCATCGATTCCGCTATTTCCTTGCGCAACTCTGAATTGGAAAGTTCGGCTACCAGAGTGAGCACACCCACTTCCTTCCGCTCAGGTGCTTTCTTGATCACAGAGCATTCTTGGCCCTTAGCCATAAGTTTGTCCCATATCTCTGCCCTTGTGCGTATGGCGCCAATCATAGCTTGGTTATATTGCTTCGTGGCCTTGAGCTTCCCGATGATATCCGTCAAATCATGTACGTTCTCCAATTGATGCAACATATACTCGACGTACGTATGCTCTATTGGTTGGGCGCGCAACTCATCGGCTTTCATTTCCAGCATCTGCACTCTAAGCGCGCCAACGATGGAAACGTCCAAGCCCATTTCGTCAGCAATCTCTTGCTCGTTTTTGCCCATAGACGTCAACGCCCAAACCTTGGAAACGGCTTCCAGCGTTTCAGTTTTGGTGAGACTCATCCCAACACCAGTTCTATCAGCTGTGCTTTCGTTTGTCGGGGCGGAGCGCTAACATCCATAGTTTCGACCAACCAACGCAACTCATCGGCTTTCATCTTCAACAGACGTTCTCTGATCGGACTTGCGTCAATATACCCATTATCGCGGAGCACAGACGATGATACCAACGCTCCGCCCGCCGCTTTGTCCCTTCCGTCCAGCACTACCAGTATGCCTTTTTCTGGCGATTCTCCGCGCCCCCAGCCGTCTCCGTCGACGCCCATAGACGACAAAGGCAACCCCGCCTTTACGCCTTTCATACATCTTTCAACCCTCATAAAACCCTCCAATTGCGTGATTTACTATGATTGGATTTAAAAGAAGTATACTACCAAAGCTGGATTTAGTTAATTAATTGGATGTCTTTGATGCAAACGGCATCCGCCGGTGCGGTTTTGTAGATGGTCTCCAACACCTCCGCAGCGCTTCTGGCTACGTACGGGCGCGGAGCCATAGCCGACTCCATGTCGAATACCACCATGAAAAATTCCATCTTGCCTTTGACTCCTTCGCATATCATATCGCACCTCCTGACTTGGCGTTAATATAAATATAAAGTGTTTTGGGCAAAAGTCTAGTTTTTTATATGAAAACTTCTGCTTGCACGGCAGTTTATTGCGAATCTTTGACTTGTAATTCGTTTATTTGGCTCTGTACGGCTTCAGACGTCGTATGCTCCATCGTCATCCCTAGTGAAGACGCGCGCGCGGAAAATTGACCAAATATCGTTTGCAAACGCGCGAATGATTCCTGCATGACGCTTCCCATATCTGTGAACGCCACGGACATTACGCCCAACAGCTTTGCGGCGTCCTCAAGTGTCAGTTCTTTTCCGTCGTCTCTGGATATGCCCAATTGTTTCAATTGTTCTATTGCCACGGCCAACGTTCGTTCCATTTCGTCCATTCATCCTCCTGAGTATAAAAAAGGGAACGCCCGATTGCGGACAGCCGAAAAAAAAGTATGAGGTTGACAACGAAAGGACCATAACGTCGTCATTTCTTCGGCTGTCCGCAATCGGGCGTTCCTCATCATGGCAAATAACAACGGCGGCACCATTGCCATCCGTATGTATAATTATACCGCGAACCACGCTATTGCGATGGTTGCTGCTAAACTTCTTCAACTTCGCCGCGAGCGTTGCCTTTTACATTGTACGCTGGAAGCACCTTGCGTAACGTACCATCGATGTTGAACTCGACAATACGATGCTGCTCTGCGCGTTCTAGCAATACCACCGGACCGTGAACGCCGTCGCCGGTCCCAATCGCGGTATACGTCTCATGAGTTTCAATTTCAACAGCGGCAACCGCAGCGTGCTCCAAGTCTTCCGGTGTCGCGCCCGGTTTTGGAGCGTTGATCCATTTCTGTGCTGCCTCTTCGACGGCTCCGCCGCGTTGGAACGACTTGCGCACGGCAGCTTCGATTATATCCATAGCATCACATGGTTCAATCCGCCATCCCTCTTCAGGGAAAATGTGATTGCTGACTTCGTTGACTAATTCATACATGCGTTCTTTTATCATTTTCGTTCCTTCTTTCGTTCATCTATTCGTTATCGCCAGTTTGGTATCAGAATGCCATGCGACGTTCTTGTTCTTCCATGATAATTTCTTCAAATTGGTTTACAACTGGCGTCCAAACGTTGACGGCCATTCGAGAATCTGCTGCTCTAAACCGAATAATGGTGTGATCCATCCAACCGAATAAGTTGGGAATCATCTCATTGAGCTCGGCTGCCAGCGATTCGTCGCCTTCCATCTGGCTTCCAGTCTCGGGGTCGACGTAAGGATTAACGACGCTATTTTTTTCCGTCTATAATTAAAATCCATATTTTCATTTCGTTCCTTCTTTCGTTGTTATTGTTTCTCAACCTCATATAACAAATATAACCCCTAACAATTCAAAAGTAAAGAAAAAAACGACGTGGGTGGTAAAATAATTTGCTCGATCACTAACGGCGTGGGATTATTTTTAAACTTTTTTAGTTATCGAATCAAATAATTCATCGCTAGTGGAAAAACAGACACGTTCTGGCGAAGGCAACGGACGTTCTGGCGAAGAACGCGCCGTGTGCCTATCCGTAGGGAAACCGGCTGAGATGCCGTTACGAATAGGCGTGAATAATAACGTGCCTGACATTATATAGCTTCCCGGCGTGCGGTCATAGGATATGCCACAGTCCACTTCTAAACTTTGCAAAAGTCCTTCGGAGCCGCACGGGCATACAACGACAACGGCATTATTGGCGTCACGCACCGTCTTTTCGATACGTGACGCATTCAGTATGATTTCAGTTTCACAGAACGGGCATGGGAATACCATCGTTGCGCCACTTTGCGCTTCAAATGACAGATGATGCGCTAGCGGAGGGGCGTGCCCAAAGGCCAATGATTCTGAACCTGTGACATATTCCGGACGACGCGTGGTGTCAGATACGCGCCACCCAGGCTCCTCGTCATACGGGTCGGTCAGTTCGCGGTCTACGAACGTACCAAGCTTGCTCTTAACGGCCATTCAGCATCCTTTCGCGCCGTCATCCAAATAAAAACGCCGCCAAATCATCGGCGGTATTAAATCGCCGTGCACGATTAGCTCCATTTTTCACAACGCTCAAAAATCTTAAACGCTCGATTTTTTTGCGTTCAGCGCCCATACGTATCGTTGTCAACAATTGCTGGCGGGCTAGCGCTAGTCTGATCACTTCCGCCGTCGACGAATTGGGCGCTGACCGAAGTGATTCATTATCACAATCCCAACTCACGTTGAATTTAGCCACCGTTGCGTTTGCCTCAGCATTGCTTATTTTGTCCACCTTAGCCACGTTTGCTTTCCTTAAAAAAATCCATCAATTCATCTTCGCTGTCGAACGACATGATGCCATCATCGTCGTCATCATCGTCTTCCCGTTCTCGGCGTTGCGCTTCCATTTTCATTGCAACGTTGCCTAACTGATTGACGGCCGCGTGCATAGCTTTCACTACGTCATTCACCAACTTCGTGCCGGCTCGTGACGCCGCTATGCCAAATTCATTAAGCGATTCTATAGCATCACATATGCTGGCTGCCGCCTTCGGATCAATTGACGAGTTTGGTATGCCAAGCACTTTTGAAACCATTTCGACGCAATCAACATTCCCGTCTAATGCCGCTGGATGTTCTTCCGCGCCAGTCGGTTCCAAAGATGAAAAGAACCGCGTTGGGACCCATACATCTTCTCTGCAATGCGGGTCTGATGCCAGTTCGTCCAACGTGACGAGTTCCCACGGTTTTTTCCTTGCTTTGCGAAGGGTGCCTGGATTCACAACTGCGCCGGTCGCCGGTTTGCGTTTAAGTCTTTTCCGCTTCTTGCTCATTTTGGCCCTTTGAACAAGTCCAACAATTCATCGGCAGTGCCACAACGCGTTGGCTCCATTACAGACGCTGCCCGCGCCTCGGCAGGGGAGTTGCACGTTTTAATTTTAACGCGTTTCAAGCGTCCCTCTGCAATCAATCTGTTTACGGTATCGACGCGGAATGCCTTCTCGACGTTTGGCACCAGTGCTTCTTTTTCAGCTACGTTTGTGCGCACGCCTACTGCACCCACCCAAGCACTGGTTTCGTTTATCTCTAATTCGTCGACCTTGGGAACAGCCGCGCGCTTCGGCGGCGTCCGGGGTTCTGAATTCATAACTGCCGCGCCCAGCCCTTCACGGCCTTCATAGGCGTAATTCCATACCAATGATACCTCGGTGATAACCGCTCTGTTGTGACATGACCGGCACACAATTTTATTCCCGCGTTCCGCCAACAACTCCGCCGATGTCATAGCAATCTTGTGCCCGCATCGCGGGCAATTGGTTCCAACCATCGTGCCCGTTATGGGCGCCCAGGGCGTAACGAATTCGATTGACTTCATAATTTATCCGCGCCTAATCTATTCACAGCAGTTTCCTTACTACTTCCACATATTGTAGAATTCGTTACACCGGCAGCAAGGCATTTGATTCGGACGTTTCAGTTTGTGTTTGCAGGTATGGCAAGTCGGCGGGCATTTCTCGATATCACGCACCCCGTCGACAGAAACCAACTCCCGTTCCCCGCCCTTCCATCTGCCTGCCCTATTCCCCAATCTAATTGTCATGAGGGCGAAACTACGCGCCTGGGCCGCCAATTCGACATCTGATCCAGCGCGCAATTCAGTTGCCGGGAACAATTGGGTCTGAACGCCAGGTGATTCGTTTTCTCCGTATCCTTCCGGCGACGACGCACGGATGGAAACGACGACTATGCAATTGACGGTCTTCGCATTCATTCCGGCGCCTTTGTTCCTTTCGAGATGACGGCCGTCGGTGGTTTTAAATCCGGGTCGAACGACGTTGCGTTGGTGTGCTGATTGAACTTTTCCATCAACTTTCCCGTTGGCTGTAACCAATCAACCAATCTTGGCTCTTTGGTCACAGCAGCGTCGTATTCTCGACGCACCTTGTCTAACAGCATCAGATTGAAAGACATCAGAGACAACAAGTTGCTGCCTTCTGTCAGACGCGTCGCGACATACGCCATTCGCCCGGCCCAAAACATCGACGGCAAGCCATCGAATATCTTTACTTCATGGCGCCATTTGTTCATTTGTTTAGCAACTCTTTGCTCCATGCTGTGTCCCTTTCGTTTATGACTTTAATTACGTCCACCGCCCGGCCGCGATGGTTTGGCCATAGCAATCCTGGACGGTGCCATTCTCTTTCATTTATCGCGCTTCGTATTCGGCCCAAAGCAGCTTCAAACCGTCTTTGATGCTCCGTTTGCCGTATGAACCAGTTTCATCCATCACTTTTTTACGATGATACCACCGTTCAAAATTAACAGTTGATTCGTAATCATTGCCAATCGATATGAAATCGAAAATTTGAGAGAATTCAAATTTGGCCAGCACCAAATAGTGGTCGCCGGTTTCGAAAGAAATGCCCATATATAAGCCCATTTGATTTGGATTCTTTGTTTTGAACAATGGTTTGATTTCGCGGATGTCGTACACGTTCTCGATTACTTTATTTTTTCCCATCTTCGTTCTCCGTTCGTTGTTAGTTTCTCTCAACCTCATATAACAAATATAACCCCTAACAAATCAGAAGTAAAGAAAAAAACTACGTAGGTGGTAAAATAATTTGCTCGATCACTAACGACGTGGGATTATTTTTAAATTATTTGATAATTTCTTCCAAGCGTGCTTGATATTGCGCAAGGGATTTGGCGGATTCATCTACAAATTCTTGTAAAAAATCAATTTCGTCAGCCATGTTCTTTCGCTCATCGGAATCGACTGCAATCCCGCTAGCGTCCAATTTGGTCTGGACGTCGTCGCGCTCTTTTGTGAACTCGGCTAATTCTCTTTCAAAGAAGGCGATTGACTCCTTCAGCTCCCGTACCAACTTTTCATTGCCCATTTCGCGCCTTTCAATTTGCCCTGCGTGGTTCAAAGCCGCCATTCTATTGTACGGATTAAACATCGGATACTCTCCGAACCGGGCTTGATTGGTTCCATCGTTTACGATACGCGTTGGCGTCATCTTTGTACGTCCAATTTACTGCGGGAGCCGGGGCATCGCTCCATATCTTCACAGGTGTCGTAAACGTCACTGCCACTTTGTATATCTCTTTAGTCATATCAGTCAAATAGAACCCCTTTCGCGACGCCGCTCCTTGGCGAGTCCCCAAAAAGCCTTTAGCGCGCAAAGCGTTAATGTGGCTCATAGCTGAATTTGTCCCGGTTGCTCCCAGAAACACGCATATGCGGCGAATGGTCGGGAATTGCATATTGGTCATTGTATATCCGACGATGAAATCTAAAACTTCTTTTTGCCTATCTGTTATTCCCAACATCATTTTGCCTTTCTGCTTTCAAGGCGTTGTGTGCCGCAACGGGCGGCGTGTCGTCTGCTGCTTCCGCCGGACATTCGCACACGCCACATACTTTCGTACCATCGGCGTTTTTCGTCGCTTCCGCGTCAGTTATTGCACCGGAAATCATCGCGCCCAAAGCAATCCCAATGAACATTAAAGCCACTGCGTTATACAATTCCATACTGCCCTCCTAACATTCAACGCGATTTCGTCCCGGCGTCGCCGAATGGCGTTGAGTTGCCTTCAATTGAAATACCATGGCCCCCATTTTCAAGCACTCTTCCACCAACGCGTAAGTCGTCCCAACGGCATAGGTGGGGACCGCCAGCAAGACCGAATGCCCGTTGATAATGTCGTCAACCACTTCGGTCTCAATCGCGTCCATGCTTTCTGGCGCGTCAGCTCGATACACACGCGCCGTGCCGAAACATTCAACTAACGCCTCCGCCGCCAAATGAGTCACATCCTTACAATGCAAAATAATCAGCATGGATTTATCCTTTCGCGAAATTTATTGGCCCCGCGCCCGTTGTATGATCGTCCGCTTGTTACGACGCTGCCAGACGGGTCCACGTAAACACTCGCGTTTTCAATCGTTCTCCCGTTGACGCATATCGTCGTGGGTCCTGATATATGCACCCCGTTGGCGGTTAAATACGCGAGTATAGCCAACGCAGCTTCGTGGCCTTCCAACTCAATTTCAACCCCCGGCCCCCACTCCGTCGTTCCTTTGCCGTAATCAATTTTCATCGCCAACTCCTTGCTGATGGAAATGCCATATCGCGATTATCAATTCCACGAACCGAGCCCGCGTGGAAATCAATTACGGGTTCGGTGGCCGCAGCGCGATAGCTAATAACAATATGGTCATTCCATCCGTTCAAATTGGGAATCAGCTCGTTGAGCTCGGCCGCCAGTGATTCGTCACCTTCCATCTGTTTGCCGGTATCGAAATCAATAGTTGGTTCCACGTAGCTATTTTCTCCGTTAATAACAACAGTCCAAATTTTCATCCCGCATCTACTTTCGCCTATTCTCTGCCCGTAATTCCGCTGAATGTCACCGTCCCGTAAATAACTTCCATTTCGTCTCCCAACGTTCTCGTGTCGGTCTCAGGAGGGAATTTCCAGCACCCAACATTAGGCAACCATAAGCCGCGATGCTTCCGCGCGATGTCGACAAATCTTGCGTCGTACGGGCACCTGGCGTAAATTCTACCGTTGCTGTTCGTCAATTTAACAATATCCATCTCACCGTCCTTCGGTTGTAGTCGATTCTGTTTTCTATTTAATCGCTATCGCCGCGCCGCTGGAATATCTAACCAACAGTGCCCAGTGTCAAACCGGTCCCAATCGTTTCCACTTAAATATATCGTCTCTGCCCCTAGCGTTGCACGTCGTTACACTGTCTATCGACTCCGCCCAAATGGTCATGCCCAAATTGCTATTGGCGTAGCGCCCGTTGTTAATTTCGTAATCAGGAACCAAACAACGGTCGCAACAATACTTCCCTTGAAAGTATGCCAGTTTGTAATCGAATACTTTCCTGCATACGTCGCATAAATGAATTCCATCTGCTGCCGGTCCCCGTCGTTCATGATCAAATGGCGTCAAATCCATTTCCACTATTTCCGCGCCTGTCATCGTTCTATTGCTCATACTTCACCTCCTGCCTAGCGTCCTGCGTTGATAACACGCGTCCGGTATGTGTTCGCCACGCTATCCGGATTGGCGGCCATTTCTTTATCATCCATTTTTTATCAAAACAACGGACAGACATGGTGATCATCCGTATCCATTGATCATCCGTCCATTCCAACGGGCCTTCGTCCAGCAAAGGGTTATTTTTGATTTTCGCCGCTTCGTGGTCGCGTGCCTCGGCGATGAAAGGAACAAGGTCCGCGAATTCACCGATATTGATATCAAAATTTCTAATTGCTTTCATTTCCGTTCTCCGTTCCTTATTTTGGGTCTCGTTTACGCTTCGCAATCGCCATAACAATACGAACCGCACTTTTCACACCAACCAAACCCGCGCTCCACTTCCTCAACCGCTTCTCTTTTCGGCGTAAATTCCTCAACCGCTGACGTGGTTTCATGGAAAACGTCTTTTGGTATCCCGATGACGCCCATACGGGTTTCTATCGTCGCGTACGCCCCGGCAGCGGCTGCCTTGGGCGTTACGTTCGTAGTCAAATAAAAATCGCGCTCTACGATTTTAGCATCCGCGATTTCAAGCGTCGTAGCAACGCGGTCGCATTTCACGTTGACGATATGGCCATCCGCGTTGATATCTTCTGACGTTACGTGTGCAACCGTAATCGTTGCGTTCCATCCATTCTTCATCGTCCAGTTAATCGTTCTAATTTCGTTTTTCATTTCGTTCTCCGTTCGTTGTTAGTTTCTCTCAACCTCATATAACAAATCAGAAGTAAAGAAAAAACGACGTGGGTGGTAAAATAATTTGTTCGATCACTAACGACGTGGGATTATTTTTTTGACGAGCGCATTTCGATGGCGTCCAAATCGCGTTTCCCGGCTAGCACTTGGTGAAAAACGGCCTCAACGTTCCATTCATTCGCGGGCACCGGCGTCAACGACAAGTACACGGTTTCGCAAATGAATGCATCGATACTCCCGGACTGTACGTCAGGCGCGTCGCCCAATCCAATCTGACGTCTGAACGCCTGCATGACACCCTTAGTGATTGCCTCTTCGTGCAGCGGTCCCAATTCATCGGCGCGATACCGAACGCTCACGACAATACGCTTCAGTATGTCGCCAACAAACGCAGGAGCCAATACCCGCAAATCGCATTCATACCCAATTCCGCGAACTAACCAGCCGGCCATCTCGCCATTGAAAGCACGCCTGAAATTATCCACAACCACGTCACCCTGGAACAACCGGGCCTTTCTGCTAACCATTTGTTCCATAAAGTGTGTGCTACCAATGCTGCCGTTCCATACGTCTGTGATCATACGCCGCTCGCACCCTTCGACTAAAATCTTCATAACAATACCTTTCCGCTAATACGCTCTAAATGAATTATATTTACGCCATACTATTTGGCCGCTGGGACGTTCCATACTCGCGAGCGAAGCGAGCTGGTGGCCTCCGCGCTGGGCCAATGTGATGCCGTAAACTATTCTGGGAACGTGCGGCGTGAACGCTCCGTGCTATAAATGCTGAATTGGGTAACTACGAACGCCCAGGTGTGTGGCCCCGTGTATTGGCGTTGCGTAGTTATGTAACTATGTAGTGGCCAATCCGTAACTTGCGCGTGGGCGTGGTTGGAGTGGTGGCGATATGCTTTGTAGCGATATGCTTTGTAGTGGGCGGCGTGTGCAGCTTTTTAGAAAAAAATTGTACGCATAGCGTGCCAGCCAGGCATACACCCACAAGCACACCCACGCTCCGATTCAAACACCAGTACCCCCTCCCCAATCGCCCAACCAGCGACTACAATCCACTGACTACAAAGCGCCCAACCAGCCATCGCCAATCGCTCCCTTCCGATACCGCCATGCCCAATCCCGATTTAGATTACAATTACAATACGCCCAATTCCAATTCAGAGTTGCAACTAACTAACCATATCCGCTCGCGTCGACGCCTACAGCCGAAATGGTAAATGCCGTAGCTGGGAAAGTGAACGTCACCAGATTGCCCAATATGCTCCCGCTCATACGGTTAGTGGATGATTGCGTATTGGCGAACGGACACACTGAACGACCGCGTATTCGCTCGTATTGTTGGTTGGGCACCGTATTGGGCGCATTGGGCATGTATAGCGATGAATTGGGTGTGCTGTTGTGTGTGGCATGTGGGCCGGGTTGGGCACGCAACCACGTAAACGCTAAGCGTCAAACAGGCCAAAGTTCTATCTCAATTCATTATCGTTACAATACATACCGTCTAATAGTCATATATACCGTATAAAGCATATAGGCATTAAGCGTACTTCGTACATATCCCGTATACTCGTACGTCTTAGGCTTCTTCTTTCTCTACGTTCTCTATTCCCCTCTATGCCTTCTGGAGATAGACTCCTTGGTATTTCTTTCTTTCTCTCAGCTTGAGATAGCCCTTGGCGTTTCTGTATTGTTCCGGGGGTGGTGATTATCGGGATTGGGCATATTGGGCATATAGCAATATTGTAATTGGCGCGTTATGGTATTTTCTAAATTCTTGCTGTTGATCAAGGCGTTGAATACGTTACGTACGAGAAGATACAAAGCGGCAGTTACTGCTTACAGTGAATTGGTTATGGGCTTTCCTATCGTCTATTGGGCAGGTTATCCATATCTCTGATTGAGTATCTAAGCGGGCTGGCATCGTACTGTACGACGTTCTATTGGTATCTATATCGGTTGATTGGGCATCTGGTAGGCATTTACGGTCATTAAACAAGCGGGCGTCATCTTATTGTACTATGCGATATGTTATACCGCGTAATCGTTTATCCGTCCCCTCTAATAAAGTGCTCTAATGCTTTTAACTCTTCTGGTCGTGCCTTTGGTATTTCTCTCTTTCCCTCAGCTTCCGCTTCCGCTTCTTTGTATATGCCGTCCAAGAACACGGAGATCAACGATTCACCCGCGTTGATAGCTTCTTCGTTCCTTCGTAATTCTTTTATCAGTCTTTTCCAAAACCACTCTCGCCTTGCGTTTGGGCGTTTGATGTCAACAATCCCGTCCAATCGGTGCTTCTGAGTAACATACGCTTTGGCTAGTTGCGCGCGGATACTTTCCATCAACTCAATATCTTCCGCGTGTAGGAGTATTGTCGCGTTGTTTATCTTCTTCATTGGTATGCTCCGTAAGACTTAATATTGGTCTTTGTTTAAATCGCCCCTCTGATAAATCTCTGAAGCGCTTCTATGGTTTTTATTCTTCTTCGCGTCTTCTTTTACGGCCCTCTATGGCTTTCTATCTAATCGCCGCATGCTCCTTGATAGCATCGGTCAAAATCTGTACCGCGACGGCACCAGAGGAAAGCGCGCACTTGTCGTCCAAAACCAAAGTCGCGAAGTCATCTAGTTCCTTCTCCGTTTCGAATATCGCGCTGGCTAATTCTTCCCCGCTTTTCGATTTTTCAATTGCCAACTTGAATGAACCGCATCCCGACGCGTACTTGCGTACGATCTTGTTATTTAAATGGACCCAATACACGCTTTCCCACTTCCAAATGTCGCCTTCGTCTCTTACTTTCATCCTTACCTTTCTATAAATCTCTGAAGCGCTTCTATGGCTTTTTCCAGCTCTTCTTCGGACTTACGTTTGCCCTCTTCATCTATTTTCGTTTGTCCCTTTTCCAGCGCAAATAGTCGATTGGCTTCCATTATTGCTTGGCGCCCGGCGCTGGTTTTCCAATGCGCTGTCAATGCTGATATATCGCCCAATCCATAATCGCTATGCGCTTGCTGCGACAAACAAAATTTTTCGTTTCTGCTTTCCGCTTGCATCGCAAAAAGGCACTTCCCGGCGTAATCGCCGGGTTGATAGTAAGCGCATCGACCCATTATCTCAGCACGCCGAGACCCACAGAACAAACGTTCCCCGTGTTGATCGCAACAGTCTTTGACTTCGCGGTACTTGAATTCACACCGTCTCAAACTTCCATGCGGGTACTCAATGAAAACGACATACATACGTTTGTCTGGGAAGTGTCTTGAGTCCGTGCACACCCCTTCCCTTGTAAAGTATTCGGTTGCTTTCTTGCGGGCTTCAGTAGACGTCTTCCATGTATCATGCTCTTTGGGCATAACGCTCTATCCCTCTATGAATCTCTGAAGCGCTTCTATGGCTTTTTCCAGCTCTTCTTCAGACTTACAATTCGCTGCTTCGTCTATTGCCACCTGGTCGTCTTCTGGGGTAAACGACCTATTGGCTTCCATTATTGCATGCCACGTTAATGGCGCGTGATGAAAATTGGCCTCTGCGGGCAGTTCATCGATATTGTGATCGTTGTACGCGCGCCGAGACAAACATGCCAGTTCTTCGTTGTTGTAGATCAAGCCAAATAAACAGCCAGCGTACGGTCCTAAATCATCTTGGTAATAACAACAACGACTCTGTGTTTCCAGTCTATCCACGTCGCAGTACAGCACCCCAGACTTCTCCCTACAGTGCGAAACCTTTCTATCGTCCGATTTGTCCATACGTATTTACCTAAAGCGTCCAAGAATGATGCAAATCAGGCACGTACGTAATCGCCACCGAGGTGCTTCCGTTAGCGTTTGAGTCCGTCCCGTATCCATATTCCACACGGTCGTAAACGCGCACCAACCAACCGCTAGGGACCTTCATTCTGTCCGTTTCGTCATCTATCCGTTCCCATGCATTTTTTTCTTTTTTGCTCATTTTTTTTACTCCTTGCGATAGCTTGCAACCTATGCTTTTTCATTCTTTCGAGGTTGCTCCATAGCTGAATCTTTCATGTATTCTTGCACCATCTCCCACAAATCAGGGAAGCCTGCCTGAAGGCATGCTACATTCCGCGTCATGAACATCAAATTTGTTTTGCTTATGATTTCTTCCGCCCTTTCCAACATATATCCAGAAGTCTGCGCCAAGTCTGCTGCTTCCCACACCTTCTTTTCCATCGAAACCAACATCACGTTCAGTTCCGCGTTACGGGCAACTGCTTCATTTCTTAGTATGGCCAGCGCGTTCTTTTCTTCCGTTCTCTCTTTGAGCACTATTGTCTTATCAAGCAGCACATTTTCCAACCGTTTCCGTTGCCGTTCTTTTCTCTCCATAGCTACTTCGGCGGCGCGCCTCATCTCCTTTTCTTCTTCTAACTCCCGTTTCAATTTGTCAACTTCATTCTCCAATTCCAGTGCCTTTATATTGGCCATGTCTTCTGAAAGATGGCGTCCGGGGCGCGCTATGCCTTCGGCTCGAATGCGGTCAACTTCGGCTTGAAGACGACTGGCTTTTGCCACGATATGGTGATAATGCTCCACCGTCGGCACCCCCTTTGTTGGGGTGAAAAATTCGCCGTCTCCACAAAATTTGTCTAACCATACTTGGACGTTGCCGCCGATTTCCATGTCTGGCGGCCCAAGCTGCGTGCGCATCCCATCAGGCACGAGATTGCAACCAACGAAACGAAAAATGCGTTGCGGTGACTCTGTGACTCCTGTATCTTCCGGCTCTCGCGTCTTCAGCATTTCGTCCAATAGTTGGGATATCTGTTCCCACTGACGGTCTTCAGCCAGTAGCAACGTAGCGTCCATGCGCTCCAATTTATTTTCCAAGACATCCATAGGTATCTGGAGCACCGGGCCGTATCCAATCTTGTGCGCTTTCAGAAAGTTACGCGTGATGCGGTCCTTTACTACCCGTCTCATCTCTTCCTTTGTAATTTTTACTTCTTTCGTACATCCCATCGCGTTCTCCGTTCTTTGTCTTTTTTATCATCGTTGCGGTCGTCTGATCTCTACGCCCCATGCTATTTTGTCTTGACTCTCCAATTTGGAGAATTCATGTTCATAAGTGCTTCCGTCCGTATACGTTATCATGCAATTTCCCTTTTTCGCCATGTGCGCTGCCCGGTGGCGCGCTATGCCAAGGTGGTGAAAATAACGGTCACATGTCCAGCAATAACATCGTTTGTCGTTGGCTTCGTCTCGTTTCATTTCAACGCCCCTTCTCTGATGAATCTCTCCGTATCTGATATTGCGCGTTCCGTCTCTGAGACTGTCTTTCTTGCTGTTACGTCCGGGCGCGACGCATTGGGACCAACCATCATAGCATCGTACTGCGCTATCGCTTTGCTCTGTGCATTCCAGCTCACGCAGTTCTTCCCGTTGACCAGGAATGCGCATCTTGCGCTCTGTGCGGTGTTTTTCGCCGAGTTTTCACAATTGATCGGCGTCGCAAATAGCGACTGCTGCACTCCACATCGGTAGGATTCCAAATCATTGGGGTCTCCGCCTTCATACAGACAATAGTTGCTCACGCCTTGACTAATCACGATACCACCCTCTGAGGTCAACCAGCACGCATACGGACCAGTTCCAACTGTCGCGAACTACCGTGAATTGAGCAATCAACCGTTCATTCCGCCATAAATACATGCCTTGTGGAAAGTTGTCGCATTTGAACTCCGATATTTGAGATTGAGTTGGACAGTGCGTAATGGTCAGTTCTGGTCGTCCCTCACAGCGCTCGTGTTCTTCTTTCGCTATTGCGTCAAAATGCGCCTTTGCCGGGGCAATCGCATCGCATTCGTCCATTGCCTTGAATACCCGTATCATGATTTGCCAACCAAACGACGTAAACGCCGAAATGCCCAAACCAGAGCAAATTCGTATTTGACTATCATGCTGGACCAAGTCGCCGATATCACTTTTGCGCGCCTACCATTCGCGGTTACCGTTTGCCCCAAGCGCTCTCTTTGATCGCCGCCGCTAAAGTGTAATTCTTCCCGCTTCCTAAACATGTTGTTCTCCATTGCATCAACGCTTGTGGCGTTTCAAATATCTGTCATGCTCTTCATCTTCGGCTGCGAATTCTTCACCTGGTTCTAAATCCAAGCGTGCCGTCGGATCACGCTTTGCCACAGCCAAACGAGCCAAGCAAGCATAGCAAGTCACGTGCTTGATTTGTTTCGTTTCTCGCTTATGGCGATGGCCACATTCCACGCCAGACATATGCACAACCACTCTGTGTACGCGGCGTCTTCTTCTTATTGGATTGCCGTTCAAATCACATTCCCCTAAAAGCATGGGATCATACACGTCGTCGAAATAACTCATGTTGTCCTCCGTCTATAAACGCTTGCAACGCTTCGACTTTTTCATTCAACTGCATTTCCGCCTGTTTCATTTTCCGCCATCGCGCTATGTCTACCAACAGCAAACGCATGCTCTCCTGGCGTTGGATGCGCGCGCTCTCTTGTATTGCCGGGCCCTGGTCCATCTACATATCCTGTTCTAAACGAATGCCCAACCCAACTGGGAAACGCGGGATGCCATCGTCAGTCAACTCAAAGAACTTGACCTTTAGCATCTTCCCATAGGATTTCTCGGCTGATTTGAACCATTCTGCCTTCTCTTCCAGCGTCCCTTTCGGTACCACACGAAATTCTTGGCCCTTCTCCGTTACGCATATCCAAATGACGCAACCTGCGTACGCTCCGACGCCTTCTGTATGGCCAATGATCTTGTATTCGGCGTCCATAAATGTTTTGACTTTGAGAAGATGGTTGGACCGACGTCCGATTTCATACCCGGCGTGGCCTTCTCGCACAATAGCGCCCTCGAAACCGCGCTCCACGTACTCTAACCTGTGCACCATGACTTCTTCGGCACTGCCGGCTATTAACGTTGGACAGATATGGATGTTTTTTAGCCCATCAACGCGCAATCGCAGCAACGCTTCCCACCGTGCGTCCCACGTCACCTGCGGTTCTTTGACTTCGAATGTATCATACACCCAGAAATCCAACTCTTCAGTCTCACCCGGTCGGTATTTCTTCACCAACTTGGTGATTTCTTGGAATGTCCGACCGTGTATGTAAATCTCACCGTCCAATACGCGTCCGGGTTGTAGCATTGATGCCACCTGCGCAGCGATGTGCGGTACGTAATACGGTTTCCCGCCTCTGGACAACAGTTTCACTTCTCCACCTTCCCAATATGCCAAACAGCGTACGCCGTCGAATTTGGGTTGCACGTATACAGGATACCGAACTTTGTCCTTTCGATTGTTAAAGTCCGCTGCAAGCATAGGGAGAAATACCAAAGTGGTGCGCGCTTCTTCTTCGCTTTCAAAATACCCGCTGTCTTTTTTCTTTGTCCACATCGCCGCTGCTTCGAAATCGGCTTGCGCCCCCGGCGTTGTCTCGTTTGAACGCCCGACGTTTTTTGCCTTCACAATCTTTCGAGATTCCGTGCGGGCTCCGCCCAATTGTCCAGTCACGCTTATAATGGCCGCGCCTTCCGTCGACACGTCCCAAGTCTGGATAGCTCCCGTTTTGGTCAGTTTGTATAACGTTGGTTTTTTCATAATATTCGCCCCTTCAACTGATTGCTCGTGAATTGTACGATTCGCCCGTTGGACGCGTTGCGTAATCACTAATTCAAGGACACTGAAATTCACATATGCCGAATTCTTTGCACCACACCACCTGTAAGTCATCGATGATGTCCAAGTGTTCTTCGCGCTGATCCGACAAGTAGTCGTTCTCTGCTTCCAAATCGCGGTATGCTTCTCGCATTGATTCCATCTCGGCAATCAATTCATCAGTTTGTTGCCTATATGCTTCCAACAGTTCCGTGTCGTTGATGCATCCGTCTGAATCCCCGTCTCCCTCAGAAAACGCGGAATCACCCGAGTCATCCGCGTGAGCATCGTCGTAAGAGCCGTCCAGGGCGAATTGCCCGCCGCCGTCTTCGTCCCAGAATTCTCCATCGCACCCAATCGCGCCAACAAGCGCTAAAATGACAAGTAAATTGATAATTGCTTTCATGATTTATTCTCCTTGGTGAGTTTCACTATCACCCGTTTTGTGGCAGCGACGTTTTGGCGCTGTATCTTGCTATCTTCCAACCAGTCCGCTTTATCTACTGATAACGCTTTCGACGCTTCCGCCAAACATTCTACGACGGCAATCTCGAATTCTCTGAGCGCAAACTTAGCCGCTTGTAGTTTCGTACCGTACACGCCACGTGGAAGCTGGTAGCCCTCTTCATCAGGCGCGTTGACGCGTAGCGCCTTGTGCAAGTACACTTTCATCTTGTGTTGATCCGTAACATTTTCCGCCCATTCCCGTTCGCCGCCTTCCTTTGAACCATTCGTACAAGTGACGCCGTGTACCGCGTGGATGAGATACGCCCACTGGCCTCCATAATTCTTTTTCGCGTTCTCAGGCACAGATTTCGGAAAGCACGGTTGCACCGATGCCAACACCCATTCTCTCCATTCCGCCGTCCCGTCGCGCAACAGCAACTCCCAATACGATTGCCCCACTTCAAATTGCGCAACGCCCTTTCTCAAACTTTGTAATCTCGCCATAATAACCCTTCCCTGCTGTTTCTTGCTTCGTCGCATCCGACCGTCCCGGCCGAAGTCGGAAGGAGCAAGGAGCAGCCATCGCCGCTCCGCTCCGACCAGTTTCAGAACTCTTTACGGTCGCTGTTCCAGAATCTCATCGTTCCGTTGGCCATATCCAGTTGCGCCGTCATTAACTCCGTGCTGTTACTTCCTCGACTCTTGTAATTCCAACCAAGGTCAAAACGCGCGATGGCATATTCAGCTCCATCCCGCGTTCCCGGCTTGATGTAACCGCTGACTTCCACATGATTGGATACCGCGCTGAATACCCCGAAATCATCCGGCGATACGATGATACAATGATAGCTGTACGGTTTCGTTTCTTTAAGGACGACTTGTGTGCCTGTAAGCTCGGTCAGTTTCTTGTTCAAAGATTTGATGAATTTGTCGTTGGCTGTCATCTCAATACCCCAATTTCTTCGCTTCGCGGGCGGCGATAGCGTCTTGACGGTTTTTCATCTCAACTTTGACTCCCGACATGATAGCGGTCATCTGGGCTGGAGTCGCGGCGGATTGAATCTTGGCCACATAGGCAACATCGTTATTCATCAATGCGTCGACTATTTTCACAATATTGATTTCCATCTTCGTCGTCCCTTCGTTGTTATTGTTTCTCAACCTCATATAACAAATATAACCCCTAACAAATCAGAAGTAAAGAAAAAAAACGACGTGGGTGGTAAAATAATTTGCTCGATCACTTATATCAACGCCCAACGGCGTTCTTTTTTCTTTCTTTGTCGTATACGTCGGCCAAAATACCGGTCATCAAACCATCGTTCCCGCAATCGTGCGTAATCACAAACGTGTCGTCCATGCTATACCCGATACGTACCGTGTACCATTCCAACTCTCGATTCGCCGGGCGATCATCAGCCCCTTTGCCAAACTGAGAGCACAACGCATTTTCCAATATTGCCATACGCCCCTCTGTGGTAGCATTGGACTCCATCGCGTATTCACCGCCGTGGGCAACACCGTACTTAATTGTCACTATAACATCAAACTTGCCCTTTTTCACCATATCTTTCGTCATACCAAACTCCATATCACTTCCTGAATAGTTGCGCCACTAAATCATCCGACGTCTCAAAGTTGTTAGGTTTCAACGCCGTGTCCGGTTCCTTTGTGCGTCCTTCGGCAATCGCTATCTTTTCTGCTCGCTTGGACGTCGTTTTGACTGATCTTGCCTCCTTCATCGCTGATTCGGCGTCAATCATATACGGTGAGATAGCTCCGACGTCCAGCAATTCTTTAAGTCCAAACTCCGTGGCCACAGAACTATCTTCTTCAGTCGGTTCCCTTTCGCATATTTCTCGCGTTCCTAATTCCCGTCCGCCGCACCAAATTCCATCAACCCAAATTCCATTGACCCACTTGCCGTTCTTCCACATCCCGTCCGTCCACATGCCGTCGTACCAGATGCCGCCTTTCCACGTACCGTCCAACCAACGTCCGGCCAACCATACGCCATCAGTCCATGAACCTTTCTGCCATTCTCCATCCACCCAGAGCCCGTTGATCCAGTTCCCGCCTTCCCAGCAACCATCTTTCCAAACTCCGCCTTGCCAGACATGTCCTCTCCATGTGCCCGCGAGCCATACACCATCTTTCCAGACAACCCTTCCTCGGTCGTCAACCTCCACGATAGCCTCTTGGATGGTCGCTTTCTTCAGCCATTCTGGAAGGTCTCTTGGTTCCGCGCCTTTCAATTCAGCAAATCTATTCATAGCGCCGCCTCCATGGCTTCCATCAATGTGGCGTACGCGACGCCATTGCAATACCACGCTCGGCGCAGTTTGCTAAAAATCTTCACCCGTAAAATACCTTTAGTCATGCCTTGGCCCTTTCTGTTAAGCAACTACTCGTATTACACAGCGCCGATGGCTATCCTTCATTTACTAACTCTATCAGCCGAGCCAATTGTTCAGGCGTTACGCTACAATCCACTTTCACTCTTTGAGCAGTAGACGCCTTGACCGAAATATAATGAGGGCCATATTGGGCGTAATATCCCATTCCATCTTCTTTCCCAATAGCGGCCATCGCCCGGTCGAAAGTTGCTTCGGCCGCAGCTTCGCGATTGATTCTGTCTTCTCGGCTTTTCCTGACTTTTATTTCTTTATTTACGGATTCCAACACACGTTCCACGGCGTCAGAAACGCTGAAACCATTTTTAGGTTCCGGGTATGAAGATGATTTGCCCCAAGCGCCGTTGGTTATGGTGTAACGGAGGCGTCCAGTGTAATTAGCACGGATGCCGACAGTATTTCGGCGCTCACACTGGTGCTCAATACTAATGAAACGGCCATCCACGGTTTTGATCATGCGAGACGCCCCGTCGCTTCCTTCTTTGACGCCAACTTCATGGCCTTTTTCTACAAGCGCGTCTATCAATTTAGACTCAAATTCATTCCAACGTTGGTCCATAGCTTCTTTTGTTATTGGATGTGTAGTCATTTCGTTCCTTCTTTCGTTGTTATTGTTTCTCAACCTCATATAACAAATATAATCCCTAACAATTCAAAAGTAAAGAAAAAAACGACGTGGGTGGTAAAATAATTTGCTCGATCGCTAACGACGTGGGAAAACTCACCTGAATATTTTATAATTAACGTATGGCCGTATCCCGAAATCGGCGTCCATCTGATTTTTATTAGCCAAAAAGCAGATATTGCCGTTTGTGATCACACAACGGTGTCGCCTTCCAGCACCCGTCTTTCGGCGCTCAAATCCCGATTATCAGCATCTTCTCTGGTGAACCCGTTCGGGTATCTTCTTCTCAGCTTATTGATATTGGCGCGTTTGACTTCGGCGTCCGTCCACCCAAAAGCGTCCAATATCACTTCTCTGTACCAATCGCTGTCGCCCACTTCTTCCTTGATGTCAGTTTCGTCCAGCGGCGTCCCATAGAACACATGTTTCTTGGTGGCGTCCAATAATTCCGCCGCTTCCGTCGCCATGCCGTATCCGCCGTGGAGCAGGCGCAATATTCGGTGGTCTTTGAGGCGTTCATGTATGGCTTCAAAATCCATAGACTCCGTAAACAATACCGCTTGGCGGTATTCTCCCGGCGGCATGTCGCCTTCTCCGACGGCGACGCCCTTTTCAAATGCTCGCACTGTCGCTTCCAAGATGGCCTTCTTGATATCGCACAACGCTGATACTTCTTCGGGATTCTCCATCTTCAAGAATGCCGCCAACTCTGCGTATACATCTGTCATGATTTTGCTCCTAAAAATTGTTCAATTGTATTGTATAATACGTTGTAGGTTTGTTCAGATAGTGCATAGCGCACTTTGGCGTCTTCCAGGAATCGCTCCATGCTCATCTCGCCCAATAACGACACAGCCTTCCAATCGCAAACCATCTCAATGAGGTCTATCAGCGACATATCATCGACTCCATTCTTGTGGTGCTCTGGGTGGTGCCTGTTATTCGCGTAATGCACACCGAGCGCTTCGTTCATAGCCTTCAGCGCTCGCTTGTAAGCAAACGTCCCTTCTTCCAACTCGCTCAATTGATTTGCGTATTCGGTGAATGTTTTCACTTCCGGCCGCGATAGCTTCGAAAGGTCGTGGTTAAACACCCTAACGTGCATTTCTTCTATGATCCTCATCAAAAATAATTGCACGTGATGTATGTGCGGCCATACGTGGTCTGCTTGAAATTCTTTTTCTTCCAAGCTCAATCCTATTCTGGGTGTCATACTGTCTCCTTCAGTCGAATAAAGGCG
>Ga0172381_10001063_pt1 | contig 33690 bp, 13 predicted proteins | sample Leawel6488metaG_FD_119754 | JGI IMG/M metagenome (GOLD analysis project Ga0172381, IMG submission 119754) | Leachate microbial communities from a municipal landfill in Southern Ontario, Canada - Leachate well 64-88 metaG | ecosystem: Engineered > Solid waste > Landfill > Unclassified | place... | reverse complement strand
TCACCAAATTGGTTTCCGAACTCATTGATGATGGATTTGTGGTAGACTTCGGCAAACAAGAGACAACAGGCGGACGTCGGCCAAACATTTATGGCTTGAATGAGAATTCCGGATATTTTATCGGAGTCGATATCAGACATTTCTGTGTAAACATCGGATTAATCAATTTCAAAGGCGAAATGATTGATTCGCAAATGAAGATCCCTTACAAAATCAGCCAGGTACGTGAAAGTTTCGATGAATTGTGCGCCATCATTGATGGCTTCATAAACAGCACTGTTGTCCCTAAAGAAAAAATACTGAGCATAGGTATGAACATCTCCGGACGCATCAATGCACAAGCCGGCTACAGTTACAGCTTTTTCAATTTTGACGAAATGCCGGTAACTGAGATTCTTGAAAAAAAATTTGGAATTAATGTAAGTATAGACAATGATTCCAGAGCAATGGCCTACGGAGAATACCTGAAAGGTTGTATCAAAGGTGAAAAAAATATCTTATTCATTAATGTGGGCTGGGGTTTAGGCTTGGGAATCATCGTCAATGGCCAGTTATATTATGGGAAATCCGGTTTTTCAGGTGAATTCGGACATATGGCCGCCTTTGACAATGAAGTGCTCTGCCATTGCGGGAAAAAAGGTTGTCTGGAGACAGAGGCTTCCGGTTCCTATATACACAGACTATTTTTGGAAAAAGTGAATAATGGCTATTCCTCCAGACTAAGCAAGAAAATCCTCAAACAGAAAGAAGAGATCACGTCTGAAGACATTATAAATGCTGCATTACACGAAGATATGCTTGCCATTGAACTGATTGAAAATGTAGGTAATACTTTGGGAAAACATATCGCAGGACTGATCAATTTATTCAATCCCGAATTGGTTGTGATCGGAGGTTCCTTATCGGCAGCAGGTGACTATTTACTTTTACCACTGAGAAGTTCCATTAAAAAGTATTCATTGAATCTGGTAAGCAAAGATACAGATATCAAACTCTCCAAATTGGGTGATAAGACAGGTTTGATAGGTGCCTGTTTGTTGGCACGAAGTAAAATAATAGGACTTATTTAAAAATCCTATCACTTCCCGATTTATACCAAATATTATTTTTTTCAGATGGTTTCAATCTTAAACTTGAAAAAATCTTCATTTTTATTCGTCTTTGAGTTTTTACTTTTTACGTAACACTACATCAGGACGGCAGTTGTAAAACTAATTTTTATTTTTTACCATTCGTTTTTCCTTGGGGGAATTTATGAGAAGTTTTTCCTATTTATGAGAAAATTTTCCTGCTTTATTCAGGAATAGAAAAGTACCTTTATTGGTGATAATATTTTTTTTATAAAGTCTGTAAAATTATATCTTTCATCAAAATTATTATTTACCATGAAGTACAAGATAAAATATCATTTCTTTATCTGGATACTGTTAATCAGCACAAATTCAGTTAGTTCTAAAACTATTACACTAAAAACCCTGTTGCAGGAATTAACAAACCGGGAACATATGGCAGAATATCCGTCACCTAATTATGTTTGTAAACAGTTCAGCAGTTACGACAGAGCTTCTGTGACAAAAAATGATAAAAGTTGGTATTCAAATTGGGATAGAACCATGTTTGTCAAGACAGAAACAAATTCAGGCAGAAAAGAATATGTGATGATGGATGCAAAAGGTCCCGGAGCTATTGTACGTTTCTGGATGACATTTGCCGGAGAAAACTCTGGCAAAGGAACCCTGCGAATTTATCTGGATAATAATCCCATAGCGGCAATTGAAGGAAGTGCATTAGATATCATCAGTGGCGGGAAACTTGTTGGAGCTCCTCTATCAACATCAGTCTCCGATTTAACAGATTACAGAATGAGAGGACACAATCTTTATCTTCCCATTCCATACTCAAAAAGCTGTAAGATAACATATCAAAGCGAAAATATCATGGATTTTGGGGCAAAATATGCGGGCGAGTCAGTCTATTATAATATTGGTTACAGAATCTATGATGCCTCAATAAAGGTAAAAACATTCTCTCTCAATCAGCTGAAAAAATGTAAATCCACCATTGATCATACACAAAAAAAATTAAGAGAAAAGGAATTCCAAAATCCACAAAATTCATCCACAGAAATTATAGCCGGAAATATACTGCCAGATATGAGTAAAGATCTTACCATTACAAAAAAATCTGCCGCAATCCGAAAACTGACCTTCAAATTAGATGCAAAAAATATAGAACAGGCTCTCCGGAGTACAATAATTCATATTTCATTTGACAATAATTCCACCGTCGCTTGCCCGATTGGTGATTTTATGGGAACAGGTTACCAGATTCGAAATTCAAATAACTGGTATGCAAAAATTGAAAATGACGGAACAATGTCTTGCTATTGGGTGATGCCTTTCAAAAACGTATGTAAGATTGCTATCGAAAATAAAGGTACTCAAAATGTGACAATTTCTCGTGGAGAAATTACCACTTCACCCTATAATTGGACAAATAAAACCATGTATTTTGGTTCCTACTGGAAACAATTCAGTTTTTTGAAAACTGGAGAAATGAAAAACAATGAAGGTGACGGAGGTCCATTTGACATTAATTATGTTACGTTAAACGGCAAAGGTATTTATGTCGGCGACTGCCTGACTCTTTTCAATACCGTTTACGCTTGGTGGGGCGAAGGTGATGAAAAAGTATATGTAGATAATGAGACATTTCCATCCCACTTCGGAACAGGAAGTGAAGACTATTACGGATATGCTTGGTGCCGTCCGGAAAAATTCACAAATCATCCTTTTATTGGTCAATCGGATGGAAGTGGCAATTTTAATCCAGGTTACACTAATATTCTTAGATTCAGGTCATTAGACGCTATTCCTTTCCGTAAACAGATAAAATTCGATATGGAAATGTGGCATTGGACGAAAGCAATTATAAATTATGCTCCTATCACATTCTGGTATATAAGTCCGGACGATGTAAAAATGTGTCCGAAATCAAATCTGACAGACGCAACGGCTCCTGTCGCTCTAAAACGAGAGGATATTATTTCTCCGGTTATAAAAGATAATAAAATTGAAGGCGAAAACATGAAACTGGAAAAAACTTCAGGAGGAAATTTTCGTTATAGTAACGATGTCACAAAAGGCTGGAGCAACAATATGCAATTGGTGTGGACAGATTTAAAACCATCTGATAAACTTTATCTCTCCTTTATTTCTGATACAAGTATAAATATTAATTCAACGGTCAAATTTACAAAAGCACCAGGATACGGAACTTTTAGAATTGCAATTAACGGTCAATACTTTTCAATTATCAATGCTTCGGATAAAAATTTTAAAGTCGGAAGTTTTAATTTCGAAAAAATAAGTTTGAAGAAAGGCAATAATACTATCGAAATCGAATTCTTGCCTCAATCAAATAATGAAAACAAGGTAGGAATAGATTGCATTGAATTCTATTAATTTTTAGAGTATTGCTGAACGCCAGAATGGTCAGCAACAGATGGAGTTGGGACTCACAAAAGAATGAACAAATCAGTTTGCAATAAATGATAGACTTTTTTGATTAGTTAACTTTAGCATTAATTACCATGAGATTAACGAAATTATGCATAGCTCTTCTTCTATTAAATTGTTGCATCGCTTCTGCTGCATTTAGTAGGAATTATGACTACTACTTTAGAAATATGGGAGTTGAAGATGGCCTTTCACAAAACATGGTATATTCTATTATTCAGGATAAGACCGGCTTTATATGGTTTGGGACCCAGGATGGTTTGAACCGCTACAACGGAATTGAATTCAAAATTTTCAAAAAAAGCAATAAAGACCCTCACAGCATTGGTTCCAATGCCATATTTTCTTTACTTCAAAATGATGACGGAATGATCTGGGTAGGAACTGCAAATGGCATTTACACCTATAATCCGGCCAACGAAGACTTTACTCATCTACGCATTAAAACTTCCAAAAAGCAAGAGATAACCGGTATTGTACGAGATATAAAGAAAGATAAATCCGAAAATATCTGGATGGCGATCCAGGATGAAGGTTTATTTTGTTATTCAAAAGGAAAGAGGATGAAGATGTATCCTATAAAAGGAGTAAATATTAGAAAAATAGTGTTTGATTTATCTGGAAATATATGGATTGCTACATACGGACACGGAATAATGAAACTAAATCCAAAATATTCCCAAATACAGCAATTTCAAATAGCTCATTCTACTGAAAAATTATCGGAAAACAATTTCAATGATTTGTATTTGTTAAACTCCGAACAGCTTTTGGTTGGTACAGTCAACAGAGGTGTACAATTGTTCAATCTGACGACGAAAACTTTTTCGCCATTTCTGGAAAAAGATAAAGATGGCAATCCACTTTTTGTCAGACGTATTTATAAAACGGAAAATCAAGAATTGTGGATTGGAACCGAAACAGGAATTTACATATATGACCTTAAAACGCATAAGGTAACAAATCTTCAGCATTTCCCTAATGACATGTATTCTTTATCTGACAATGCCATTCACAGCCTTTATCAGGACAGGGAAGGCGGTATGTGGATAGGAACTTTTTTCGGAGGTGTAAATTATTATACATCTTCCTATTCCTATTTTGAAAAGTATTACCCAATCAATGGCGAAAATTCCATCAGTGGAAAGAGCATCAGCGAATTTTGTGAAGACGCTCAGAAGAATATATGGATTGGCACTGAAGATGCAGGACTTAATGTGTTTAATCCCACGACAAAAACATTTACAAAAGAACCTGTTCCTGCAAAAAACATTCACTCCTTGCTTTATGATAACGGAAAGCTCTGGGTTGGAACATTTTCAAACGGCTTGTATGTGATTAACCTTAAAAACAAAAGCATACATTCATATAGAAACTCTTCTTCAAATAATTCATTAAGTGATGATAATATTTATTCTATCTATAAAGATTCATCAGGTAAAATATGGATTGGTTCAATGACAGGATTGCAATACTATTCTCCAACATCAGACAGTTTTGTAAGGGTTCAGGAAAAAATGATCAAAAATCAGGTAAACGATATTATTGAAGATTATAAAGGCACGTTATGGATTGCAACGATTGGAGACGGAATATTCTCTTATGATAAATTCTCCAGAAAATGGACAAATTATCCAACTCCCATCAATAACCACGAGCGTACCGGAAAAATGATCATCTGTTTTCTACAGGATCAAAAAAACAGACTCTGGGTGGGAACAGAAGGAGCTGGTCTATGTACATTTGACAGAAAAACGAACTCGTTTTCAAAAGCCATTACTTCTGATGAAGGATTGCCTAATGATGTAATATATAAATTAATAGACGACTATAGAGGAAATATTTGGGGTACTACAAATAAGGGGATTTTTAAATTAAATCCTGAAAACAGAAAAATTTTTGTTTTTACTCACACCAACGGATTGCTTGGAGATCAGTTTAACTATAAATCCGGATTCAAAAGCAGCAATGACAAAATATATTTCGGTGGTGTAAAAGGGTTTATTGCTTTTTCTCCGGGAAATCAAAAAATGAATGAAATCATTCCCCCGATAGTAATAAATAGTTTTCAGATACAAAATAAAGAGGTTTCATTAATTAACAAAAAATCGCATCAGAAACAATCAATTATCTATACTAATACTATTAATATCCCCCATAAGGTAGCAATATTTAGTTTGGGTTTTTCTGCATTAAGCTATATTTCGCCTAAAGGGAATCGCTATGCTTATAAACTTGAGGGAAGAGATAATGACTGGATTTATCCAAATAACATAAACCAGGTTAATTACTCGGATTTAGCACCGGGGACCTATATCTTTAAAGTTAAAGGCTCAAACAGTGATGGATTCTGGAATGATAAAGGAACATCCATAAAAATTAATGTATTACCACCATGGTACAGAACATTCTGGGCTTATTTGCTTTATTTTATTTTGATCGTTGTAAGTATATATCTGATCATAAAAGGGCTGATAAACAAAACGATGCATCATAATGCCCAACTCCTGCAGGAACTTGAGAGCAAGAAAGAGAAAGAATTGTATTCGGCAAAAATTGAATTTTTTACAAATATTACCCATGAAATCCGTACTCCATTGAGCCTGATCAAAGCACCTCTTGAAGAAGTTCTGAAAAATGTGAATAGTACAGATTCAAACTGGGATAACCTGTCCATCATTCAACGGAATGTGAACAGACTGCTTAAGCTTGTTAATGAACTTCTTGATTTTAGAAAGGCTGAGTCTAAAGGGCTCATACTGAGTTTTATCAGCTCAGACATCATTCACATAATCAACGAAACCGTTAGCAGATTTAAACCAAGTGCGAGTTTAAATGGCATTTCCTTTAAAACAGATTCCCCGGTAAATTCATTCTCAGCGGACTTAGACCCGGAAATTTTTACTAAAATTCTGAGCAATCTTCTTTTGAATGCTTTAAAACACGCAAAAGAAACAGTTAATATTACGTTTAAACCTGATATAACCAATTTTGAATTGGTTGTAACCAATGACGGAGATACGATTCCGGAACAGTTTGTCGAAAAAATATTTGAGCCGTTCTTTAAGTTAAATCCCAATGTTCAAGGTACAGGTTTGGGGCTCTCTTTTGTCAAATCTCTGGTTGAGTTGCATCATGGTTCAATATATTGTGACAATTCTCAAAAAGATAGAACTTCCTTTGTAGTTACATTTCCCATTTATCAGGAAAATGCAATTCGGTTTGATAAAGATGAACCAGCAGAACCAAAGACTGAAACGGATTATTCTTCTGTAAGTGAAAAAGAATCATCCAAAACAAAACCCGTCATTTTATCAGTAGAAGATAATGAAGAATTCCAACAGTTTCTCAGCAAACAATTATCTTCCTATTATCATGTTTTATTAGGTCACAACGGTAAGGAAGCATTGGAGATTCTTAATAAAGAAAATGTTGATATTGTAGTCTGTGATATCATGATGCCTGTTATGGACGGACTTGAATTGTGCAAAATTATCAAAGAAAATATTAAATTTAGTCATATCCCAATCATATTACTAACCGCTAAAACCACTCTTATATCAAAAATTGAAGGGTTAAAATTAGGAGCAGATGAATATATAGAAAAACCTTACTCCATTGATTTTTTGATTGCAAGAATTGATAATTTACTGGAAAATAGAAAAAAAATTAGAGAAACTTATAAACACTCTCCGGAATTAGCCTATCAAACCATTGCCCATACAAAAGTTGACGAAGAGTTCCTGAACAAACTGGTAGGTATTATACATGAACGACTGGAAGATTTTGATCTGGATGTTGACAAACTTGCAGAGGAAATGAATATCAGCCGCGCAACTTTATACAGAAAAGTGAAAAGCATATCAGAACTTACCCCTAATGATTTTATACTACTTGTAAGATTAAAAAAAGCGGCAGAGTTATTTAAGGAAAAAAAATACAGAGTTAACGAGGTGGCTTACATAGTTGGTTTTAGTTCTTCATCTTATTTTTCAAAATGTTTTTATAAACAATTTGGTATCCTACCTAAAGACTTTTAAAAATATATGAACCCCTTCAAAACCTGAGGGTGTCTCAAAAGTCTGAGGCACCCTCGTTTTATTCGTACACCTATCTGAGATCAAACTCAAATATTCAATCCTCAGAGGCTTAAAAAACTTTTGAGACAGCTTCCCATTTTTTAATATTCCTTAATCACAGGGAACTCTGAAATTCGAAGTGTTGTACATCCATAAGGAATTAGAGTGATTGTCTCTACTGGGAAATCATTTGTTCCAAGACCGTATATAACACTGCTATATGGCAATGGACCGGCACTCTGATTATATAATGACCAATTTGGTATTTCTTTTGCTTTAGCTTTAATTTCAATTGGAGCATTATCTAAATTCCAAGGATTTGTTTTTGATGCTTTATTTCTGTCTATGATAACTTCAAAAGCTTTATCAGGATTCTTGGTATCAAAATCCATCAATCCAAAATTCCATTTTGATTGAGGCAACACTTCATAGTATGTTTGTCCATATTTACTTTGGGAATCCTCAAATACGTGCTTTTCCCATTTTTCGGCTATCTTCAGAGCATAAACCAATGGACCTCTTTCGATTGAGACTGAATTTTCATACCACTTACTAATTTGAATATTCATTGGTAAAGAAAGTTCAACGATATCACCTGATTTCCAATTTCTGTCAATAACGACGATCTCATTCGTTAAATGATCCTTGTACAGATTTCCGTTAATTGATATCCTGGCTGATTTACACCATCCTGGAATTCTCAAATGAAATGGAAACCTGACCTCCTTCACCTTCTTGTCCAATATATTCAGAGTAAAAAGCAGTTTGTCATCCATTGGATAGTTGGTTCCCTCTTTCATTTTTATTTTAACTTCATTAGCAACTTTTGTCTCTACTTCTGAAGCAGAATAGATTAATGCTGCCAAGCCATTATCAGAAGTTGAATACCACAAGTTTTGAGTAAATTTTGGCCAAGCTTGATGCATATTTGAGGTACAACAAGGATATCCGGTCAGTAAACCGAAAACAAGGTCTGTACCTCCATGATTAATATTGAAGTTCCTTGTTGCTCTGGTAATCATAACCTGATTAGGCTGTTGAAAATACTGCCTATTCATGAAATCATCTGTAATTTGTGTGGGCAAAGCATTAAAAGCAATACGCTCAAGATGATCCAGAAATTCAATATCTCCGGTAATTTTTGACATTTCCTCAAGAGAGTACATTAATTCAACTGCTGAACAAAGCTCAGATCCTTGCGTCGGGTTATTTCCATGAATAGCTTCATCCCCTCCAAACATTCCCTGAGGCTGACCATGGATTTTTTTTATATCTTTAAATGCTTTTTTTACTGCATCAATATACTTGTGATCGCTATCTTGCTGATAAAAGATGATTGGTTCTTTTATACCTTGCGCTAAATTAACGCAATGAATCGTACTTAATTCCGTCAGGGCTTCACCATTCAAAAACATATCCACAAAATTAAAACTCTGCTGATGTATCATTTTGGCCAAATCTAACAGATAAGTCTCACCAGTAATATGATAGAGCCAATATACTATTTGCAAATTATCACCTGCACGATATTCAGCCCAAAAAGTCCAGTTTCCAAGAGGTTTCTGTGGAAGTGTATTCAGTTGATAATGAAAATAACGAGATAAAAAGTCAATGACTCTTTTGTCTCCGGTAGCAGAATAATATTGTTTTAGAAACTTGAGCACCACCATCCGTGGCCACCAATCTTCAGAATGATTTCGCTGAAGTCCTGGTTCTGGCGGATATTCTTTTGACGGACCAAAAAAACCATCTTCCCGTTGACTCTTTAATGCCCATTCAATCCATAATTGCGCTTTCTTCTTAAGCTTATCGTCATTTAAAATATATGCTAAAGGAACCAGGCCATCAATCCAATAAGGGCCTCTCTCCCACTGATCACCATCACCTCCAAGCCAGCCATTACGCGACCCCATAACACTTGGATAGTATGTGTCAAGCTGTGAGGTCAAACCAGTTCTCTGTGTGTTCAGCATCTCCAGTAACATGCCGTGAGGTTTAATTGACCCTATTGGTAGTTCAATATAGGGATTTTGCATTAATGGGGCTCTGCTCTTTTGAACAGACGTCAAAACTTGATTCTCTGCCTTTATTAAAGAAAATTCACAAAGAAAAAAAAAACAATAATAAATATTTGATATGTCTTGTTCATTTGAAATATATTTTATTGACAATCACTTACTAAACGGAATCCCACTGTAGCATTTCTTTCATATCCTTGTGAAACACGCAATAATTGTTGTCGGTAAATTAAGGGTAAAGCACCTCCTGTCACATACCACCAGCTGGAACGTGGAATAAAATATGATCCACCTTTAAGAATGATAAAACTAACAGTGCCATTTTTATATAAATCATTTGTAAGTTGCCATACAGAACCGGTTAATTCTTCAAGTCCAAACTTATTGGCAGCTTGTGGATATTTTCCAATCGGGTCAAGAAATCCGTTTCCGGTATTGCATTTGGTTGAATCCATTTTGTTACCCCATGGATATAAGTCATTCAAATCCGTTTGGGCAGCATATTGCCATTCCTTTTCTGTTGGTAAACGTTTCCCTGCCCAAAACGCATAAGCCTGTGCATCTTCATAAGAGACAAAAGTAACAGGATGGTTTTCTTCACCAGATGTAATATTTCCGTCCGGCCAGTGTTTCAGAAAGTTTTCATAATCTATTGGTTTGTAATTTGTTGCATCTAAAAATTCTTTGAATTGAACATTGGTAACCGGATGTTTGTCGATATAAAAAGATTTCATATCAAAGACCTTTGCGGTGTCTTCAGTCGGATATTTTATCATCCAGTCTCCGATATGTTTGGCATTAAAAGTAAATCTACCGGCAGGAATGAAGCACATGTCATGCGGAACTCCAGAAAGCAGTTTTGTAGGTTTTACAACAGAAGCAATCCGTGCATAACCATAAGGCATGTTAACATTTGTACTATCAACTGTTTTTTCGTTTTGTTTGGCTACAACGACAAAATCTCCTTCATAGCGTCCAAATGCATCCAGCAACTTAATTGATATATCCTGTTGATTATACATGAGAGCAGGTTGATTTTTGTTATCTTTCGGATATATCTTAAGTTCTACATTTTTTTTGCAAGTAACATTCAATAAGTCTTTTTCCCGTTGCAGCAATACTTTCATGAAGGGCCCATCGTATGTTGTTTCTCCTTTTGAAGGGGAATAATTTGAGTAAAATAATTCCTGATTATCAACAGACGATCCTGAAACGATGCATTCATCTAACAGGCTGTTCCCTTCAAATAATTGTAAAACGATATCTCCTGCATAATGGTCTTCCCGAAATTCGGATTCTTTGATTATCTGTTTCCCTGTTCTTGAAGTCCATGCAGGTTTCTGAGCGTAAGAAGGATTTCCTTTCCATACTTTCAGCAATTTTCCTGCAGGAACCGAAATAGTCATTTGATTGTTCTTTTGGGAAACGGATATGAGCCTTGGAAAATATGCCACACACGAAACTGAAGATTCGGCTCTGGTTCCTAAATACCTTGCAGGAAATGAATCTATTTTCACTTCAACTAAATATTTAGACCCTATACATTTGGTTTTCAATTCTTTATTGTGCCATAGGTCAACATAATGCCAGCCATCCTTAGGCGATACTTCAAACAGTGAACCATTAAAACCTTTTGTTTTCAGATTATAAATGGTATAAATATTTTTATTATCTCCGGGCCATTCATTTACCCAAACACTGTCTGTAGTCGTTGGTAATAATGGAGTCCAGTCATACCTTACAAAATTGTCAGCATTTTCCCTCAAAATACGAACTGTTTTACCGGTATAAGCATATAATTCTTGCAGCCAGTCTATATTCCATGGAAGGTATGTATGAAACTCCACTCCATGTCCACCAAAAAATGCCAATGAGATATCCCTTCGGGGATTCTCCTTATCCACCACAACTTGTCTGTAAATGGCAAAATCAGGTTTAATTAATTTATTCAGGTTTAAGAAAGGAGCATATTCAATAGCTGCATGAGTTCTTCCGATTACACAGTTTTGCATATCGGCAGGGATGCACATACCTTCAGGAAATACGGCAAATCCCTTAACAAACTGATCAATTTCAGTCTGAAAATACTTGCTTGACTCACTTCGAGTGTCAAACATGACACCGGAAAATCCAGCTTCCTGCGAAATGCTCCCCAATCCTACCATCGGATTTTCATAATGTGTTGAATTTAAAAGCTGGTCGTATGATGCCGGTAAGTCCCAGGGTTTATAGTTTGTCATCAGATGCATACCTTCTTTAAGTCCTTGCGAAGAAATTTTACGTATTTGCTCCACTCCTCCGGGCAAAGCACGCATTAAATCCCACTGGTTTCGCTGGTCCAAACCAAGTACCGGAAAGCCACTCCACAATACCATCACATCATTACCCCCAAAGAGCTTCTGAATGTTATGATCAAAATCGAAGTAAGTGTATTTTCCTTTTTCACCATCATAAAAGTAATTATGCCATGCTGAAATGAAATGGCCCACAAATCCTTTTCTAACCCATTTCAAATCAGCCCGTTCATACATCCAATTATCAAAAGTACCAGGTTCTACATCAAAGAGCATGTTTTTTTGAAACATTAATCTCAATCCTTCTTGCCAGCGTCCAATATAGGAATCCATCCATACATTGCATACAATGACACCATCTGGATACAAGGATGAATAAAACCGGCGTAATCCAACTTTGGAGCAAGCTGTTTTATCAATTTTTGATAATGCAACAACGGAACTCCCATTATCAACGTCTACTATTCCCAAGCCAATTCCCCATGAATTGTCCGGAAGTGTCACATTGACCGGTGAAAAACCTGGACGGTAAATGAAAGCACGCGATAAAGGATCTCCTTTATCCCCTGAGGTTAGATAAATCTGTTTCTTCGATTCTCCGAAAGGAACAATATTGGAAATTTTTAAAGTATCATTCGAAATGTTTTTAATCCGAAGTTTCATATTGAAACCACCAGATTTAAGAGGTGCGATATTTTCAACAGTTAGCTGCAACCTGTTATCTAACGTTGTTCCTTTATCTCCAATTATTTTTGCTTCCAGCGAACTGAACACTTTGTCATTTATTCTTAATGAAACAAATGGCAAATCATATCCAAGCTGTTGAAACCCATTGAATGTTCTTATCTGTAACCCTTTGTCTTGTGTCGCTGCAACATCAATTGATTTAAGAGCCTGAGAAGATAAATTCAATGGAAAAAAAACAAAAAAAGACACTGTTATTAATTGAATGATTTTCATAGTATTGCCAAACTAATTATTTATAATCAACCCATACTTTCATCTTTCCAGGTTGACGGTTATCCCATGCGTAGTAAGGGATAAATTGATAGGTCTTATTTCCTGTTTGAGCATTGATTGTCACCACAGAACCTAAAAGATTTTTTTCTTCCTGGATATTAAATGTAGTTGAAGCATTTAATTCCGCATGATCAATATCCGGATTATCCACTTGTTCCATGCAATAGACCAAAGGTCCCCTTTGAATGGCTCTTTTACCTACATCTGCCTTAACACGCGAATCAGCGGCTATAACTTCTACCGGCATATCCATATTAAAAGTAATTTTATCACCTTTTTTCCATTTCCGGCTAATCAACAGATATTGCAGATTCACTTTCGCATGGATTACTTTTCCATTCACTGCAACAGTATATTTTTTACACCATTCAGGCACGCGTAATTTAAAATTGAATTTTTGAGTTTGTTCAGGTTTGATATAAATGGTAACCTCACCGTTCCATGGATATTTAGTCTCTTGTTTAAGTGCAATTAAATTATTTTCAAGTTTGACATTGGTCTCGCTGCCGATATATAAATTAATCCATACGGTTTTGTCTGGAGAGGTGGCATATATATAGCTCCCGATGGAAGGTAGAAATCTGGATATCTGACTCGGACAGCAGGCTGTTCCATACCATGCTTTTCGATGATGGTCTCCTTTTGATTCTAATGGATTCACATAGAAAAACCTGTCTCCAGAAAGTGAAATTCCAGCCAATGCACCATTGTACATCGAGCGTTCCAGTATGTCAACATATTTTCCATCTCCTTTCAACATATTCATACGTTGATTCCAGAAAACCATTCCCACTGACGCGCAAGTTTCGCAATAGGCTTCTTCATTAGGTAAATCATAATCTTCAGAAAATCCTTCATTTTCGCGCGAAGAACCTATTCCGCCAGTAATATACATTTTTGCATGAATCACATTATCCCACAATCTGTCTAATGCTCGGATATAGGTGGTATCTTTTGTTGTAGAAGAATAATCCGCCATTCCGGTAAATAAATACATAGACCGGACTGCATGTCCACTGATTTTTTTTAAGTCTTTAACCGGTACCAAATCCTGATAATAATCTCTATCAGCCTGATTCCAGGTACCATTGTTATGACCACGTTGTTCCAGTAACCAATGAGAAAGTCTCAAATATCTCTCGTCGTCAGTGACCCGATACAATTTTACCAATGCAAGTTCTATTTCTTCATGACCGGGAACCCAGATGCGTTTGCCAGGACCAAAAGTTTGATCGATATGATTGGCATACTTAATTGCGACATCGAGCAACGATCTCTTACCTGTAGCATTATAGAATGCAATTCCTGCTTCGATAAGATGACCGCAACAGTACATCTCATGTTTATCCATATTGGTCCATCTTTGAGTCAGATCTCCCAGCTCAAAATAGGTCATTAAATATCCATCAGGACGCTGAGCTGCAGCTATCTTGGCAATTATACTGTCCAATTTCCTCTCTAATTCAGGATTGGCATTGTTCATTAATGAATAGGATGCACCTTCAATCATTTTATATAAATCGGAATCGTCATAGACAAAGCCTTTGAAAGTACCTTGTTCCATTCCGGCAGCAATGGCAAAGTTTTTTATTCTTTGCGTTTTATTTTCACATTGATCAATGCAAGCAGGGAGTGTGACTGCCGCATGTGTTTTCAAACGGGGAAGCCAAAAATTATCATCGATTTTAACTTGGGAGAAATTAATCGGATTATTTTTCTGTGAAAAATCATTATTTATCCTTTTTTTCCCTGAAACATTGATTGAAATCACCAATGCCATTAATAGAAAGGTAAATTTATGAAATGTTGAATGTATCATATTATATATGTTTTAACAACAAATGTATTAAAGTCCATGAGCAACCAGGCATACTATTTTCTCATTAAATTATAAATTCATATCAAAAGCGACAGGCCTCTTTGTCTATTTCCGATGGCATTCTTTCAATTTGGATAAAAGGTTTTTCCCTTCAATTGAATTTTTGCTTTTACACCGTTTTTCGTTGAATCAAAAAAAGGTTGTCCTCCGCCAACAAAAATGGAAATCTTTTCCGGTTTTTGGATTTGTTCCCCATTCTTATTCACAAGACTTAAATCCTCGGGAGTGAGTTTGAAAGTAATTTCACGTTGTTCTCCATTTCGGAGAAATATCCTTTTGAAGCCTTTCAAAGCACACCTCGGAGCCGTAAAACTTGTTTTATCATGTGAAATATATAACTGCACAACTTCATCTCCGTCCATTGATCCGATATTTTTCACTGTAGCTGAAACCAAAATCTCTTTACCTGTTAAACTTGTTTTTACTGTTTTTAGGTTACTGTACATAAATGTAGAATAACTTAATCCATAGCCAAAAGGATAGAGAGGCTCTTTATCAAAATACCGGTAAGTACGGCCTTTCATGGAATAATCAACAAATGGAGGCAAATCTTCATCTGATTTGTAAAATGTTACAGGAAGTCGACCAGCAGGATTATAATCACCGAAAAGGATATCTGCCACGGCTGTCCCAATGGATTGTCCGCCATACCAGACATTAAGAATTGCTGGAATATTTTGTTGTTCCCAGTTCACAGATAAAGCACTACCTGTTTGCATAATAAATATCACAGGCTTTTTCGATTTGACCAGTGCCTGCATCATTCGAGTTTGCACCTCTGGCAATGCAATAGTCGTTCGGTCACCTTTACTAAATCCCTGAAAATTTACGGGCATTTCTTCACCCTCAAGACTCGGAGAAATTCCGCCTACAAAAACTATTGCATCAGCATCTTTTATATGATCTGTTATTTGTTCGTAATTTGTCTGTCTGATAAATCCACCTTCAAAACTGATAGAAGCCCCTTGATCACCCTGAAAATATTCTAAACAGAGTTCATATTTTTTCCCTTTCTCCGCTTTGAATGTATAAAAATCGGTCATCTCTTCATGATAACTGAAATGATCCATCACTTTCTGATTATTTACAAATAACCGAAAACCATCATCGCCCGATATTTTGAAGGTAAAATCTGTTGTTGAATCGGGAATAAACTGAGCTGTCCAACGGGCCGAGATCCATGCTGCTTTTAATCCGGGAACAATTTCTTTGTTCGTATCTCCTTTAAAATGAATAATCTTTTCAGTTCGGGAAATTACTGGTAATCCATCTAATTTAATGTTCTGAAAGTAATCAGCTTTAAATCCTTTTTCTTTTAATAAAGGCACCATATCAAATGGATAGAATAGCTTGTCATCCAACAGATTAATTCCCTGTTCGTAAACAACGTCAGCCGACTTCCCCAGTTTTTCCTTGATTCCCTGCAATATAGTCACACGTTTGCTGGGAAATCCATTGTAATTTCCAAGTAATGATATCGAATCATCGGCACATGGGCCAACGACTGCTATCTTTTTTATGTTTTTTGACAGCGGGAGGGTTTTATTGTCATTTTTAAGTAACACAATCGATTTTTGAGCCATTGACAGTACATCTTGCTGATGCGACTTTGAATCGACTACGGAATAAGGTATTTTAGAATAAGGATTTTTATCCGTCGAAGCAAACATACCCAGTTTGAAACGTGCTGTAAATAATCTACCGAGCGACTCATCAATTTCTTTTTCTGATAAATAGCCTTTTTCCACAGCATCGCCTATTGCCTGATAACTATTACCACATTCAAGATCCGTTCCTGCACGGACAGCCTGTGCTGACGCTTCACTTGCGTCCTTGGATGTTTTGTGTGTTCTGTAAAAATCATCAATAGCTCCACAATCAGAAACGATATAGCCATCAAATCCCCATCTATTTCTCAGTATATCCACCAAAAGCGATTTGTTTCCGCAACATGGAAGACCATCCAATCGGTTATACGCACACATAATTGAAGCCACTTTGGCATCTTTTACCAATGCTTTGAATGCAGGCAGATAGGTATCATATAAATCAAATGCGCTTGGTTCTGCATTAAACAAATGGCGTTCACTTTCAGGGCCGCTGTGAACCGCAAAATGTTTGGCTGTAGCAATTAGTTTATAAAAATCCGGATCATTTCCCTGCAAACCCCTTACAAAAGCAATACCCATTTGAGAGGTCAAGTAAGGATCCTCGCCGTAGGTTTCCTGCCCGCGACCCCATCTCGGATCTCGGAAGATGTTTATGTTGGGAGACCAGAATGTCAAACCTTGATATATCCCTCTTTCTCCATGACGTATAAATTCATAATGTTTGGCTACAGCCTCATCAGAAATACACAATGCAGATTTGTTCAAAGCTTCGCTATCAAAGGTTGCGGCCAAACCTATTGCCTGTGGATAAACTGTAGCTAAACCGGCTCGTGCAACGCCGTGTAAACATTCATTCCACCAGTTATACTGAGGAATATGCAAACGATCTATCGCCGGAGCATCACTCATCATCTGCTGAATCTTTTCCGTCAGAGTCATTTGTTTTATCAATTTTTCCACCCGTTGTTCAACCGGTAAAGACTCATCCAACCACGGTTCGGATTGAGCAGAGAGTTGAAGAGTCAATGATAAAAAGCAAACAATAAAAATGGACTGTCTTCGTGACATGATCTTTTACTTAAAAATTATTTTGATGTAACCGGAAATTCTGTGATTCTTAAGGTTGTACATCCATATGGAACCAGCGTAATTTCTTCTTCAGGCATTGTTTCTGCCTGATACTGAACGCTAAACGGCAATGGGCCGGCAGAGCTGTTATAAAGTCCCCACTCATTCATTCGCTTACCTTTTGTTTTAATTTCAACAGGAGCGTTTTCAATATTCCACGGATAACCGTTTACGGTTCGTTTTACTACCTGAAAGTTCGTTTCAATATTTTCCGGTTTAATGGATTCTTCTTTAAGACAATAATTCCACGGAGAATCGCTGTAAACTTCATAATACCAATCACCGTAACGGGTGCCGAATTTATGGTCATCCTGTACTTTGACCCATTTTTCATTCATTCTTAATGCGTACAGCAGCGGGCCCCGTTCGATTGCTGCTGACTCTTCATACCAGCGAGAAACGGTAACCCTCATGGGTAAATTTAATTCAACCTGATCCCCGGATTTCCATGTCCGTAATATACTTTCAATCTTTCCTCCCGCAACATTTTTCCAAACAACACCGTTAATTTTAATTTCAGCCTGATTGCACCATTGAGGTATTCGCAAATAAAACGGGAATTCTACTGATTTAATCTTTTTGTTTGGAATCTCAATATTAAATTTAATTGATTCATCAAAAGGATAGTTTGTAACTTCTTTAATTCTGACCTCAGTGCCGGAAGCAACTTTTGCCGTTACAGTATTTGGTGAATAAATAAGTGCTGCCAGTCCATGATCTTTAGATGCAAACCATAAATGACGGGTAAATTTTGGCCAGCCCTGATGCAAATTTGAAGTGCAACACGGATAACCCGTCAATAATCCAAAAACTTGATCCGTACCATTATAACAGGTCATAAAATTTCGCATCTGACGGGATATTTGAACCTGATTGAGCTGCTGATAGTATTGACGTGCATCACAATTGTCGGTAACCTGTGTTGGAAGTGCATTGAAAGCTATTCTTTCCAGCCAGTCTGCCCATTCAACCTGATCTACTATTTCAATCATTTTTTCCAGCGAGAACATCATTTCTACTGCTGTGCAAAGTTCAGAACCCTGAGTAGGATTTCCGGTATGCAGCATTTCATCAGCTGCGTATAATCCGGTAGGCCATCCATGAACTTTTTTCAAATCGGCAGCTCCCTTTGTAATAGCATCTATGTATTTTTTATCCTTTATAGCCTGATAACGAATAATCGGCTGCTTCATAGCCTGAGCCAAATTGACGCCATGAATACTAAATAGGGTATTCAAAGTATGACCATCTGAAAATAAGCCGGTCCAATCGGTCGTTTGCTGGGTTATCAAGTCTCCAAGTTCAAGCAAGAAAGGATCTCCTGTAATATTATAGAGCCAGTAAATCACCATTAAATTATCTCCACCGCGTTCTTGTCCCCACGACGTCCAATTATTAAGAGGTGTCTTAGGCAATTCTCTTAACTGATACTGAAAATATCTGGTCATGAATGAAATAACACGCTTGTCTCCTGTTGCATCGTAATATTGTTGCATAAACTTCAAAACAACCATTTTTGGCCACCAGTCACGTGCATTTGTGCGTTGCAAACCGGACTCAGGCTTTCTGTCAACCGATGGTCCGAAATAGCCATCCGGTTGTTGACTTTTAAGTGTCCATTCGACCCATGGCTGCACTTTGGCTTTCAAAGCTTTGTCATCTAATATATAGGCCAAAGGAAGTAATCCGTCAATCCAGTACGGCCCTCTTTCCCAAACATCACCATCGCCTCCCAGCCAGCCATTACGCTTACCCATCACCTGACTGTAAAGTGAATCCAGATTTCCGGTCATCCCATTTTTCATTCTGACCATCTGATCTTTTAACCATCCGTCAGGACGTACAGCACCAATCGGAAGCTCGATAAAAGGCTTTGTGATTAGAGGTTCACGATTGTTCTGGTATAAATCGGATGTTAAAGTTGCAGATTGACAATTAACAATCCATATTCCCCAAAATAAAATACTTAATATTACCCTTTGCATAGAAACAGTCTTATTTTGATATAAATACTTTTAATTTTTTGACCGAGTAATTTGATGACGTCTTATCAAAAGAGACGGTTGCGGTATAGATATTTTTCGAGGTTTTTACAATTTCAGTGGCTCCTTCCATTTTTTGATAGCCGTATGGCAAATAAAGTTTCAAAGAATAGCTGTTCCCCGGACGACCTTGTAACTGAACTTCAAATACTCCATCCTTTAAAGTCTGCTCTAAAATTCTGAATCCACTGGATAATTTCTCAAATGTAGGATATGAAATCGATGGTAATGCTGCAACTCCCTCAGTATAGGTAATTTCAACAATGGTTTGTTGGTCAGTTGTGAAGGTAGTGCCAATAGTAACAGATTCCTTTTCAGTCTCACTATTAATAGTTGCATTTTCTCCATTTATCTTTATTTTTTTTATTTTAGTTCCGCAGAGGAAAGAGGGTTGAAATTGAATTCTTACAGGTTCCTTTGAAGTGAACAAATAGCTCACTTTACCATCGCTTTTACTCATTGAGAAATCTATATTATTGTTTCCAACCCTAATGTTATTGACCTTACAGGTATTCCATTCTATGGGAATTTTTGGAGCTAATGTGAGCGAGTGATTCAGCGCATCAGAGCTGATACCGAGCATTCCTTCAATGACAGGCTGAATGGCCATCGTTTCAGACCAGCACTGATGTAAAGTAACTCCTGAAGGTTTAAAGATTAACCCGTTAATCACCTCAGGTGCACGACCTAAAGAGAATGTTTTATAATTAAGCAGATTGGCCATCATATGAGTATAAGCCTGGTTATAAAGGCCAATTTTATATTCTGACAAAGAAGCCCATCCGGTAAACAATGGCCAGATACTTCCAAAATGATATGCTGTCGGATTAAAAAGAGAGTAATTGTCGTTGATCATCCGGACACCCCAATCAGCAGAATATTCCGCTGATGCAAAATGTTTGATTGTTTTCAGTGATTTATCATCATCCGTTACTCCGAAATATACAGGTACCGTTACCAAAGAAATCAAATCATCGGTAAAACTTCCGTCTTTCTTTTTACCATAATTATAGTAGCCTTTCGGATTCCAAAAATCTGTATTTATTATTTTGTTGACCACTTGGGATTCGGCTTTATATTTTAAGGCTCTGTCTTTCTCACCCACCACCTCAGATAAATAAGACGCATCATTCAGGGCGGCATTCCATAAACCGACAAGATAAAACTCAGTATGAGACCCATATAATTCGCCACCTTCGAGCCAACCGTGTCCCACATTGCTTATTTCGATCAAATGATCTCCATCCGTATCGGTAGAAGCGCAATAGTCCATTGCTTTGTGAATGGCATTTATGTTTGCTTTTACAAAATCAATATCCCCGCTTCTGCGTAAGTACTGTGCCATCAGATTCACAAACAGGGGAGTTGCATCCGAAGCGTCAAAATGAACGGAAACACTTGAAGTTAATTCGTGATAAATTTTGCCATCAACCTGTTGAAAACGGATTAATGTTTCCAATATTTGTTTCACTGTTTTAAAATCACCCAAACCATCAAAAGCAAAACCAGACCATACGGCATCACGGCCAAAATACCATGCGTAGCCCGGCCTTCCGCTCACTTTTTGACCACCACCCCATCCTCTTCTGGAAGAAGAATAACCTGCCATCAGGGAAGTTCCGACACCGGGTGTATGAACATTGAATTGCTCTGATCCCAATACTGCCCATTTAAATCCTTCGTTAAACAAAGAATCAGGAGTTGTTATATTTAATGTTTTTGAAAAATAATCATCATAATAATCGGCACTTTCATCCAGAACATTTGATGGATTTTTCATCACTGATGCATATTCTTTTTCCACATCTTTCAGTCCGGTATTCGATGCAATCATAAACATATCCAGGGATGTTTGATTTTCAACATGATACCTCATGGATGCCGCAACCTGCAATTTATCGGTTTTAGTTCCTACTGGCAATTTGTCTTTTGTGTATATAAACCCATCGTATCGGCCTGTAAGCAGATTTTCACCTTTCAAATTGGCTCCGACCAGTGAACAGAATTCTTTATTTATATCTGACACCACAAAGGCATTCATTGCATCCGACCATTCATAATAAATAGAACCCAGTGCTTTTTCATCATAGGGCCACATAAAACGGATGTTACTGCAAAAATCGGTAATCAGGTTTTTTAATCCAGAACCTTCCCATTGGTAATGAACGACAACTGTCGGATCTGAGATTTTAGCTGTAATGATCTCTTTTAAGGTAATTTTCCCTATCTGATATGTTCTTACCAGTGCATTCGGCCTAATTTCAAAATGTGGAAGATACTTGTTTAATGAAACCAATGTATCGACACCTTCAATATCCAGATAGGTATGAAAATCTCTCAGCGACATGAAAGGATGTGTCCAGATTTCTTCAATTCCGGCTTTTTCCTGCGCGACAACCAAACAACGCTGGGTGGGTAGGTCACAGTAAAAGTTAGCGGCATTCCTGTCCAGTTTCATCTGATTTTCAGGTAAAACCCATTTTTCAGGTTTTGACAGAGAAACACCCGTTAAATCATTCTTTGACAATATGACTTCGGTAGAATCGTTGGTTGTCCAATAATAAGCTTTTGAATCTGTTTTTTTACCCACCATGTATTTGATGCAATTCGTAGTAAATTGATCCAGAATCTTTGCGTGAAAATTTTCCTGATTATAATATAAAAAACCACCGATTGCTAATATTTTACCTTTTCCGACCGAAGTTTCCCACAGGATTTTATCTTGCGGATGATAGTAAATATATTCCCACAACGTCCCGATTACCAATGAATTCTTAGCTTTAGGACTTGCATCGTCAAAGAATCCTATCACACGACAGGTGTTATCTTTTTTGCCATGCCACGTATAAGCTCCTCCGAACATTTTATCAAATACAGGATGTTCTCTAAATGCATGAAATCCAACTTTACGACCAAACCCTTCATCAACAACATTAAAATGTTTTATCTGCATTTCTTGAGATTCAATACCCCACGCATTTAGTAATCTCACGGCATCCATCGATAATATAAGCTTCCCTCCCTTTGAAACATAATCTATGATTGTTTTCCGTGCTTTGATTTCCTGAAGTGAAATCTCCGACGAATCCAGACGCTGAAACCAAACGACATCAAAATTCTTCATATCTGATAAATGAGCAAGGGGGAGAACCTGGCAATCTATTTCATCAGAATGATTTTCAAGCATTGTTTTTAAGGCTGTGACTTCACTAACCAGTTCTTTCTGACTGTTAGTTATCAATGCAACTCTTATTGGAGACTTGGCTGCGATAAAAGCGACATTGAAGAAACAAAAAACAGAAATTAAGAAAACTCTTATTGTCATATCTCTATCAATTAAAATTATAATGCATCTTTTACACAACGGAATCCCACAGTAGACTTTCGTTCAAAAGATGGTGAAACACGTAACAGGTATTGTCTAAAATTCAATTCACGGGGACCTCCCTGAACATACCAAAAACTCGACGTTGGCAAAAAATAACTTCCGCCTTTAACCATGATGTATCTATAAGTAGTATTATCATAAATATCACTCGTTAATTGCCAGACGCAACCCACCAGATCATACAATCCATATGGATTTCTCCCCTTAGGGTATTTTCCGACCGGGTAAAGCAAACCATCTCCCAAATTGCACCTGTTCTCATCAATTCCCTTCAGTTTCCACACGGAAAGTGTATTGGTAATAAACTCTTCTTCCCGTTTTACAGGCGTTTTTTGTATCCATGGCCATTCATTTCCTTGATCAGTCTGAGCAGCATATTGCCATTCCATTTCAGTGGGAATCCTTTTTCCTGCCCATTTTGCATAGGCTTTTGCATCTTCAAGCGTCACATATATTACCGGATAACGTCCCTGCCCTTGTGGAATCTGATGGTTTTTCCAATGTTTTAGGAAATTGGTCGTATCATTTGGCTGATAGCCTGTTGCATCCAGAAATGCCTTAAATTCTATGTTGGTGACAGGATATTTATCCATATAATATTTTTTCATGGATACTTTTTCTCCTTTGGCTGTCAAATCTTCCGGATAAGAAATGAACGAATCCCCTATCCGATAACTGTCACAGCTGAAAATACCTGCAGGAATTGCAACCATACCTTGTGGCACTTTTTTTGCTTTTTCAGTTATTTCTTTATTTGAAATTAACCGTGCTGTCCCCGGAATGATATGAATCACCCTTTCGTCCAACAATTCTTTGCCCTCAAAAGCCTGAATAACAAACTTACCCTCTTTGTTCGGAAATTTTTCAAGCAGCTGAATAGACTGTGTCTGTATTTCATACTCAAGAGGTGTGTTTTCATAAGAAGGCTCACCTGCCCATATCTTAATTTTATCACCTTTTTCAGAAGAAAATGAGAGTTTATCACCTTTCAGTTTCACAGATAAAATATCTGGAAATTGAACAATGGCAGAAACCGAACTTTCATTGTTTGTTCCAAGATCAAAAGAATTAAATGCATCCAATTTTACCTGAGCAAATGATTTCCCATCAACAATATTAACAGGCACCTCTTCGTGCATAAATAAATCCATAAAATGGCAGGAATCTTTTTTTTCTACCTGAAATAAATTTCCGTTAAATCCAGACGGATGCAGATTCAAAACCGTATAGACCGTTTTTGTTTTTGACGGCCACTTATTCACATAAATGCTGTCAACAAGGGTTGGAACTAAAGGCTGAAAAGAAAACTGCAGAAAATTCTCACTATTTTCCCGTTGAATCAAAAGCAATTTTCCCCAATACCTCATTTGTTCGTCTGCCCATTCAAACTTGCCGGCCGGGAAGTTATTTATTTCGGTTCCATATCCATTAAAGAAGGACAGATTGAATTCACGGCGAATTGGTTCGCGTGCTTCTTCCGCAACCCTGAAAATGGCAAAGTCCGGTTTGATTAGTTTATTCAGGTTCAGCACAGGAGGAAAATATAATGCGTTATGCACCCGCCCCGATGGAATTCCCTGCATGTCACGGGGAACCGCCATGCCTTCGCTGTACATGATAACACCTGGACGGGCAGCATCTGCTGCATTCTGGAGTTCCGCACTGGAACTACCTTTTGTATCCAGTACAAATCCGTCTATGTTTGCAATTTTTGTAATATTCGTCATTCCATCAAAATGTCCCTCATCAGAACGCGTACTTTCATCCCATGGATTATAACAAACAAAGAAATGAGAACCCATTTGATGACATAAGTCTGAAATTTCTCTCAGTTTTTTATATCCGCCCGGCAAATCCCTGAACATATCCCACTGATTTCTTTGATCCATACCTAATGCAGGCCAGGTTGGCCAGATACTATAAACATCATATCCGCCTATCAGCTTTTTCATTTTATCAAGATGTTCTTTTACATGAAATGAACTGTCTTTGTAATCATAAAAATGCTTGTCCCAGGTCATCATCAGGTTTACGGCATAGCAACTCCGAAACCATTTAAGATCTTCGCGCTGCAGCAAAGAATTGTCAAATGTCCCGACGGGAATATCGTACAAAAGTCTGTCCTGAAACATCAGCCTTAAACCGTTTTGCCATTCTCCCTGATATTGGTCTATCCAAAAATTATACACAACAGTGCCTCCGGGAAACAAAACCGTTTCAAATCTTCTCCGCTGACCATTTTTTATGGTAGCTCTGTCACGCCGGACAAGTGCTGCAATATTCTTTCCATGGGACAGTTCAAGGGCTGAAAAACCTAATTCCCAAGCATTATCAGGAACAATGACATTCACCGGTACTCTGCCAGGAATAAATAAATGAGTGCGGGACAATTCATGGTCGCCTTTACCTGTAATATAAACATTTTCTTCTGAGATTCCGAAAGGCACGACATTATGCAGTTTCAACGTATCAGAGCTAATGTTTGTAAAATGAATTTTACCTTTTATTCCATATTCAAACGGTTCTGTTTCATAGCGAATGTATATTTCCTTTGATTTGGAAGATGTGTTATATTGTTTTCCATTTATTTCGTAGGAAATTAATGGGTGCTCTTTTGTGAATTGAAAGCCCGGAGCAATTGATTGAACAACAAGTCGGTTTAATGTATCAACTTTAAAACTTTCCAATGATTGGGCTGAAATCTGGCAGCAGGAAATAATCCAGAATAGCAAATTAACATATATTGATTGTTTCATTTTTGGGGATTTAATTTTTTCTCTTCCAACAATGCTTTATTGTAATCAACCACATAATGCCACCAATTATTCAGCTTTCCGTCCTTCGGGTTTACTCCTTTGAAATGAGGAACATGAGAAAACCACCATTTCATATATCCTATGTGGCTGCAATTCCACTCGGAGCAATTTATTTTTCTGGATTTCTTTTCTTTAATATTCGGATAATTAAACCATTCATCGGAAAAACTGTTCACCATTTTTTCATTCTTCCAGTTATAATCGAATTCACCGTTAGGCGGAAAATGAATGTTTCCAACATGGGTATTACCTGGAGAAAATTTTTCATAGTTTTTTGTGTATCCTGCAAATCGTTCCCAGTTTGTCAATTCGTTTTTATTGGTTTTTTTGTCGTAATTCCACCATCCGTAAACCTGCATCATGGTTGATTCGAAACGATGCCCGTAACTTTCCATGGCACAGGCCAAATCGCGTTCATAATTCAAACCCATAATACTAAGCAATTCTGTACAGGTAGGATTTTCATTCGGTTCGGAATTTATCCAGAAAGCATTTTTCCCCATCATGTGAGATTCCCACATTCCGCAGTAAGGAAAAGTCCATACCCAGACTTCATTAATCTCACCATTATCTCTCATTTTATCAAAACCATAATACTTCACCATAGCATTATAGTCATACGAAGTCCCAATATCTTTAAACGTCTTCCAATCGGGTTCTGACAGCAAAGTCGCAATTTCGTCCCTTGTCAGTAATCGCTTTAAAGGATCATTCTTTAAATAAGTAAAAAACTTTTCAGCCTGAATTTCTTTGACAACTTCATAATCAATCGTATTGCCTGAAACTTCTTCAAGACATTTTTCATATTCGTTTGATAACATTTCAGGATCATTCCACAATCTTGTCTTCAAACCGGGAGTATGAAAGCATTGGTTCATTCTTTTATTTTCAAACTGAGGTAAGACAGGATTTTCAAAAACAACTGCCACCTTAATTTTTAGAACTTCGCTTATACGACTATTTTTTTGTAAATTTTTAGCCTGAACTAATTCCTGAGTTAAAAAGGGCTGGAAAAGAAATAGTAAAAGTGCAACTTTGATGAAAATATTTAATGCTTTCATAATATACTTTAAAGAATGAAGGTTCTCTGCCTGAAAAAAAAGGCAGAGAACCTTCATTTACAAAACGATAATTAAATAATTGAAATGATAATCAATGTTACGCCATCATTAAGCAACATATAAGCAGTTTCACCTTCTCCGTTAAGTGCCCCTTTAGTTGCTACAACTTTGAATTTACCTTCCTTTGCAAGTTCCTGTTCGGTAAATATTACTTTTCCAGTTGCATCAGTCGTTTTAGTAGCTAATAATTGGTTATCGCTGTTATAAAGCTTAACAGTTGCTCCGTTAATTTTTGGATATGTATTATTCGTGACAGCTCCTTCGACCAATACTTCGAGAGACGGATCCGTAGTAGAGATAGTATCAAAATCTAAATTTCTGTCACAGGATACAACTAAAAAAGTTGTAAGCAGTATAAATATTATTTTTTTCATCTCATTATTTTTTATTTTAACATTTAGGTATTCGATGTAACTCGCCAAATAATTGTTCACTTGTGTGAGCGATAGATCATGGACTCGTTTCATAAATATTATTTTTTTAATTAATTGATTTTCATCACATTTCTTTACCTACGCCACCAAAGGTATAAATAGATTGGCCATTCATCTTTAATTCAGGAGCAGGAATAGGAAAATGCCTTGGAGTTCCTTCCATCATTTGGTCATTATTTCTGCGTCTGTCAAAGAAACCTAATTGCGGCCAAACTAAATCGCATTCAACATATCGTTCATAGAACATTTTTTCTTCCAAAGCATCATAAGACTCTGCAGCACTGGAAGGAGGTAATTCACCAATATCAACACGTGTATTATTAATCAATTCTGCGATTTTGGCTTTATCCCCATTCGTCCTGATTAATGCTTCTGCCAAATAAGTGTCATTTTCCATTTTCAGGAAATGGTCGAGATAGCCTTGATCTTGCTCAATAACATCGTAATATCTCCAATAACGATACTGACAAAGAATATAAGTTCCATAACCGGGACGTGTAGTACGGTCTGCTCCAAACCAATTTCGCATACTATCAAATCTAAAGTACTTTTCTAAACGTTTGTCAGGACAATTTGAAATTTCTGGCCAGTCTTTAAAGCTATCGCTACCTGCCACAACCGGAATTGGGAATACAGCATTAGGATCATTGGGGGCCATTTTATGTATTAACCATTGACTTGCTCTGAGCCAGTTATAATTATATAATACAAAATAGTTCATCCCTTCGTCACGTGTCATCACTTTTCCTTTCCATCCATTTTCATAAGCAACTTTGAAATCGCTTTGCAATCCTTTTTCAGCGTATGTTTTAACTTTGCCCCATTCTATCTGTGCGTTTTCGGCTTTTGTTCTTGCATTACAAGCCAAAAATCTAGCGGCCATTGAATTAGCAAATTGAAGTAATGTCGTTTTGTCAAAATCGACTCCTGCAATCACGGATCCTGGGTCAGTATCAATATCATCCTTTTCGATAATATCGATTGCCTGGTCAAGTTTAGAGATTGCATAAGCCATCACTTCTTTATTTGTCTTCGTATTTGCTACATAATCAAAAGGCAAAGTGCTTTCCTCAGTAAATAAATACGCTTTATCATAAAGCAAGGCAATGTTCCCGTAAAGTAATGCCTGAATAATGTATGTGTGTGCTTTAGCCCGGTTTGTATAATCTACACCGTTCATCATAATTTTAAAGTTTGGATCAGCAAACATTTTTGACATCTTGACAGTAATTCCGACACTAGTATAATAATTATACCATGCTCCAAAATTAATTATAATCACAGGATCCGGAGCGTCATCATTAAAAAGGCTGCGTCTTGGCTGGAACCACATCATTCCTGAACCCCAACTATTTGTTCCTGATTGAAATAATTCGGCGCAAGCAAATGCCATAGTAGGACTTGCAGCAATAGATCCATTATACCATGTATTATAACCATTACGAAGCATGGAATAAAATTCCGCTGGTGTTGCCAAATCTTTAATATTTGGTTGATTTTCGTTGGGAACATCCATACTTTCAAAAACATCGCAGGACGTAAAAGTCAACGTTAAACCAACTAGTATTAATAAAAAGATCTTTTTCATAATAATATTGTATTTAATAAATTACAATTAATTAAAAAGTAACAGCTATTGAACCACTGATAGTTCTGAATAGTGGATATTGTTCGTTAGATTCGAAACGGAAAGTATTCGAATCCACGCCTTTGCTCTTATCAGCGGAAACACCTTCCGGATCAAATCCCGGATAACTGGTAAAGGTCAATAAATTACGTCCAATGATACTCAGTCTTATGTTTTTAACAAAAGGTTTAAATGATTCAGGGACAATATCATAGCTAATAGAGGCTTCACGTAGCTTTAAGAATGAAGCATCAAATAATAATACATCATTATCCCAGCCTAACAAACCAATGGATTGACCACCATTACTGTAATAAGAAGATGCTTTAACCTCATTCCATGGTTTTCCAGCTTGATCAAAAAGTGCAGGTTCTGTCATATATCTTACGGCATGGTCATAAACAGTTCCTCCATTTTGATATGCCCACAACATATAGACATTCAGTTTCTTGTAGCTGAATGTTGATGTAAGATTCAGATTGAAATTGGGAGTCAAATTCTTGGATGGAAGAGCTAAAATATTTCCTTTATCATCTTTAATTTTTACAGGAGTTTCATCAATCGTTCCTATTTGGTTTCGATAAACAACGAATCCCTGATTATTGATTGCAAAAACTTCATTTATATTTCTTCCTGCAGGCACCTGATTGGCAACTTCATCCAAGCTTTTTGCGAATTTGTCAAGATACATTACACCAAAATCAACACCTTCCTCAATCCTGAAACGAGTTCCATTTAACATATATGGAGTGCAATTCAATTTCGTTATTCTCTGTTTGATTTTATCAAAAGTCAATCCTAAATTCCATTTTGTGTTTTTTTGACGAATGACATCCGCAGTCAATGTTGCCTCAAGAACTCTGGTCTGTATTGTTCCTGCATTTTGCCATTGGAATGCGGCACCTGAAAGTGGAGAAATAGGAACTTTAAGTATTTGATCTGTATTATTGGCAATCGAATAATTTGTGCTAAATGTAAACCTCTCCAGGAAACTAATGTCAGTACCAATTTCTGTTTCTTTTGAAAATGAAGGTTTCAATTTTGTATTACCTAAAGTTTCCATGTTCCCGGGGACCCCATTATTTAAAGCAAAAACCTCATATTGTGCTTCAAAAGGAGGACGCAAACCGGCAACACCATAAGAGGCTCTTAATTTCCATTCCTGAATTCCAGGTATTTTGAAATCTTCAGTGATCCTCCATGCACCTGACAAACGATAGAATGTTTGCCATCTAACATCAGAACCAAATAACGAACTGGCATCTTTACGTATTAACCCATCAAATATGTATTTATCTTTGTAATCCAAGACCAACATACTGGCAACATTATTTGCGACGGTTCTGTAAACACTTGAACTAGCCGATTGATTGGAAGATAAATTAACTGATGTGACATCCATACCTCCGACACCTAAGTCATTTCCTCCACCCCATAAACTGGATGAATTGGAAGATTCGTACAAATATTGCACTTTGAATTTTGTATTGAAATCACCAATCTTTTTATGAAATAATCCATCTACCGTGAATGACTGCTCAACACTTCTAAACATATCCCGGGATATATATCCGGTTTGTGCAGTAAGATCATAATTCAAAAGTCCTTTGGGAGAAAGGTAAAGACTCTCTCCATTATTACGGGTAGTACCAAACGAGGTTGTGAAAGTTAAGAATCTTGTGGGGTCATACTTTAAAGAAAAGAATGATAATAACTTTTCTGAAGTCGATACATTTTTCGAATTATAAATGTTATACAGAGGATTGACGATATTTTCAATCTTATTTACATTAACAAGATATGGAGAGCCATCCTCATTCGGTAATAATAAATTGGCAGCTGGGTCTGATCTGTATAAAGATCCGAAAGCCCCACCTGCTCTATTATCAGATTCGGTAATTGCGTAAAGATTTGAGGTTGAAAATATAAGATTATTTGTAATGCGATAATCAACATTCAAACGGATGTTTGTCCGGTTTATACCATCTACCAATTTTACGACACCACTTTCTTTGGTAGTTTGCAGAGAGGTATAAACGCTCAGTTTTGAATCAGCTGAACTACCTTTTATAGCAACGTGATTTGTAAAGTAACTTCCAGGATTAAAAAACTGTTTAATATGGTTATAAACTGTAGGGTAAGGATTATCGTACACCTGATTAGGTTCAGTAACACCATAATTTACAACTCCATTTTCAATTAGACGATCTGTTGATTTTGATTGCTCAGGGACGAAGCCTAACGAACTTTGTCCAAATTCACTACGTACATCTACTTGAGTTTTTCCTGCTCCTACAGAAGCTCCACGCTTAGTAAAGATACTTACTACCCCATTAGCAGCCCTAGAGCCATATAACGACGATGCAGCAGCACCTTTTAGTACTTCTATTGATTCAATATCTTCAGCGTTAACATCTGACAAACCATTTTCAGTCATAACGCCATCGACAATATAAAGTGGGTTTGAAGAACCAAAAATTGTTTTAACACCACGAAGTTGAACATCCGATTCAGAACCAGGAGCTCCACTTGTTTTGGTTACACGTACACCGGCAACCTTTCCCAGTATTGCGGATGCAGCATCTGATGCCGGAACTCTCTGCAATTGATCAGATGATAATTTTTCGATGGAAAAACCTAGTTTTTGTTTTGGCGTTCCAGAAGCAACACCAGTTACAATGACATCTCTTAATAAAGTTGAGTTTTCATTCAATGTCAAGGATATAGGGCTTGAACCTTTAACCACTATTTCCTGCGTTTCAGAACCAATGAACGAAAAGACCAACACAGCATTTTCAGGAACAGAAATTTGAAAATTTCCATCACTATCAGTGATCGTTCCTATAGTTGTTCCTTTGATAATAACACTAACCCCTGGCACCAGATCACCATTATTATCCATAACCACTCCTTTTGCAATAATGTTTCCTTGCTGAACACCGTTGGTTGATACACTTCCAGAAATGTTAGCATAAAGCATTGGCGAGAAAACTGAAAACCCTAATAATGTTAGAAAACATAATTTAAATAAAAACTTTAATGAGTTTTTGTCCGAAAGGTTTTCAGTAAAAACTTTTTTCTTCATGGTATTAGTTATTAAAAATTAATAATTAAATTTTTACTGCATACAATAATTGTACAAAGATGTTTGTATTCAAAAAATATTAGCTATGATTTTTGTATCAAAAAAGACTAAATTTTTATCAAAATACACATTTGTACATCTTTTTTAAGGAAAAATATCAACGACATTTTTTTTTAAAGTCTTGTTTTAGACAATAATGACCGGGCAAATTAGTAGTTCTTTTCGTTTTGTAACAAATGAACTGATCTGATGGTGATATGTTACACAGAAGCATTTGAGGAAAGGATACAACCTATACCCACAAAAAGCTCAATGTTGCGGCTGGTTAAAAAAAATTAAAAAAATATTCATTGTTACTGCAGTAACAATGAATGACCTGATAAGGTTCATAAACTATTACAAAAACCGACAAACACATCAGAATCTTGCCCGACGAGGAGTATTTTTACCGGTAACTGAGACATTAACCAACTCCGTTTTATTTTTAATTCAGGATTCGTATCTTTGTCACCTACAGAAACGACGCATCACTATGCAATACATTCTTAAGGCTCCTACTTTACTGGAAGGTTCCATCAAACTGCCAGCCTCAAAAAGCATCAGTAATAGGGCTTTGATCCTAAACGCGCTATCCGGTAAAAAGCAATACAACCTCCTCGAAAATCTGGCCGATTGCGATGACACCAATGTCCTGATGAAAGCCTTGAGTTTTCAGTCAAATAAAATGGATATCGGAGCCGCAGGTACCGCCATGCGATTTCTGACCGCATTTCTGGCAGGGTATGAAGGTGTCTGGGAAATTACCGGAAGCCAACGGATGAAAAATCGTCCGATCAAAATATTGGTGGATGCACTGAACCAGTTGGGCGCAAAAATAGAGTACCTTGAAAAAGAAGGCTTTCCGCCTCTTAAAATAGACGGTCATCAGCTTATCGGAGGAGAAATCGGCATAGATGGAGGCATCAGCAGTCAATATCTTTCGGCCTTGATGATGCTGGCACCGACCATGCAGAAAGGTCTGCGGCTGACCATCCTGGGAAAACTGATTTCCAGCCCATACGTCAGGATGACGCTCGAAATGATGCGTCAATACGGCGTTCAATCCGAATGGTCGGACAAACACATTGACATCAGGCCCCAACCTTATCGGGCCATCCGTTTTCAAGTGGAATCAGACTGGTCCGGAGCTTCCTATTGGTATCAGATGCTCAGTTTGGCCAAAGAAGGCAGCATCCTGTTAAAAGGTCTCTTTCAGGAAAGTATGCAGGGAGATTCCAGGATTGCAACATGGTTTGAAGATTTAGGTGTACATACTTCTTATCTGGAAGATGGTGTCAAACTAACCAAGACCGACCAAAAGATACAGGTCTTTCAGGCTGATTTCACTGATCAACCCGACCTTGCCCAAACCGTTGCCGTCACTTGCGCCCTGAAGGGTATCCACTTCCGTCTGGACGGATTGCAAAGTCTAAAAATCAAGGAAACAGACCGGATACAAGCCCTCATCAATGAAAGTCGAAAAATCGGCTTCATTTTCAACGAAAAAGAAGACAGTATTCTGGAATGGAATGGCGAACGCTGTTCCCACAACCCTGAAGAAGCCATTGAAACCTATGAAGACCATCGGATGG
>Ga0172381_10001062_pt1 | contig 33720 bp, 38 predicted proteins | sample Leawel6488metaG_FD_119754 | JGI IMG/M metagenome (GOLD analysis project Ga0172381, IMG submission 119754) | Leachate microbial communities from a municipal landfill in Southern Ontario, Canada - Leachate well 64-88 metaG | ecosystem: Engineered > Solid waste > Landfill > Unclassified | place... | reverse complement strand
GTTTATTGTTTCTTCTGAATAATTTAATCTATGAAAACTTGAAACCTTTTGTCCTTTTAATCCAAGTTGCGATAAAGTATATCCAAACGCTTGAGCTATTTTACGAGCTAATGATGGGTCTATAACCTGTCGGCTATATTCATTCATTAACTCCATTGCTTTAGCTTTAGTCATATATTTTTTGTTATTCCCTTTGAGTTGTTAATGGACTTTAATTTTTTATCGCTAACTTAATTATACCCCTTTTTTAAAAAAAAATCAAGGGGGTTGACCTTGATTTTTAAGTCTTTACTTTTTCTTTAATCTTAGCGAAATTCTAGCTTATCCAAAAAAGTTATCCACCGTTTCAAAATTCCAAATAAAATATTTTATTTTTTTATTTTAGAATTTTTAAACTCCGAAATAATGTTAACCCGAAGTCTTTGAGCCTCAATCTTTATGGCCTGTAATAGCTTACGGGCGTTTACTACAGCCTTGTGTTCTTTGACTTCTCCTAATTCCACTAGAGAATTAAGTTGCTCTGTTAGTTTTTCAAACATACTTTTGTGTTCCTAGGGTGGTTCCCATCGGAATATATTAAATTAATTACATTTTTCACAATTGTTACAAGGATTAAAATCTGTTAAATTGGCCTTTTCGTAGTTAAATTTATAAACAACATTTCCTTCCGAATCCAACCTATCAGGAATCATAATTCCTTGAAAGTAATGATAAGGTGAGTTAAGGTCTTTTGTGTCATTCCAGGCGTTGAGCATATACTGATACATGCTCATCTTACATTTTTTATTTCTCTTATAAGTTGTTCCTGTGTTAAACCCTGGGGCTGAATCAACTTCTATATCTTTTAACCAAACATCATTTTTAGACACATCACTCCAACTTACTTCCCCATTTTTTTTGGCCAATTGTAAAGCATAGGTAAACTGACATTTAGAAAACTTAAATCTGTCATCGGGCGGTAATCCGCAACAAGAACCGGAAACTCCCTTTTCTTTATGGTGTGCATCACTTACGTGAAAGTTCATATTCCACTTTTTACAAAGAGCTTCCATTTTCTTGATATATGGTTCTTTTATTTTATAATTTAATCTTAAATAACCCATTGTGCTAGAAATGTTTTTATAAAATTGAATTATATCAAATCCAACTACATTGCTAATAGTTTTAAATTTATCTCCCGCTACACCTTTCCCTGTGCTACGAGTTTCTAGACAAAAAAATTCTGTGGATAATGCTTTAATTCCTCTACGGCCAGCTTCATTTATTAAGTCTTCGTATGTTAAATCAGACAACCCAATAATAAAAGGTCTTAACCGTAAAATTGTCCATATTCCCATCTTAGATAATGTTTCTAAAACTTCTAAACGTCTTTGAGGGCTAGGAGTTCCTGCTTCCATTATTTTGGCTTTCTCTTCATCTAAGGTTATTATAGAAGCTTTATAAGACCAATAATCTCCCATTCCTTCAAATAAAGCTAAATACTTAGGGTCTCTTAATAGTAAGTCGCTTTTTGAACTAAAGCATATGGGATATTTTATTTCTTTTAGAAATTTTAATATCTCATAACCTAATCCTTCCTTCTCTTCGATAGTGCATAAAGGGTCTGAAAGACCACCCCATTGAAGGGTTATTCTATTTTTTATTAGATTTCTAAATTGATTCTTAGGGTTATCTAAATCTGTAAAGATGCTTTTAAATTTTGCTAGATTAACTTTTTTATATTTTTTAGCTAAATAGTTATCTTTAGTTTTTCCGCAACTGCGTTGAAAGGTTGAAAAACAATAAAGACAGTTAAATCCACAATTGCTATATTGGTCAAAAGTCATTGGCATAGAGCAATCCAAGAATTCTCCAGTAATTCTAGGCGAAGTATAATATCCCATACTTTCCGTGGAACTTCCGATTGGTTTTATTTGTATGTGTGAACCATCAGGCCAATCTTTCTTTGTCGCATACATAATCTGGTCTGGATAATTTTCTACCAAGTATTTACATTCCTCAATTCTTTGAGGCATACGTTGTTCTTTTGAACCAAAAGAGCCAGCGGTATATCTCTTACAATCTGGTATTATCCATTGATTAATCAAAAGACCATGTGCTTTTATATTTATAGCACTCCAACAAACGTCATCAACCATTTGGACATTTTCATCAAACCTAAGTTCACACTTTTTAATTAACCAAGCACGGCCATCTGCTAAAGCATTATATTTCCATTTGTTTTTTAAGAATAGAGGATTAGTGAACCCAGCAAATCCTACAAGTTTAATATTTTTTTCGTCAGCTTTTTTTATGCTTTCTTCGCATCTTTCTAAAAACTTTTTAGCAGATACCTTTTTTGTAAATGCCTTGCCCCACTGTTTCATTGTGTCAGTGGTAATTGGTAATTTATCTCTAGTGTCTGTATCATAGTCCTGATATTCTAAAAAGTTTTTAAGGTCATCAACCATAAATAAAGCCCACTCCCCTTCTTTCATTTGGTCTAGGGCATAATTACGATTATTAGTTAGCCCTTTGGGTTTGCCCGTAGCTATTATTTTATTTGGGTTAACTTTTCCACCTTCAATAAATTTTTGTTTCGCTTCCTCGCTATGACATAATATAATATGGTCTATTCCTTCTTTTTCGAAAAATTCTGGAGTAGAGAGAGAATCATATCTGTCATAAGTGAAAATAAAAACTTTCATATTATTTTTGTTTAAAAAATTTACGTTCGTTCCATTCTGATATTTTACCTGGATTCCAACTACTAATAGGAGTCATCCAACCGACTACTCGACTATACACTACACAAGGAGTTCTTTTGCTATTTAAGACAATATTGCTCATAAAGTTTTTTAAATTCTTCTAATAGTTCCTTTTTCTTTAATTGCCAAGCAACTTCATTGCCACCCAATTCTCTAGAATCAATAATTTTTTCATCAGTACTTTTAATTTCTTTTAAAAGTTTTTCCAACTTTTCTACTGAAGTGGGCAATTTAGTGTTCAAAACCTTTTCACAAAATTCTTTTAGTTTGGCGGTGTTATGATTGTCCTTTAATTTGGTATCAAAAATTTCGTGTAATTGTTGAAACAATACTTCATCGTCAACCCAAAATAATAGAGGAAATCTTTGTTTACTAATTTTGCCTTTAATGTTTATATCTGGTAATTTTTCCATTTCTTTATTATATCTAACCATAGACGAAATCATATTAATTGTTTCATCGTTGATGCCTAGTTTTTTTAATTTACGTTCGACGTCTTTGCTTTGTAAATCTCTTTCGTCTAATGCCAAATCATCGATAAACTCATTAATACTTTCTGAATCCGTCATTTCAATATTATAATTTTGAAATAAATTTGGTTGTTCTAAAAATGGCTCTAAGACTTTATGTAATTGGTCACGTGTATATTTACCTATTTGCTCATTATCGCTAAGAGCATATTTTATTTTGTCTACGTCCGATTCAGCATTAACAACACTAACCCAAACATATTCATATTTGGAACTATTTTTTTCTTGATACTTCTTTCTAAGTTTTGTTAAAACTTTATATCTTTGATTGCCGCCCAAAATTACTGCGTTATCTTTTTCCAAGTAGATAATTAATGGCTTATAAATACCTAACTCCTCTACTTGTTTTTCTAGTCGGCTAAGGTCTTTATCAAAAACTATTTTAGGATTTTTTTCCCAAAGGCGTAGCCATTCCAACTTAGCTAATGTTTTATTATCTGAATATTTAATTTCTCCATTTTGCTCTGCTATTTCTAACAAGAGGTTTTTTTGATTAATTTTTTCCATATATTTTATTTAAAATTTAATTCTTCTACTTTAAAATTATTAATTTCTTCATAATTTGATATTGGGACTTCATTATATTCTTTGGCTTTAAATTGTGATATTTCTTGTCTAACTTTTTCCTCCCTAAGTTCTATCCATAAAGAGTAATTTCTAGGACAATAGATAATTTTTGCTTTTGTCTTAATTCGTCTATCGTTATTTATTTCTTCTATTTTATTTTTTATTAATTCAATATCTCCATCGTAATCCTGATAATTATCCCCCGCTTCAAGTAAAGGATAGTTGCTCAATATTCCATTGGCATTTATGGCTTCAATGTGTAATAGTAATTTATATTCCCATTTATATAAAAGGGTATTATTCCATTCTATAAAATTTTTATAGTCAGGGTATTTGCTTTGAAATTCTGGTATTAGTTTTTTAATTTCCCAAATTTCCCATCTTTTCATATAAAATTTTGTTATTTATTTAAAATTGATTTAATCACATCTTCTTCTTTTTGTCCTATATTTTTTATTTTAGTTAAATCCTCATCGATATATTTAGCTACGCTTTCTATTGTCCATTTAAAGTCAGCGTTGTCCATTAGGTATTTCATTGTGTTAGCTATTTTATCAAATGGATATGGTTTAAGATTTTGGGCGGCCTTTAAGTTTCTTCTGATAAATGAGGATTGCTCTTCTTTGTTTGAAAAAGTAATTCCTTTAGCCCGAACAAACAATCCGATTATTTGTATATGTTTTTGAGTGTCATTTAAAAGATTAGGTATAACTTGGATTTCCTTTGCAATATTTTCTTTTATTTTATTTTCTTTTATTTTATTTATAGCATAGCATTCGCTTTGCGTTCGCTTTGCGTTCGTATCTTTATTTTTTATTTTATCCCAGCGAAAAATAGCACTTTGTCTGGCCTTCTCACTTTTGCCTTTTAGGGCTATTAATCTTGCTAAACAGGATTTACTATGTATCTTTTTTGATGCTACAACAAAAAGTTTATAATTATTTACTACGTCTTTTATGCGTTCGCTTTGCGTTCGCAGGTCATAAGAAATACAGTCATAATCCTCATCTAAAAATCCCCCTGCTTCATAAAGTTTTTCTATTAAAGCCCAATACAAACCATACCCTTCCCAACCCTCTTTTTGGATTAGTTTTAAAATTTTTTCGTCATTTCTTGCGTTGTAATCATGGCTGAAGTAGTAGGATTTCATAGTTTTTTACAAACAAAAAAGCACACATCAGTTCGTTGCCAACGCCTCTAATCAGGGCGTTCACGGATTGATTACCGTGCGAACTGGTGTATGCTTTCTTATTTGTGATTAGATATTTTGGCATAATTTATTATTTATAGAGTTATTATACTCCTAATTATTAAAATTGTCAAGACCTTGTTGGGTTAGGTTATCCACTTTTTGTCCACTCTTCTGTGGATAACTTTATTAAATTTGTCAGTTAAAGACTTGACATTATTATAAATAAGGAGTATACTTAGTTTGTAGGGTTAGGATAATCGTTTTCTGCGTATCTCCTAAACGGTCAATTTCTGGGTGACGACAAGAAACCACAAAAAGGATTGCGACCACTAGGAATACTTGGAAAATGGCGATTCTATAACTATCTTGTTTTCTACTACTCTAGAAAGTAGCAAATAAGTCGGTTAAAATGATTTATCAAATCACAACCGGAAACGCCAAAAAGCTACCCCGATTCGTTCGGGAAATTTGGCGTACCCAGACCTAAAGGTCTTTTTTTGTATCTTGTCATTTCTCTTTTTATTACTGGGTTTGTAAAGTTGAAGTTAAATTACTTATATGTGTAGTGGGCACAGTTAAGTAATCACAACTAAAACCTGGAATAGTAAAGGCTTATCGCTTGTCTTATAGGTTAATTCATCTACGAATTTCTAAGAAGACATAAAAAGCGATATGATAAGATATAAATTAAAGTTCTTAAACAATCAGTCAAGTTATGTCGAGTCAAGTAAAGTTATGTCAAGTTCAGCGGGTTTACGCTATGGGAATAGCAAGGAGAAACAAGTAGCGATGGTTACTAAAGGAGAAGATTACTTTGCCATTCTACAATATGATGATATTCAGTGTATTGAAGGAAGATTGTTAACGTTTGTAGAGGCGATGAATACAGATAAAGAGCAAAGAGAAGCTCAGAAATCAGTTGTAAGAACAATGGTATGGGAGTGGTCTAGAAATTTATTTCTTAGAAATTGGAATCAGGACTATCCAGTTGCAGATTCTCATTCTCAATCGAATGGAAAAACAAAAAAAAGTAGAGTTAACATTATAAATTAATTAAAAACAAGATATTAAGTTGGCTGATTGTTTAAGGATTTTAATATGAAACCAATTAAAACTCCTAGAGATTATGAGGAAGAATACCTAGAAGAGCAAGAAACAGAAGAGGAAGAAGATAACTAATTTTTAAAAATATGAACTTAGAGCAGTTAAAGGCTAAGGCTTATGACACCATAGCCCAGATGCAATACCTAGAAGTTGAGCTAAAGAAAATTACTGAGCAGATAATGGAGTTGGATAAGATTAGAATGGCTCCTGTTGAGAAACCCGTTAGAGAAGAGATACCTAAAGAGGTGGTGGATAATGTCAAATAAATATGCCAGAAGAAGGTCAAGAAAACTTAAAAACAGAAGCTGAAAAGTCTTTAGAAAGTATAGAAGGTGCGGTTATTTCGGTTGAGGACAGTATTTCTGCTGATGTTAGAGAAAATAATAATATAGTTGAATCCGTAGATAAAATTGTTAACAGAAGGAACAGAGGTAGACCTAAAGGTTCAAAGGACAAGAAGACTATCGAGCTTAAACTAGCTAAGAAGAGATTAGTCCAGAGGGTGTTAAGGAATCAGAACAAGTTGCTTAACTCCCAATTCATATTAGCTAAAGGTTGTTCTTATTTATACGTTATTCATACTGACACAGACGAGAAAGGCCATAGGATAAAACAGAAGCCTAGGTTAGTTGAGAATCAGGGAACAATTGAAGCTTACTTAGCTGGAGAGTTAGAGGATGAAGAGAATGACTACTATTACATAACCACCGACAAGCCAGACAATAAAGCTTTAGACAGTTTATTAGATAGAACCTTTGGTCGGGCTACACAGGCATTTGCCAATGACCCAGAGAATCCAATAGTGCCTGTTATTATTAATCGTTATGACGGAAACGGTGGAATCGAAACAAATAAACCTGACGAGATTTCAAGACCAAGCGATATTCAGCCCGTGTAGGTTTGTTGCTATCATATCTGGTATTCAGGGTGGAAAGACTTTTGCGGGGGCGTTATGGTCGAGGATACAGTTTGATACTTATCCTGATGATGATGGATTAATTTGCGCACCTACTTATAAGATTTTGTCTCAGTCTACATTACCAAAGTTCTTTGAATTAAATCCCGACTTAAGGAAATTCTATAAGGAGTCTAAGGGAACGATAGAAGTTCCAGGCCGTAAAGGAATTATATACATACGTTCCACAGAGAATCCAAATGTAATTGAAGGTATGACCCTTCGTTGGATATGGGGAGATGAAGCTGGGCAGATGAAGCTTCAAGCGTGGATTAATATCCAAGGGCGTGTTAGTATTTTAAAAGGCAGGGTATTTTTTTCCACTACTCCTTATACGCTTAATTGGTTAAGAAGAGATTTTTATGAGAATTGGAAAAAGGGAAATACCGATTATGAGGTGGTTCAGTTTCGTTCAGTAGATAATCCTTACTTTCCCCAAGAGGAGTTTGATAGAGTTCAGAGCACGATGGACAGGAGAACTTTTGAAAGACGTTATTGCGGGTTATTTACGAAGATGGAAGGATTGGTTTATGAGGATTTTAACTTTAACACTCATACCATTACCGTTTTGCCAGAGAAATTTGATATTGTAATCTCTGGAGTTGATTGGGGGTTTGCCGCTCCAGCGGCCAATATAATCATAGGAATTAAGGATAATGTTTTTTACATAATAGATGAGTTTTACAAAGAAGGAAAAACCACCGATGAATTGGCGTTGGTGGCGAAAGGGTTTCTAGATAAGTATTTGGTTAATAAGTTTTATTGCGATTCAGCTGAGCCTGATAGAATAGCGGCATTTAAAAAGGCAGGGTTACCAGCGGTGGGGTCTGATAAGGATATAACCTACGGGATTAGTAAGGTTCAAGAGATAATTAGAAGTAATAGATTTTTCATTTACGTACCAAATTGCCCTAACACCTTAGAAGAAATAGAAGCTTATCATTTTCCAGAAGTTAAAGACGATAAGGAAGCCAGTGAGAAACCTATTAAGATGGATGACCATGCTATGGATGCCATAAGGTATGCGATAGCTTCGTTCTTAGACCAAAATAAGATAATATTTCACAAGTTAGAGGAGAATCCTAATTTTATAATTAATCGTTTTTCCTTACCACCTGTTATTACTAGTGAAGTTAAGGAATTGACTTCAGAAGAAAAAGAACAACAAACTAGAGAATTAGACAGAAAGATTATTGAAGAAGAAGAGCGTAAAAGATTTTATGGAGATCAATAAACATATATGGGAAATTACAAAAAATGTGATTGCTGTGGAAAGTTAGTTAATGAAGAAGAATTGGAAGAGGTTACTATTACGATTAAGAAGTGTAAAGATTGCGACATTTCTGACGCTCCGATTCTTAATAACGGCGGGTTTACCGAGAAGCCGTTAGAAGAAAGGCCGGCAATTAAGAGTATGAATTCTTATAAGAACATGCCACCTATTTTAAATGGAGTTTCGATGACTCCGCCTTCTGAATAATATGGAATTATTAACTCCATTTGAAGGTAAGGACAGAAAGACCACCGTAGCGTTGGCTTGTTTGTTTGCCACTAAAGTAGCTGATGATTATCTAAAACAGAATAAGAAGCAGAGCATTAAATTATATCTAGAATATTTGGACAAAGTTTGCTTAGAGAGTTTAGAGGGTATTGTTAAAAATTTTAATAAAGGCAAGAAGTATAAGTGGAACTTCATATTTGGCAAGAACGATGTTTATGAAACAGAAGGCGAGCGTGCCGAGATTGTCAAGATAAACAAGATGGAAAAGGTTGCGACTATTAATAAGTTTATTAAATCTTCGGTGAGAATATTCTGGAACGAGCAAAAAAAAGAAACAGATGATTTGGTTGAGTATTTGAAATGGTTAACTAAAAATATTAAGAAACTTTAATTAAAAATCTATGGACGAAGTTTTATCGGGCAACAGCCCCGTGGTAGGTAAAACCGAAGAGAAGCTTTTAATCTTTGCGGAAGCGATAAAGGCAATCTTATTGGGAAGTTTAGTGAGTAAAGTAGAATGGAAAGATAGAGAAATATATGGAGTTTTAAAAGATTCTCATTTAAAGCTTCATAAATCTGACGGGAAATTTTATGACTGGATAATTTCCGAAGGAGATTTAATAGGGTTAGATTATTTCATTTTATAATTATATGAGCAAATTTAAACAAGGGGAGATGGTTTATCACAGGTTTTTAAATTATACTCCAATATTAATTATTGATTGCTTAGGAGATAATAGATATTTAGGTCGGTTATACACTATGGAAGAATATGATTTTCACGAATTTGAATTGATGGGTGGGGTGGAAATGAAGAAGATTAGAGACAAGCAAGAAAAGACAAAGAAAGAAAAAGGAAAAAGTAATAATAAATAATATGAAGGATATTCTTTGCTTAGAATGTAGTGTAAAATTGGGCGAACAGGATGATATGGGAATTGTTCCTAGCATAGGGACTAGCGTGGAGATTACTAATAATGTTTTATACTTTAAATGTCCGCATTGCGGAGTTCATCGTGAGGTTACAAAGGAAGCTTCGAAGTTTCATTTGTATGTTCCTGGTTTTAAAAGAGTATATTAATTATGAGCAAAGAAAATTTAAAACAAATCTATCTAACAGAAGAGGAAGCCAGTTTAATTGAAATTATTAGGAAGGTTCTGTGGGGTTCGGTCGAAGTGATTATTAAAAGAGGAAATATAAAAGTAATAAAAAAAATAGTTCAGGTGTTTGATTTTGAAAGAGACAGAAATAATAAAAGTCAAGGTGGTGTTTAATCTATGGCTATATTCAGTAAATTTCTTAATAATTTCGTAGACAAAGTATCCGCTAAGGTTACTACTGAGGTTAACAAGAAATTGGAGACAGACAAAAATGATATTGCAAAATCAAGAGAAATACAAGGTTTATCGCTTGACCCGAATAAACTTTTTTACCGTACTACTGAGAAAGGTTTACGTAAGCCTACTTCGATTACTTTTGAGACTTTGCGTAGAATGGCTAAAGCTGTTCATATTGCCAGAGTTTGTATTAATACTTTAAAGCATAGAGTCTCCCAAACTAAGTGGGATATTATTCCAATAGATGAGGACACAAAGCCAGACAGACATCACATTAACATTTTAAAAAACTTTTTTAACAATCCAAATAGGCAGGAAACTTTTAGAACCTTTTTAGATGGATTTCTCGAAGACCTCTTAGTCTTAGATGCGGGTGTTTTTGAAAAAATAGAGAATAACGCTGGACTACCTGCTGAGATTTGGTATGTAGATGGAGCTACGGTTAAGCCTAACTTTGACTTAAAGGGTATATTTCAGAATCCTGCTTATTATCAATATATATCTTCTAATAGCACGGAGCCTGATGCTGAGTGGGAAAGGAAAGACTTGGTTTATGTAATGCAAAATCCTCAAAGAGATTCCAAGAATTACGGTTATGGATTGGCACCTCTTGAGGGAGTGATAATGGTTGCCACCAATATGCTGAATGCAGACAACTATATGGGGCAATTCTTTGATATTGGAACGCTTCCCCCTAAGTTGATTAATCTGGGTAAGGATGTTTCGAATAGTGAAGTAGAATTATTTAGAGCGTATTGGAAAGCCGAGATAGAAGGAAGACCTTGGAAAACTGCCATTTACGGTGGCGGGGAATTGACCACCGTAGATATGAGTAGCGGTATGCCTGTTGATATGCAGTTTCAGCAATATCAGATTTGGTTAATGAAGATTATTTGTGCCGCATTTGAAGTTAGTCCGCAAGATATTGGGTTTACCGCTGAATTAAAAATGGGTGGTTTAGGGGGCGGAAGCGTAGCTAATGTTCAAAAAGATATTTCAGATTCTAAAGGTTATCGTTCTCTTTTACAATTGACTAGAGAAGTATTTAATAGAGATATAGTAAAGAATTGGTTTGGATTTGATGATGTTAAATTTGATTGGATTGGTATTGATGCCTTACAGCCAAAAGAAGCGGCTGAAATATTTGATATTGAAGTAAAGAATGGGGCTGTTTCGATAAATGAATATCGAATTCAGAAAGGTTTAAAACCGATTGTCGGTGGTGTTAAACCGCAGATTGTAACTCCCAGTGGGATATTTGAAGTAGATGCTACGCCCTTAGAAGATGTTAGTAATAAAGAAATAGATGAAGAAAAAGAGGAAGAGGTGGGCAAGAAGTATGTAGAGAAGAAAGTGTACGCTGGGGATTTTATTTGTTGGATGGATGACCGTGGATTTGGTCAGCCTTTTATTTGGACGGATAAGTTTGGTAAATTAGGTTACGTTATAAAACCACCCGTGGCGGTTAATATAAACGGTATTGACATTGAAGAAAAGTGGACACATATAATGGCGGAAAATGGATTGAATGTTAACCCCGTTGATATAGTTGCCGCTGTAGATATAGACCAATACTTACCTACCGCTGAATTGAGAAAAGAGTTTAGGAAATATCAGAATATGACTCCTGAATATTATTCTAAAAAGTGGGAAATGAGATTTGGAAATTCTCGTAAATATGAAAAATACACAGTAGTTAAATATATTGACGGAAGATGTTTTACTGACCAGACTCTTGTAGATGATATGAAGCGAGTGCCTGGTGAATATGAAAAGGCTGTTAAAGATTTGGCTACGCTTTATAAGTTTGAAAAAGAAAATGGAATGGGCGACCGAAGAGCTAACCAATATATCATTACGCCTGATAAGAGAGGTTGGGGGTTAGATTATCAGTTTGTCGGCAGTGACAAGGCCTGGGAAAAGTATAAGTATTCTATACCCAAGAACCTTGAGGCTATTCCTAGGCTTAAGCAGATATTTGAGCAGGAAACAGGATTATCCGTTGAGGGTTTAAAAAAGAATGTCGACAGTGAAATACGGAAAGAAAGATTTGATATTAATCAGGCCAAAGAGATAATAGAACAGTTAGACCCAGATTGGAGAATAAAATATAGTATAGATGAATTTGTGTTAGGGTTGAATGAAGAATTAGAACATCGAGATATTACTGACGGAGACCCAATTTTAACTGGCAAGATAGCTCTTTCGCATTTAAAAGAGAAACCTGACTATTATACTCGTTTAAATGAAATGATGAATAAATCAGTTAAAAAAAAAGTTCAAAAATCACGAGAGGAAAGAAGTAAAGAAGAGCAGTTAAATTTCTGGCACAAAAAGGTAGGTGTAGTCGAGGACAAAATGGTTACGCATTTAATGAATCAGTCTAAAGCCCTAAAGGGAAATATGGCTAGAGTAGTTAGAGATGAATTGGTGGCTCGTAAAGCAATTCCTTCCGACCAATTACTTCAAGATGCGGCTAGCGAAGTTCCTGAAACCGACATAGGGTTGAAGTATAGTAAATCTATGAATCGGTTCTATAAGACTTCGTTTGAATTAGGAATAGATAATTTTCTGAAGAAAGCCGAAGATAAGCTGAAAGATAAAGGAGTTACCAGAGAAATGATGTGGGATATAATTGGTAAGGCTGGTAATAAAAAGACATCTAAAGCGATTGAGAGAAGTGGTATATATGATAAATTGAAAGTGCGGGGAACGAATATGATTACTACTGTTCTCGGAAACAAGCAAACAAAGTTAGTAGACTTTATAAGGGATAAGGCTGACCAGGGTAAGAATTTAAACGAAATATCTGATGAGGCGATGGATAAGTTCTCTTTGCCACTAGAAGAGTTTGAGGTGAAGCGAATAGCCTCGACTGAGACGGCTTGGGCGGCTAACCAGGGAAGTTTAGAAGCTGGAAGAGAGTTAGGGATAGATAAGTTCGAAGTTCTCTTAGACCCTGATGCCTGCGAGATATGCCAAGGTGCTTATGGCGATGGAGAAGTAATGTCCGAAAAGGACTTGGCGGGGGTAGGGGAACCGCCCTTGCATCCCAATTGTCAATGCGTTATTGAGCCGTTTATAGATGAAGATAATTTAGACGATATAGCCGAGAACATTGCTTCTCAATACGAAGATTTATAATTTCAAGGTGGAGAAAAAATATGGACAATGAATTTAAAAAGTTTTGGAAAGAAAATTACTCATTGGAAAGTATCCAAAAGGGTAATAAAGGAATCAAGTTAGTTATTGGATTTCCCAAGGGAAGTGGTAATTCAGAGATTCAATCCGTGTTATTTGACAATGATAAATGGACAGCCTCAGAAGCTGGTAAATGGCTCAAAGACCACGATATGAAAAATCTCGGAGTAGATGAGACTGAAAACACTTTAAGGTTTAGACAGGAAGACCCTTCTAAATATTCTCGAATGAGAACCGTAGAGCCTGGAGTAGACAAGGCTGAATATGATACTTATGAGGGTGGGGAAGGCGGTAATGTTGATTCTAATTCCCAACCGCATAAACCCTTAAAAGCTAGTGAGAAAACTCCCAATACAGCGAAGTCTAAAGGGGTTAATTTGGAAATGATGTTTAGAAAAACAGGTGGTGCACCATTTAAGATTCTAATTGAGAAAGCAATCGTAGCTAAAGGAATTGGCGAAGGGCTACCCGATAAATTAATTATTGAAGGATTAGCCACCACTGTTAATGTCGACCACGACCAAGAACGAATGGCTCCGGAAGCTGTTAAAGCGATGACGGATTGCATTAATGACAAAGGAGTTCCGTTGCTTTCCGAACACGACAAAGGTTGGGACAGTTATTTAGGTAAAGTGTTTAAAGCGGAAATGGACTCAAGACATCAGATGAAAATTTGGGCAGAGTTAGATAAAGATTATAGTAAGGCCGTTGATTTATATAAAGCTCTCAAGAAAGGCGTTCAGTTTGGGCTCTCGATAGCGGGAGTTGTAAAACGGGCGGCACTTGAAATGGTCGAAGGGCTTGGACGTAAGGTCAAAACATTTTATGATGTGGCGTTAAAAGAAGTAAGCGTCACTAATAGACCGAGCAATTTTGACACTTGGCTTATTGCTAAAGGCAATTATAAAGGAAAAAAAGGCGGTTTGTATGAAAAGTATGTAAGTTCAGAATTATATCAAGAATATTTATCAGCAAATCCGGCTTTTGATTGGCAGTGTGCCATTGCCAAATCAATTTCCGAAAAGACTTTAGAAGTTGACTTAAGCAAAAAATCAAAAAATGCTCAAAAGAACAATATGAATATCAAAGATTTAGAAAAGAAAGCTTTGGAGATTGCCGAAAAATCAATCAAAGAAGCTTTCAAAGAGATTGGCGAATCAGAAGATACTACCTCAGATGTTGGTGGAACTGATAATTCCACGGCTGAAGAAAAGGCAGTAGAAGCTGAGGAGACCGAAACTAAGGAATCCGAAACTGAAGAGACCACTGACGAAACTATTAATGAAACCAAGACTAAGGAAAAAGAAGTCAGTGAAGAAACCAGTGAGGAAACCAGTGAAACTAAAGAAACGGAAAGTTCTTCTAGTGCTGACACTTCTGATTATGGTCAAGATACTGAGACCAATTCAGAGACTAAGGCAAGTGCCAAAAAAGCAGTGCCAGCTAAGAAGGCGGTGGCCGCTAAAGAAGAGACAGAAGAATCTGATTCTTCTGAAACGGAAAGTTCTACTAAAAAGTCTAAGGAAGACTATAATATTGATGTAGCTGTTCAGAAATTTCGAAAGGCTCTAGAAACAGACCTTCAAAAATCTGGTAATAGAATCGTTGGGAATGTATCGGATGAGCTAATCAAGAGTTATTTGGAACAACCCCAGGAGAAAAAAGGTAGAGCTATTGTTGTCGAGAAGAATGGTGAAAAAGTTGATTCTGATGAAGAAGTCCAAAAAGATTTGAAGGATGAAAAGATGACTTTTCAAGATTACTTTAAAAAGAATCTTGCAAGTGTTAATAGATAGTTATAATTAAAATATTTTGTGCTATACTCAAGGTTTTGTTTAAAGGTCGTCAAAACTAGAGACCTATCCTAGTTGATAGATATTCTCGGTGTAGATAAGCAAAAATAACACGAAAAAATATGCCGAATGTAAATCAAGCATTAGACAATTTTAAGAAAGCGATTGATATGTCCTTTGCTGGTAATATACCTAATTCGTTATTAGCCAGACAAGACTTAGAGGCCGCTATCGTGAAATTGACTTATCGTGAAACCCCATTGAGAGATATCATCAAGCGTGTTAAGGGAGAAGGTCGTGCACATTTGTGGAATCAGCGAATTAAGCTAGGTGCTAATCCTGCTGAGTTGACCACTTCTCTTTTCTACGCCGATGGAAATGTTCCTACTTTCTCCGACCCAGTTTATGTTCAAAAGACTGCCGCCTATAAATATTTAGGTGTAGCCGCTAACATAACAGGTCCAATGATAGCAAGTGGACGTTCCTTCACTGATATTGAAGCTGAGGTTGCCGAAGCAAAACTTCGTCAATTAATTCAAGCTGAAGAATGGGCTATTTTCCATGGTGATTCTAGTGTGGCAGGAAATTTGCAATTTGACGGTTTAGATGTTCAATTGATTACTAATGTTATCGACAAAAACGGTGCTTCGTTGATTCTTGAAGATATCTGGAAAGCTGTAAAGCTTATCAGACTTCAAGGCGGTCAACCGACTCACATTTTCTGTTCGTATGGTGTTCAGAATCAGTTAAACTCTTTACTGTTAGGTGATTTGCGTTATATTGCTCAACAGGGCACAGTCGTTACGATGGGCTTGAATGCTAATAACATTCAAACTCCGGCGGGCGTCTTACCTTTGATTGGTGATTTCTTCATCAATCCGTCGAGTCCATATCCGTATAATCAGGCAGGTTCTTCTGGTGCTCAAGGTAATTCAGTTTCCAATGTGTATGTGTTAAACGTCCCCGAGCTGGAGATGGTTGACTTACTGCCGATTGGTCGAACTGAGTTAGCTAAAGTAGCCGATACCGTAAGATTTTATATTAACGAATATACTGTCTTAGCGGTTAAAGCTGAACCTTGGCAGGCCATCATTAAGAACGTCAATGACCCGAATTCCTAGTGCTTAGTCTTTTGACCTTCAGCCATTTTAGATGGCTGAGGCTAAAAGATTAAATATATGAAAATAACGGTGGTAATTCCAGTGATAAACCTCTGGAGTCAGTATACAGAAAACTGTATTAACAGTTTGGCAAAACAAAAATTACCTAAGGATTGTTATTTGGAGTTTATTGTTATAGATAACGGTTCTACAGATGAAACTTGTAGTAAGGTAGAAGGTTGCTCCGAAGCAGGATTTCCTATAAAGTTGATAAAAAATCAACGCAATATAGGCGTGGCCGCTTCTTGGAACTTAGGAATTAAAAAAGCACAAGGTTCTGATTACATATTTGTAGTTAATAATGACACGTTATTTGAAGAGAATTGTATTTCAGAATTAGTAAGTAAATTAATAAGTGAAGATTTAATTTTGGTCAGTCCTAGTGAAGACGGTCAAGATTCAACAGGCGGTAATTATTCGGCGTTCTTAATTGACAATAAATTTTTAGAAACAATGGGTGAATTTGATGAGAAGTTTTATCTGGCATATTTCGAGGATAATGATATGGAATATCGGATATTATTAGACGGTAAGAAGGATATGAAATGCGGAAAAGCTCATTTTAAACATTTTGGTTCTAAAACTCAAAATCAAAGAACTGGCGGAATAGTTCCGTCTCCTGTGTTTGAAAGAAATAGAAATTATTATATTGAAAAGTGGGGGGGATTGCCTGGACAAGAAAAATTTTTAACGCCATTTAATCTATGATAAGAATAAGAGATAATAAATATCCTTCCCGTTCGATATACGTTATTGACCATTATATTCAATTTGAAAATCACGAATCTTTTGTAAATCAGAAAGAAGCTGAAGAACTTTTAAAGAACAGGGATTTTGAATTATTAAAAGAGGAACCAGTTAAGAATAATGGTATTGAAGAAACAGTATTAAACGGTATTAGAGTGGATAAGAAAAAAAGATTATTATTGGGTTGTGTCGAGTTTAGTTCTTTAACAGGGATGCCGATGTATATTCTTTATCTGACTAAGGGTTTATTAGAATTGGGTTGGGATGTTGATATTGTGGCCAGCAGGATTGGTGGAATTCCGACTGATAAGGCCAGAGAATTGGGGGCTGGAGTTTTTACTTTTGAAGAAGAGGGATATCTTGATAATGAGTATGAATTTTTAATACTTTCTGAGCCGCAGAGTGAATGTCTCTACGAGAAATTTCCTAAAGTTTCAGCGATTAATTTAGTTCACAGTAAATATGACTGCGAAAAACCGCACGCATATCGACCGCAGATAAGACAATATCTAGCGTGTCGACAAGATGTAGTGGACTATTGGAAGTTTAGTTTCGAGGGTAAGTGGGAAGTTCTTAATAATCCGATTGATTTTGATAAGTTTAAAGACAAGAAGAAAATAAAAAATAAAAAGTATACTATTCTTTCTGCCAGCACGTTAGACCCCCTAAGAAAACCGATGCTTTTAGATTTGATTAAAAGAGCAGAAGATGAAAATGTTGAAGTAATAATTAAAGGTAAGGATTATCACGCTTTAGACGATGTGGTATTGCCAGATAATGTAAAAGTTCTTGACGAAAGCGAAGACATAGAAAAGGATATTGAGATGGCCGACGAAGTGGCAGGGATTTATATGGGAAGAATTACTCTAGAAGCAATGGCTATGGGTAAGAAGACATTAGTTTATGATGTAGATGGTTCTTGCGTTAAGGGAGTCGTGCCTGAAAATTTTAGAAAAGAATATGATTATAAGAATGTTGCTCAGAGATTAACTGATATTATTAATAGAAAATGGGCTGATATTATTATTCCCCATCATAATAAACACGATTTATTAAGCAACTGTTTAAAATGTATATCACTGAGAAATTATAATATTATAGTTGTAGCTGGAACGCATTTTAGCGATGCGATTAACAAAGGGGTTAGAATAGCAGAAACAGATAACTTGATATTTTTAAACGATGACACTGAATTTAGTCCTGATATCCTTTGGAAATTGTTAGACGACAAGAAAGATATTGTCGGTGTTCCTCAAAAGCGTGGAGATGATTCTCTATTGTGTTACGGAATGGGTTGGAGATTAGAGACCAGAGTTCCATTTGGGATAGTATTTGAGAAAGACCAAGTAATGTTTCCTTCCGGTGCGATGATTCGTATTAAAAAAGATTTGTTTTTAACACTTGGTGGATTAGACACTAGGTATATAAATGGAATGGAAGATGTTGATTTATTCGTTAAAGCTAAAGAACAGGGGTGTTCAATGGGTATAATTGATGACTTTATTAAACATCACGAAGGGCAATCTAATGGTAGATATAGATATGTTGAATATAATGAAAAGTTATTTAACAAAATGTATTCTCTTGATTATTTAACAAAATTATTCCCATGAAAAAAGTATATTTAGTAACAGGTTTGGCTTGTTCTGGAAAGACTACCATAGCGAAACAATTGGCAGATGAATTAAATTGCAAAATGGTTGGTCTAGATAGAATATATGAAAAAATAAACGAAGACTTTAATATTCCTGATGATTTAAAATTGAAAACTCCATATTTCAATACTTGGGAGAACCTGTCTTTTATAGGGGTAGAATCTTTAGGTAAATATACAAATTTAGAAAGTTGCGTTCGAGATTATTATAGGGAGTTATTTGAGGACAAGCCAGATTTATTAGTGATTGAGGGAGTTTCCCCTATCTTTAATTCGAGGGAAATGAGTATATTAAAAGAGGAATTTAAGGATTATGAAATGAGATGTATTTTCTTGAATATAGATTATGAGACCTGGCTAGATAATCGTAGTAAGCGGAAGAGAATAGTTGCCAATTATACTTATGGAGCTGTTCCGCCTTTTATGCTTCCCGAAGAATATAATGTAGAAAATGAAAAAATAAGACAATTGCTTCCTGACAATTATTTAGAGATAAATAGCTATCATCAATTTAATGCTCATATAACAGAAAGAAGTTATCAGGGAGAAGCCTTAAATGAGCCTAAGTGGGATAAATTTCATTTTGATTTGAATGAAATGAAAGGCAAGTCTATTTTAGATATATCCTGTAATTCTGGTTGGTATTTAAAAAAGTTTCAAGAAGCTGGGGCAGAAGTTTATGGAATAGATGCTGATTGGAGAATATTAGATGCTTGTTTAGACAGAGTTCCTCAGGCTAAGGTAAAGGTTTGTCGGGCGGAAAATTTAAACGAGTTTACGTTTGGTAAGAAGTTTGATTATGTATTATGTTCTTCTGCTTTTCATTATTATGTTAATAGAGAGCAAGTGTTAGAGAACATCTCTAAGTTAACAGATTATTTTGTTTTGGAATTGCCTCTTTTAGAAGAACCTGGGGATGATATACTTTATCAAGAGCAATATCATTACGCTATCCCTTCTAGAGATTTAATTTTTAAATGGCTTAATAAATATTTTAGTAAAGTAGAACAAATAGATATAACTGACTATAACGGAGTCTTAAGGCCTGTTCTAAAATCAATAAAATAATATGATGACCAGTTTTGCTTCTAACATAGCGACGATATTGAGTGTGATAGCGACGGTTAATCCGAATAAAACCCTTGATGTTGGTAGTGGTTTTGGGAAGTTTGGCTTATTAACTAGGGAACTATTACTTTCTATAAAGGCTGATAAAGAAGATATTTGTCCTAAGGATAATTTAACAATTGATTGTGCGGAAGAAGCTGAATATTTTTATAAACAGCCATATCATGATAAAATTTATAATAACCATTGGCACGAAGATGTCTTAAAAATGCCAATAGAGAAGATTAATGGTTATGATTTGATTCTTTTAATTGATGTAGCTGAGCATTGGGATAAAGATATCGCCCTTGATTGGCTTAAAAAAATAAATACCAACGTATTGATATCTACTCCTAAGCATGTTGTATTTTACGAAAAAGAATATTACAAGAGTCGTAAACATGTTTCTCAGTGGGCAGAAGAAGATTTTAGAAACTTAGGAGAGATTAATGATTATTCTACGAAGGATTCGTTTATATATTTAAAATTAAAAAAATGAAAGACTTTGCACAAGATTGGGAAGAAGTGGCTAAGACTGAAGACGCTCATAAAGCTATAGCGACGACTCATTATCAAAATGAGCAATACTATAACTTATCGGGGATAATTTCAATAGCGTCTTTAATGAGTTATATTATTAGATTTTATAAAGAATCTTGTGCGGAATTAACTATAGCCGAGATTGGTTGCGGAACTGGTCGGGAGACGAAGTATTTAGCTGATTGTTTTAAAAAAGTTTTTGCAATAGATGCTTCTCCTACCATGGTTGAAAAGGCAAAAACCAGAATATTAAAAGAGAATGTTGATTTTAAAGCAACAGACAGTGGAACTATTCCTTTAGAAGATGAATCGGTTGATATTGTTTATTCATTTATTGTATTTCAACATTGTAATTTTGATACTGTAAAAAACTATTTCAAAGAAGCTTATAGAGTTTTAAAGCCTGGCGGTAGATTTATGTTTCAATTAGGTTTAGGGGAAGATAAAGAACCTGCTAATTATGGAGATGTAGGAAAGCGTACCGAGGAAACTTTGATAAAAGATTTACAGTTAGAAGGTTTTGAAATTGAATCATTGGGAAAATCCCATTTTGATTTACATATTTGTATAAAAAGGTCGGGTAATTAAACGCCTACCCTAAAGGCGATAAAAAATAAAGGAGAAATATATGGCAGTAGCATTAACCATTGAGAATCTGACAAAGATTCAGAAGATATTAAAAAATGCCCAGAGAGCTTCTAGGGCGGTGATTTATTCCGCTAGTGGAGAAACCGAGCCAGAGGCTAATACGGGAACAATAGCTTCTATTCGTTCGGCGATATTGGCTTCCGCTGACACAACTGTGGCGGCTAAAGCAATTATTGATTTAGTAAGCGATTACGTCTTATAATTTTATGTTGGTGGTAAAAGACAAAAAATATCCTTCTAGAACTTATTGGGTAAGAGACCATTATGTTCAATTTCAAGATTATAAGGCTGACGTAAGTCCAGCGGATGCCGCTGAGCTTATAAAAAATGATGACTTTGAATTACTAGAAGAATATACTTGTAAATTTAATCAAAAGAACTGGTGTCCGCAGTATAAGAAATTATATTGGGATTCCAATGCGGACACCTTTTCTGGTTTTGGTTCGGTATCAATTGAGGCGGTAAAAGCTATTGCTAAAAGTGGAGTTGATGTATATTTTGGTGGTAATCAGTTTGATGAAAAGAGTTTTCCCGATAAAGAATTTGACAATTATCGAAAGACTACTGACCCCGATTGTATAGTTATACAATATAGACAGCCAGGGCAATTTAGAAAGAAGATGGCGCAGAGAGTATTTGGATATACTCCTTGGGAGACTACAAAAGTTCCGCTTTCTTGGGTTCCTAGGATGAATGAAATGGAAGCAATGTTTACAACTTGTGAGCAGAATAAAGAATGTTTTATAAATTCAGGTGTTAAAGTTCCAGTATATGTTTATCACCACGGGATTAATCCTGAAAAATATCCTTATATAGAAAGACCTAAAGATAATTGTTTTGCGTTTGGAACCTTAGGCAGGTTGTCGGTTAGGAAAGGAACGGATTTACTCATTAAAGCATTTAAAGAAGAGTTTAAGACGGAACAAGATGTAGCTTTAATTCTTAAATCAAGTGATGCGTTTATTCCTTTTGGGGAGATTATACAGAATGACGAACGAATTATAATCATAGGTGAAGTGTATAGTCATCAGCAGAAATTAGATTTACTTAAAAAGATGGACTGCTTTGTCTTTCCATCAAGAGGAGAAGGATTCGGACTTCCACCTTTAGAAGCGATGGCCACTGGACTTCCTTGTATAATGACTAATTGGTCAGGTCTTAAAGACTTCGGAGATAAAAAAGATACTTTGTTGTTAGATTACAAACTTGTCGATGCTGAGAATTTCACAAAGGATATTTACAAAGAAGATTGCGGGCAGTGGGCAGAACCAGACTTTGAAGATTTGAAAAGAAAGATGCGCTGGGCTTACGAGCATCGTTCTAAGTTGAAAGAAATGGGTAGACAAGCCTCAAAAAGAATTCATAAAGAATGGACTTGGGAAAAAGTGACAAATGATTTCATTGAAATACTTAATAAAATAGTTTAAAAAATATGGATAATTATAAATTAGTTGATATAACTAGTATGTCGATGTCAGAAGTAGAGACAGAATTGAATAATCAAGCTAAGTTGCTTTATTATTTTCACGACGTAGTTACTATTGGCTCGAATATATTTGCGATTTTTACACCCAAATCATTAAGTAGATAATAATATGATTACCAGGGATATCCAAATCACTTGGAATTCGGTAGTTGATGCTGTCAATTATCAGATATTTAGGAAAAAAATAGTGCCAACGGCAACTGATTTTATTTATGTTGCGACAGTAGCCGCTCCGACTACTAATTATGTATTTACTGGAAGTGATGAAGATGAAAGAGATGTTTACCAGGTTAAGGCGCTATTAGCTGGAGATGTTCTGTCTAGTGATTCGGAAGCAATTCAAACTATTCAATTTCCAGATAAAGCTAGTGGAATTTGGTCGGCGGGAAATATTACTCCCGACGGACAGCCGATGAATGTTCCCGTTGATGTTCCCTATCTGACTAAAGATGAATTTCTTAAACAGATGATTGCCAAGGGATTGGGTTATACAAAACAGCATCCAGATTATATAGACGGTTCTTTAGATGATTTACTGTTGCAGGCTTCGGCGATGGTTAATAGATATTGCGGAAGATATTTTCAAAAGATGACAATTGATGAAACCTTTCCTAATGTTACAATTCAGGTTCAAAATCCCAAACTTTGCGTTATTCCTTTAATGAATGGGCCAGTTCATAAGATAAACTCAGTTACAATTCAGGTTCTAAAATGGTTTATTACCTTCGACCTAGAATATTTAATTCCATTTTATTTACAGCGTTATTATCAGATTGTTCCAATGCTTTCTACTTCGGGGCAAGGTTCAGCTACTGGAACTCCTATTCCTTCGGTTATTCTGGAGCAATCTCAATTAGGAATTGTTTGGACTAATTATACTTGCGGTTATGATGTAATTCCTCAAGATATTAAATATGCCGTTGGATTAATAGCAGGAAAAATGATTGGGTTAGGAAGAAATAATCCCTTAGGGTTATCTTCGTTTAGAACGCAAACTACTAGTCTGACTTATGCCAAGAATAAAGAAGAAAACCCAATTGACGATGAAGTAGCTAAGGTGTTAAACAAATATAAATACATAACATTAAGAATGACTTAATTTTAATTATATGTTAGATAGAGCAAAAAACTTTTCTAAGGTAGAAGTATCGGGGGGATATGATGCCTCAGCTTTTACAATATCATTAAATACAGGAGATGGAGTTAAACTTCCTGTGGCACCGTTTAATATTACTTGGTGGAATAACACAGATTATGCTGACCCTAGCGATGACCCTTATGTTGAAATAGATAGAGTTACTAATGTTGCAGGTGACACGATAACTTTAGCAAACGATGGAGCAATTAGGACTCCTCAGGAAGGCACCTCTGCTACGGTAAAAAATCTTTCAGGAAAGATTTATAAGATGATTGCTGGTTTGACAGCTAAAACTATAAACACCCAGCTTTTAGAGGCAGAGAATACTTCTAAAATTACCGTAGGAACTACTCAACCCACTAGTCCAGCTGTTAATGATTTATGGTTTGATACAAACTAATATGTTGACAATTATAATACCATCTAAAAACGAACTATTTCTTAATAATACAATTAGGGATGTTTTAATAAATTCCAGAGGAGAGATAGAGGTTATCCCTGTCTTAGACGGTTATGAACCAGATGAATTAGTAAAAGACGACAGAGTTAGATATTTAAGATTAGAAAAGAATGAAGCATCTCAAAAACGGCAGGGAATTAATAAAGCCGTGGAGATGGCAAGGGGTGAATATATAATGTCATTAGATGCTCATTGCATGCTAGCCCCTGGATACGACTTACAGCTAATAAAAGACCACCAACCTAATTGGGTGCAGATTCCCCGCCGAAATCGCTTAGAGGCCGAGACATGGAGCTTACAACAGCAGGCAGATGACCGACCCCCGATTGATTATGAGTATATAATGTTTAATCCGCTTTTAAAAACAAAAAGCATGCACGGGTTTAAGTGGGATGTCCGAACAAACGAAAGGGCAGATATAATGTTAGATGATACAATGGAATTTCAAGGTAGCTGTTGGTTTATGACCAAGGAGTGGTTTAAGAAAAATGGATTTATGGATGTTAAATATCAGGGTTGGGGGCAGGAAGCCGAGGAGATAGGGCTTACTACTTGGAAAAATGGCGGTAGAGTTATTACTAATAAAAATACTTGGTATGCCCATTTACATAAAGGTCCGAAATGGGGAAGGATGTATCATTTAAGTAAAAGTGAAAACTTGAGGAGTTATGAATACGCTTATAAGTTTTGGCTGATTGATAATAAAGAATTTTTTATTAAGTTTATAGAAAAGTTTTGGCCAATTCCTGGATGGCCAGTTAATTGGAAAGAACTAATATGGAAGACATAACTATTCTTTATTATTCAGCAAATAACGGAGATGAAAAATTTGAAAAGGAAATTGTTAAAAATATTATCCAGAATAAAGGGGATTTGCCAGTCGTGTCAGTAACTCAAAAATCGATTGATTTAGGTAAGAATATTTGTGTAGGAATTCACGACGTTTGTTATGCAAACGAATTTCGACAAATTCAAATAGGTTTAAAGAACATTAAAACTAAATACGTCTTGACCGCTGAATCAGATTTCTTATATCCGCCTGAATATTTTAATTTTAGACCTGACGGTAAATCTGATTTGTATAGATACGCTAATGTGTGGGTTGTGTTTGCTAATAGACATAATCCTCGTTATCACTTTAAGGGAGTATCTGATGGAGCTCAATTGGTAGATAGAAAGCTATGGCTAGAAAAGATAACCGAAGCCTTAGGTGATGAAGAAGTTTGGTATAAAAAAGAAGATAAGCCACCGTTACAAAGGTTTGGAACTAATTATAGATATGTTTGGGCGGGAAAGCCTTGTATAACTTTTAAAACCATTTGGAATATAAATCAAGGAACACAATTAAGAAGTAATAGCAAGCCCACTAGAGATATAGCATATTGGGGGGAAATAAATAATTTAAAAAAACAAATGAATTTATGTTAAATACACCACGAAGTAGTTGGATGGCGACTCATATACCTTTATTGGTTAGAGTTTTTGATAAATCCGAAGGGGATGTTCTTGAGGTAGGAACGGGATATTTTTCCACTCTGCTTTTAAAATGGCTTTGCACGATGACAGGTAGAACTTTGTATTCTTACGAAAGCAAGGAATCTTGGTATAAACGAGCCAAGACTAAAAGTAATAATTTTCATAAAGTAATATTTTGTCCTGATTGGGATAAAGCTGATTTCTGTGACCGCCATTGGGGATTGGTATTTATAGACCATGGGCCAAACACACGACGGGTAGTGGAAATAGAAAGATTAGCCAATAAGGCTGATTATATAGTTATTCACGATACTCAACCTAATTCAAAAAATCCTGACTTGCCGACGGATTATCATTATGAAAAGATATGGCCGTTATTCAAGTATCGATTTGACTACAAAAAGATTCTTCCTTGGACTTCCGTGGTGAGTAATTTTAAAGATTTAAGCGATATTGAATAAAATGAAATTATCAATAATTATAAGTGTCTATAATAGCCACGAAATAGTAAGAAGGCAATTAGAGTATTTTAAAAAACTTAACTTACAAGACACCGAAGTTATAATTGTTGATGATGGCAGTAATCCCCCGATTGAAGGGGCTAGTTATCAGACCAATAACAAACTTGCCTGGACTCAGGGATTGGGGAGAAATTTAGGGGCAAGTAAAGCTAAGGGAGAATATTTATTTTTTACTGACATTGACCACATACTGTCTAAGGAAGCGATAGAAGATGCCTTGAAATTTACTGGTAATAAGATGATATTTCGCAGACAAATAGGAGTTCTCTTAGAAGACGGTTCGTTGACTCAAGACCCTGAGATTCTAAAAGATTGGGGATGGAAAGGAGATAAGCTGGATGCTAGTGTTCACGGAAATACATTTGTTATTAAAAAAGAAGTGTTTGATGAATTAGGTGGTTATAAACCAAAGACGTGTCTAAATGGATTCCACCCCGCTTCAAGACACGGAGAAGATTGTTATTTTAACACGAAGTGGAATCATAAGTTTACTGGCACTATGCCAGCAGTGGGGCGAGATATTTATATGTTTCCGATTGGTAGATTTCATAAGGATGGAAACTTAAATCCGAAGGGATTATTTCATAATTTAAGTCAAATTAATCAATCTAAATTTTATAAAGTATGAAAGTAGCAATCTTGGGCTATGGGTGGGTGGGAAAATCAATGAAACAATTATTTCCTAAAGCCTTAGTTTACGACCCATTTTTAAAAGAAACTGAACCAAATTTACCTGAAGGTCTTACTTCCCATAAGGAAGAAATAAATGAGTGTGACATTGCCTTTATTTGCGTTCCTACTCCTTGTCCTAATGAGGGAAAGTTAGATACTTCGATTGTAGAAGAATGTGTCTCTTGGTGCGAGTGTCCAATTTTAGTTATTCGTTCAACAGTTAATCCTGGAGATTGCGACAATTGGACAATGAGATATAATAAAAAGTTAGTAATGCAACCAGAATATCTTGGTGAGACTCCTAGTCATCCTTTGTTGGATGCTAAGGCTAGACCTTTTATAATTATAGGCGGGCAACCTGATGCTCGAAGAAAAGTAATTGAATGTTATCAGGAAGTTTATAACGCTAATGTTACTATAAGACAGGTTACTAATTTAGAAGCAGAGATTATTAAACTATCAGAAAATCGAGCTATTGCATTTAAGGTGGCTCAGTGTCAAGAACTTTATGATGTTTGTGCTTGTTCTGGAGTAGATTATTATACGATTCGTGATGCGGTTTACGAAGACGACCCCCGATTTAATCTTTGGTGGACATTCATTTATCCGGAAAAGAGAGGTTTTCAATCAAAGTGTATTCCTAAAGATATTTATGCTTGGTGTGCTTGGGCAGAGAGTTTGGGTTATAATCCCGTAATAACTAAATCAATTTTAGAAAGAAACAAAATATGGCTGAGCTTAGCATACTAATACCTGCTAGAAACGAAGAATATCTCGGAAGAACTATACAGGATTTACTTTCTAATATTGAAGGAGATACTGAAATTATTGTAGTTTTAGACGGATACATACCTGACCCTCAGATTATTACTAATGATAATAGAGTTAAGTTCCTTTATAATGAAAAATCTATCGGGCAGAGAGCGGCCACTAATCAGGCTTGTAGGTTATCAGAGGCAAAATACGTAATGAAGGTTGATGCTCATTGCGCTTTTGATAAAGGCTTTGATGTCAAAATGATGGCGGATATGCAGGACAATTGGACTATGGTGCCTGTTATGCGTAATCTTCACGTTTTTAATTGGGTTTGTCCTGACGGGCATAAGAGATATATGAGTCCTTCAGGAGTTTGCAGAGAATGCGGAAAACCTACCCATAAGGAAATTGTTTGGGTTCCTAAGACTAATCCGCAAAGCGTTTCATATTGTTTTGATGAAGAACCTCATTTTCAATATTTCAATGAGTTTAAGCATCGCCCCGAAGGTAAAGGTGAGTTAACGGAAAGTATGTCTATTCAGGGTTCTTGCTTTATGGTTACTAGAGAAAAGTATTGGGAGTTGAATATTTGTGATGAAACACTGGGAAGTTGGGGAAGCCAGGGAATTGAAGTGGCTTGTAAAACTTGGTTATCGGGTGGGCGAATAATAGTTAACCGTAAAACTTGGTATGCTCATTTATTCAGAACTCAAGGTAAGGATTTTGGATTTCCTTATGAAAACCCAGACAGTAGAATTGAAAATGCCAAAAAGAAAGTGAGAGAATTATTTTTTGAAAATAAATGGGAAAAACAGATTTATCCTTTATCCTGGTTAATTGAGAAGTTTTGGCCAGTTCGAGGTTGGAGCGAGGAAACTAGACAAAAGATAAAAGATTGTCCGTTTAATCGTCCGACTCGTGGAATCATTTATTATTCCGATAATAAATTAAAATGGTCTATTGCTAAGACTTGTCGTAAGTATATACAAAATAGCGGATTACCGATAGTTAGTTGCACTTTGAAACCTTCGAATATCGGGAAAAATATTGTCTTTAAAGAAGAAAGAAGTTATAAGACGATGTTTAAACAGATTTTAATCGCCCTAGAAGCGAGTACTGCGGATATTATTTACTTCTGCGAACACGATGTTTTATATCATCCGTCACATTTTGAGTTTATACCTAAGGATAAAGAGACTTGGTATTACAATGGAAATTATTGGATGGTGAGACCAGACGGATTTGCTATTCATTACGATGTTAGTCCTTTGTCAGGTTTGGTAGTTTATCGAGAAAGTGCTATTAAACACTTTAAAGAAAGGTTAAAAATGATAGAAGAAAAAGGCTTTGGTTATTATATGGGGTTTGAGCCCTTTACACACAGGCGGATTAAATGGAATTATTGGTGTTCGTTTGAAATATTTATGTCTAAGTTTCCTAATATAGATATTACTCACGAAGGAAATTTGACTAAGAAGCGTTGGAAAAAAAGTGCGTTTATAAGACAACCTAAATTTTGGGAGGAATCAACAGTCGACAAGATTCCTGGTTGGGATAATTTAAGAAGTTTAATTAGATAAAAATGGCATGGGGAACATTTAACATAAGTGGTTCAAGTTACGTTAGAAATTTATCTTTGGGTTCTACTGAACCATACGGCGGTTGTTTAAGTAACGATGGTTATCATCTTTATTTTTGTAAACAAGCAGATGATACAGTTACACAGTGGGATTTATCTACCGCTTGGGACATTTCGACTAACTCTGACCCTAGTAAATACCTTGAACTTTTTGATGATATGCAGAATCCATTGGGAATATTTTTTAATTCCGATGGAACAAAACTATATATTATAAATAGTTCTAGTGATAAAGTTTTTCAGTACACATTGTCAACCGCTTGGGATATATCTACTGCTTCCTATGCTAGCAAGTCATTTCTTTTTAATTCGCAGACTAGTAACCCTCAATCATTTTTTATAAAGGCAGATGGTAGTAAGATGTATATTGTTGATACTGCCAAATATATTTATCAGTACACTTTATCAACTCCTTGGGATGTTTCGACTGCTTCCTATGATAGTAAATCATATCTTGCTTCAAGTGTGTCTGGTTCAATGGGCGGTATTTATTTTAAGGATGACGGAACTAAGATGTATTTGGCTAGTGCCGGCTCCGACGCTAATGGTTCTGTTTTTCAATTTTCTTTATCAACTCCTTGGGATGTTTCGACTGCTTCCTATGATAGTAATTCATTTGTTATTAGCAACCATTTATACAGTGCAGTGAGTATATCTTTTAAACCAGATGATGGAACCAAATATTATGTGTTTGGTCGTGCAGACAAAAGTTGCGCACAATATACCGCTTATATTCCGCAAAGTAGTTCAGTTTCTCCTTCTCTAAGTCCTAGTTCTAGTAAGTCTCCCAGTAATTCCCCCTCAGAATCGCCTTCTCTATCGCCTAGTTCTAGCGAATCGCCTTCTCTATCGCCTTCAAGTTCCGAGAGTCCTTCTCAGTCGCCGTCCTTAAGTCCCAGTAGTTCTCAATCGCCTTCTCAATCTTCATCAATTAGTCCTTCCTTGAGTCCTTCTTCGTCTGTTTCACCGTCTCTTAGTCCTAGTATATCTCCCAGTTCTTCAGTTAGTCCATCATTAAGTCCTTCTAGTTCTCAATCCCCCTCGGTTAGTCCTAGCAGTTCTAATTCCCCGTCTAGGTCGCCATCGATGAGTCCGTCTTTGAGTCCGTCAAGTTCGAATTCTCCGAGCAGAAGTCCATCAAATTCACCTTCACAAAGTCCTTCACGTAGTCCTAGCTTGAGCCCTAGTAGCAGTAAATCTCCTTCTAGAAGCCCATCTAACAGTCCGTCAAAGTCTCCGTCAAGTTCAATCAGTCCTTCCCGTTCACCTTCGAACTCACCTTCTAAAAGTCCTTCTTCTAGTATAAGTCCTTCTCGTAGTCCGTCTAACTCCCCTTCGTTAAGTCCTTCTTCTAGCCAATCTCCATCACAATCGCCTTCTCGTTCTCCGTCTCTATCACCTTCTTCTAGTATTAGTCCTTCTCAGAGTCCTTCTCAATCTCCTTCTTTAAGTCCAAGTAGCTCAGTCAGTCCGTCTGAATCTCCATCGGAGTCGCCGTCTCTTTCGCCTAGTTCGTCAGAAAGTCCTAGTGAATCCCCTTCATCTAGTGAGTCTCCTTCCGAGAGTCCTTCCGAGAGTCCTTCGCTTTCACCTAGCAGTTCCGAATCTCCATCCTTGTCTCCGAGTAGTTCGGAGTCTCCCAGCGAATCTCCTTCTGAGTCTCCTTCTGAATCCCCGTCTTCGAGTGAGAGTCCGTCAATTAGTCCTTCAAGTTCTGAAAGTTCTTCCGAAAGTCCTTCACTCAGCCCTAGCTCTAGTATAAGCCCTAGTATCAGTCCTTCCAGTTCTGAAAGCCCTAGCGAATCACCGTCTGAAAGTCCTAGCTTAAGTCCTTCTTCGTCAGAATCCCCATCGGAAAGTCCTTCGGAATCACCTAGTATAAGCCCTTCTTCTAGCGAAAGCCCTTCTTTATCGCCATCAAGTTCAGAATCGCCTTCCCTAAGTCCTAGTTCTAGTGAGAGCCCAAGTTTAAGCCCTAGTAGCAGTAAATCTCCTTCTCCCAGTAGTTCCGAATCGCCTAGTCAATCACCCAGCTTGAGCCCTAGTTCTAGCGAATCGCCTTCGGAGTCATCGTCTGAATCACCGTCAGAAAGTCCTTCCAGTTCCGAATCCCCCTCGATTTCTCCATCTTCAAGTGAATCTCCTAGTAGGAGTCCATCTTCTAGTGAAAGCCCTAGTGAGAGTCCGTCTATTTCGCCTAGTAGTTCTGAAAGTCCATCTCTTTCACCTAGTAGCTCTGAATCTCCAAGTGAATCACCGTCTTTGTCACCTTCGTCTTCAGAGTCTCCATCCATAAGTCCTTCTTCATCAGAAAGTCCTTCCTTTAGCCCCTCTTCATCGGAATCGCCAAGTATCAGTCCATCTAGTTCTGAAAGTCCTTCGCTATCTCCCAGTAGTTCAGAAAGTCCTAGCATTAGTCCTTCTTCTAGTGAGTCGCCCTCTTTGTCACCCTCAAGTTCTGAAAGTCCTTCGGAATCGCCGTCAGAGTCGCCGTCAGTTTCTCCTTCTTCATCTGAAAGCCCTAGCGAAAGTTCTTCTAATTCTCCTTCCTTATCTCCTTCTAGCAGTGAATCACCTTCGGAAAGTCCGTCAGAATCACCTTCAGTTAGTCCTAGCAGTTCAATTTCTTCATCTATAAGCCCTAGTTCATCGGAAAGTCCTTCCTTATCGCCTTCTAGTTCTATATCGCCTTCATCTAGTGAATCTCCATCCTTAAGTCCTAGTAGTTCAATTTCTCCTTCGTTAAGCCCAAGCAGTTCTGAATCTCCAAGTAAATCACCTTCTTCTTCAGAATCACCCTCTTTGTCGCCTAGTTCTTCGTTAAGTCCTTCCTCCAGTGAAAGCCCTTCTCTTAGTCCAAGCAGTTCTGAATCGTCTAGTATCTCACCCTCTAGTTCGATATCACCTAGTTCTAGCAAATCCCCTTCTCTTAGCCCTAGTTCTTCTGAATCACCTTCTGAATCACCATCCTTATCGCCGTCTAGTTCTGAGTCGCCGTCTTTATCGCCGTCTAGTTCTGAGTCGCCTTCTCTGTCTCCATCAGCTTCTATTAGTCCTTCCATTCCTGTTTCCAAGTTAAAGTATTGGAATGGACATAATTGGATAGAAAAGAATTTAAAGGTTTGGGATGGAACAACTTGGAAAATGAAACTGTTATTATATTGGGATGGAACAATGTGGACATATTAAATATATAGTTCTTTGAAAGTCGGGGGGAAGCAAGATTGAAAGAGCAATAGGCAATATGCCTGAGTCTTTGTCTTCCCCCTTCTTTCTCGCTTATTAATTAATTAAAATTTTATGGAAACACTAAAAACAATTCTAAAATGGTTAAGCGGTAAGAAAAGTATTATAGCTGGTATTATCACGACGACATCAGCGTATTTAGCATCACAAGCGGTTATTTCTGTTGATTTAGCTACTTATATTAATGCTATTTCATTATTGTTATTTGGTGCGGCAAGTATTGCGACTGGTAAATTAGTTTATAATAATGAAGTAAAATAGTATGAAATTAGCAGAATGGCTAAGTGTAATATTGTCTGGTTGCACGTTAGTGACGATAATTATAATGTTTTATCGCACTTTTCGTGACCCAGATATCAAAGCTGACAAGGATATTGATTTATTGAAACAAGGTTGCCAACTAAGACATGTTGGGATAGATAAGGATATTAAAGGAATAAATGAGTCTATTTCTTCTATACAAAGGTCGTTTACTTTACTTCAAGAAAATGATTTAAAGCACATTGAAATGAGAATGAATGATATGGAAAAGGGAATGGTCGAGATAAAAACAATGTTAAATGAACGGTTACCTAAAAAAAATGTTTAAAAGATTTTTAGATTTTATTTATTATTTATTTGTTTTCATAGTTATAACAATAATTATCATTGGCTTTTTTGGGTGCTTCGCCTTAACTGGTAAAATATTAGCTGATATAATCGTTTATATATGGTATTAGGTGCAATACAAAAACCAAGAACGCCGTTCTCTTATGAATATCAGGGAATGTCAGACATTCAAGAAGAAGAGTTATTTGAGAATGGTTGTATAGCCTTCTTGCCAGAAGAAGAAGAGCAGATATCAATATTTTTTGATATTTACGGATGTGTATCATTTTCTTTTAATAACCCCATAGAAACGCTTATTGCCAGAAAGGTTGAATTAGGAAAATTTAGCAAGGATAATATTAAATGGTTGAAGAAGAATTTTTATGAAAATGATAAGCCAAACATTTCCGACCGAGACTTAGTTGTTATATCGGGTACTGACCCAGACCGTGGTAATGATGGTTGGTCGGTATTTATAACTGCTAGAAATAAGGGATTGGTGCCGGAAAAGATTGCGCCATTTGATTTGAGAAATAGAGATTATTCAGTTAATAATAAACTAAATTATTACAGTTATAAGCGTAGTAAAAAAGCACAAGAAATAGCCGATGAATTTAAAAAGAGATTTGAGATTAAAGCGGAATGGGTTAATCGTGAACACTGGGAAGAAGCGAGTAAAAAGGGATGTTTACAAGTTTATACAAAAGCGTGGTTTAAACGAAAAGAAAAATACTATAATCCCGATGGAACATTTGGTCATGCAATTCAACTTGCTCAATTTAGTGAATTAAAAATATTTGATAGTTATAATCCATTTATTAAACAGATGGAAAAAATAGAAGATTTTTATCCGTTAGCTTTAAAAATTAATATATTTGATAAATCTATGGAAAAGCCAAAATTAGAAAACAACTCTTTAGTGCTTATGGTTACTGGGCCAGGAGATGTTTGTTT
>Ga0172381_10001061_pt1 | contig 33731 bp, 26 predicted proteins | sample Leawel6488metaG_FD_119754 | JGI IMG/M metagenome (GOLD analysis project Ga0172381, IMG submission 119754) | Leachate microbial communities from a municipal landfill in Southern Ontario, Canada - Leachate well 64-88 metaG | ecosystem: Engineered > Solid waste > Landfill > Unclassified | place... | reverse complement strand
TTACGTTGCGCTTCAATCGACGCTCGTCGCGATCGCGAGGAATGCTGTTCTACCGGCTGTTGCAGCAATCGGTGGCAACAACGCCGGCGACCTACGCCAACATACGGGACAACGAACACCAGGCGCCGCCCGCCCTCTTGGCTACCGAGACTGTGGAGCTAAATGGATAGCCCGTAGTTTTGTACAGCTCTGCAGGCTTACGTGATAAGCCTTGCGCGGCGCAAACTCATGGCTTCTAGATGATTTATTGCAAAGGAAAAGCCATGACACAACCCACGCTCCTGTTGTCCCCTGTCAAGTCCGCCATCTCAGCTCAAGGTGGCACGCTCGAAGTGATGCTGCGGGTGCAAGCACCTGATCAGCCCGTAGAGGGCAAAACCAAAACGATCCATAAGCGTCTGGCGCTGGTGGTTGATCGGTCGGGCAGTATGGATGGCCAACCGTTGACCGAAGCGCTGCGCTGCGTTGCCCACATTGCCAGTTGCATGACCCCACAGGATCAAATGTCTGTGGTGGTGTACGACGACGATGTCAATGTCCTGGTGCCGATGGCGCCAGTGAAATCGGCAGACGCCATCCGCCACGCCCTTGCCGGTGTTGAGAGCGGCGGCAGCACCGATCTCTTTGGGGGGTGGGAAGCAGGTGCCAGGCAACTGGAGGGTGGCGTTGACACCAGCATTTCGCGTGTGATTCTTCTCTCTGATGGGCAGGCCAATCATGGCTTGTGCGACCAGGCGGAAATTGAGAAGCATTGCCGTTCATGGTTGGCCAAGGGGGTCAGCACCACCACGGTCGGACTCGGGCATGGATTCAACGAGGACCTGATGATTGCCATGGCCCGTGCCGGTGGCGGCCAGCAGTATTACGGTCAGAAGGCTGAAGACCTTTATGACAGTTTCGATGAGGAGTTTTCTCTGCTGAAGGCACTGTGCCTGCGGCAACTCGACATCAAACTGATTGCAGCGCCAGGGGTCATCATTGAAACCGTGGGCCTGGTACAGCAAAACCCGGATGGCAGCTACCGGCTGAGCGACCTGGCCTGGGGGGCCGAAGCCTGGCTGATGTTGCGTTTGCACATCAGCCCCAGCGCAGCAGGCGACAACCGTGACCTGTTGGCCGCTTCCTTGCAGGCGCAAACCCTTGATGGGCAGACCGTCAAGGCACATGCTGCCATGCTCTGCCTGCCAGCAGTCGAGTTGTCTGCCTTTGCGGCTTTGCCGATGGATGAAGCCGTTGAACGCCGTCTGCAAGAGCTGGAGTTTGCCCAAGCCAGCGAGACCTTGCGGCAATTGGTGCAACGTGGCGATACCCGCGCTGCGCACGCCATGATGGCCGCGCTGGACAAGCGCTTTGCGCAAAATCCGTGGTTGCGCGACAAGCTGGTTCGTCTGCGCACACTGGCCAATGAAGACACCCAGATGATGTCCAAGGAAATCAGGTTTTCTGCCATGCGCATGTCCAACCGCTTGACACAAAAATCCGAAGTGGCTTACGCCTGCGATGAAACCAATTTGTCGATTCCGGCCTTCCTGCGAAAGAAGGTGGAGGAGGGCAAAGGGCGCAGGCAAAAGTAGGACACTCAGGTGGTTGAAGCTGCCAGCTTGCGATAGAACCTTCCAGGGAAAAGAATGAAATTCATCCACACCGCCGACATCCACTTGGACAGCCCTTTGGTGGGCTTGGCCGCCTATAAAGATGCGCCTGTCAGCCTGCTGCGCACTGTCACCCGCGATGCCTTCACCCGCCTGGTCGATGTGGCCATCGAGGAGGCGATTGACTTCATGGTGATTGCGGGTGACCTGTATGACGGCACCTGGAAAGACTACAACACCGGCCACTTCTTCTGCCGTGAAATGGGGCGCCTGAACAAGGTGGGCATTCCGGTCTATTTGCTGTTTGGCAACCATGACGCTGAGAGCGAGATGACCAAGAAACTCACCTTGCCGACCAATGTTCATACTTTTGAGGCCCGCAAGGCAAATACCTTCACCATTGACGCGTTAAAGGTCGCCTTGCATGGCCGCAGTTACAAGGAAGCCGCCACCTTTGAAAACCTGGTTTCCGGCTACCCGGCACCCTTGGCGGGTTGGCTCAACATTGGTGTGCTGCATACCGCACTGGGTGGCTATACGGAACATGTGAACTATGCCCCCTGTTCGGTGGCAGAACTCACAGCCAAGGGCTATGACTATTGGGCGCTGGGGCATGTGCATGAACACGCCATCCTGCAAAAGTCGCCATGGGTGGTGTTTCCCGGCAACTTGCAGGGTCGCCATATCCGGGAAATCGGTGCGCGGGGCGCCGTTCTGGTCACGGCGGACGAGGCGGGTATTCAATCGGTAGAGCGTGTGCTGGTGGATGCCCTGCGCTGGCATGTGGTGGACGTGGATGCCAGTCAGGCAAGCACCCTGCAAGATGTGGTCAGGTTGGCCGGTCAGGCGTTTGAGCGTTTGCTCACTGAGACACCTGAGTCCATCTATCTGTCAGTTAGGGTCTGCATCAAGGGCAAGTCGGCGGTGCACGGTGAGCTGTTTGGGCTGGAGTCGCAACTGCGTGAAGACATTTTGGGACAGGCTGCGGGGCAGGGCACCGACCGCCTTTGGGTTGAAAAAGTACGCCTTGAAACTGAACCGGCCGTGGATGCTGCCCAACTGGCCACCCGTTCGGATGCCATCGCAGACCTGCAGAAATTCTTGGATCAGGCGCCAGAAGATGCCGCGCTGCTTGATGCGCTGCTGCAGGACCTGCGCCCTTTACTGGACCGCATGCCCCTTGACGTGGTGCGTGCAGTCCCCGAGCTTGATGCCATTCGCACGGGTGACATGGCAGGTATCGTGAAATCGGTCACACCGGGTTTGCTGGCGTATCTGGCCACATCGAATTAAGGACTCACCATGCGCTTGACCCGACTTGACCTGCTGCGGTATGGCAAATTCACCGATAAATCCATGTCGCTGCCCAAAGCAGCGCAAGACTTCCATTTGATTGTGGGTCCCAATGAGGCGGGCAAGTCAACCTTGCGTAGCGCCATTCTGGATTTGCTATTTGGCATTGAAAACCGTTCGCGCTACAACTTTTTGCATGCTCATAGTGAGATGCGTCTGGGTGCAGCGATAGAGGAGGGTGACGCTGCACTTGACTTCATCCGCACCAAGGCCCGCGCCAAGACCCTGCAAAGTGCGGCTGGCAGCCCCTTGGCCGACAACGCATTGACACCTTACCTGGGCCAAGTTGACCGTGTCTTCTTCGACCAGATGTTTGGCTTGAACCATGAGCGTCTGGTGCAGGGCGGCCAGGACATCCTGAGTGCTTCCAACGACATTGGCCAGATTCTGTTTCAGGCGGCCGCTGGCGTGGGCAGTCTGGGGCATATTCGCGATCAATTGGAAGTCGAAGCCAATTCGCTGTGGGCCAAACGCAAATCGGGCGACCGAGAGTATTACTTGGCTGCGGCCGAGCTGGAGCTGGCTGATGCGGCGCTGAAAACGGCAACCGTGCGCACCAAAGACTGGCAGGAAGCCAGCGCCCGTGTGAACCAGATTGCCGATGAGCTGGCGCTGGCCAGGGCGCGCTATGCCACGCTGGAGCAACAACGCATTGGCTTGGAGCGGGTACGACGCACGGCACCCCTGCTGACTTCGCTCAAAGCCTCGGAGGATCAATTGGCCGAGCTGGGTGAAGTGGTCGCATTGCCTGAGAACGCGGCTGAACTGCTGGCCCGTGCCGAGCAGGACACCGCCGTTGCGACCCAGTCTGTGCAATTGTTTGAAACCCAACGCACCGATTTGGCTGGCAAGATCAACACGCTGGACCCCAATGAATCCGTTCTGGCGCGCAGTGCTGACATTGAAGCGCTTGATGCCTTGCGGCAGGAACTGCGCTCGCTGGACAATGACATTGCCAAACGAGAGGGTGAGATACTGGTGCTTTGGCAAGAGCTGCAGGAATCGGCGGGCCAATTGGGCTGGCCCGTCGAGGATGAAGAGGCACTGGCCAAGCGCCTTCCCGGCTCCCTGGTGAAGTCGACCCTGGGCGGTTTGATTCGTCGCCATGACATGCTGCTGCAAACCTTGACCAATGCGGATGAAGCTTTGAGCCAACGCAACGCAGAAATCAAGGACATTGGCCTGCAAATGACGGGCTTGCCTGACTCTGAATTGCCCGTTGCCTTGATGGATGCCTTGGCAAACGCCCGTGCGCTGGGCGATGTGGCGTCGCAAGAAAAGCATTCTGAAACCCAAATCCGGCGCCTCACCCGTGACCTGGAGGCGGCCACTTCCGATCTGAGTGCCTGGACGCATGATGCTGACACCTTGCGCCGGTTGCAATTGCCCACACAGGATGAGATCAACACGCTGGTCAAGCGCCGAAGTGATCTGGAGGCCAAAGGAGCCGCAGACCAGCAGCGTGTTGTTGAGCTCACCTCTGAGGCTGAAGCCCTGCAACTCGATATTTCGCAGTTCAAGGCTGCCCACCAACCGGTCACGCTGGCGGATGTCAAACAGGTTCGCTCCGACCGTGATACCACCTGGCAGGCCATCAAGCTGGGGCAGATGGCCTTGATAGAAGCAGCGCCCGGTTTTGAGCAGCAGGTGGCGCAGTCCGACCTGATGTCAGACCAGCGCCATGACAGGGCGCAGCAGGAATCAGAGTTTCAGGTCAAACTGGACCAACTAACCCGCCTGCAGCAGCAAGTGAAGGATTTCACGGCTCGGGAGCAGAAAAACGCAGCAGCCCTGGCCCGGTTTGACCAGGATTGGGAGGCGCAGATCAAGGCCGTCGGGCTGCCTGGCATGCCACTGCTCAAGCTCAACCATTGGCGCTTGGTGCGTGACAAAGTGCTCATCGCGCAAGCGACATTGAATGAGGCCCAGTCAACACAATCTGCCTTTGAGAAGACCATTGCGCAGGCCAGTGAAGCCTTGGCGCAAGTGGTTCAGGCAAGGCAGCCACAGCACGGACCCATGCGCTTGTCGGCCCTGGTCTTGTTGGCTGACGAATGGGTCAAGAATGCAACCCGGTCGCAAGAGCGCCGCGAGACACTGGCTGCCCAGAAGATTCGGGCCGAGGGTGCTTTGCCTGAATTGAACCATCGGCAGACCGTGGCGCAGGCAGCCGTGACCGCCTGGCAGCTTGACTTCAAAAACAACCTGACGCTGGCCAACCTGCCTGAAGGCACCCCGCTTGAAGCGGCGCAGGATGCACTGGCCTTGTTTGACCGCATGCATGTGCAGTTGCAAAAGATCAGGGATATTCGCGTCAACCGCATTGGTGCGATGCGACTGGCCCAAAAGGACTTTGATGCCCAGGCCAAAGCCCTGGCGCTTGAGCTTGTGCCTGACCTGGAGCAGATGACGGCTGCCCAGATCGCCCTGGATTTAAGCCAGCGTCTTAAAAGTGAGTTGACTGTGGCCGACGAACTGCAGCGCCTGCGCCTGGCACTTGAACAAACCCAGACGCAACTCGATGCTGCACAGCAGCGACTCCGTGAGGCCAACGCCACCCTGGCGCCCCTGCTGAATCAGTGCGGTACACAAGACAAGGACAGTCTGCGCGTGGCCATTGCCAATTCGGACCGCTGGCGCGTGTTGAACCTGCAGCTCACAGATGCGCTCAGGCAGGTGCTGGCTCTGGGTGATGGGCTGGGACGCAATGCACTGGCAGCTGAATTTGCGGCCACGGATGTCACCACCTTGGGCCAGCGGTTGGCGGAGTTCAAACTGGAGATGGATGACAGCGTAGCGCAACAAAACCGCTTGTCGGCTGAACTCAATGCGGGGCAAACCACGCTGGAAAAAATTGCCGGACAGGCCGATGCAGCCAGGGCTGAAGCCCAAAGACAAGAGGCACTGGCGCGCATGAGCAACGCGGTGGAGCGCTTCATCAAGGTCTCTACCTCAGCCAAATTGCTGCGCTGGTCGATCGAACGCTTTCGTGAAAGTAAACAGGGACCGATGTTGACGCGCGCGAGCGAAGTTTTTGCCGAACTCACGCAAGGGGGTTTTTGCAAACTTGCGGTGGATTATGAAAGTGAGCCCTTGAAGCTGTCGGGCTTGCGCACCATGGGCGAACGGGTCGAGATCGAAGGCATGAGCGAGGGCACCCGTGACCAGCTTTATCTGGCACTGCGCCTGGCGGCGTTAGAGCTGCATCTGCAGCAAACCGTGGCGCTGCCGTTCATTGCCGACGACTTGTTCATCAACTACGACGATGGACGGGCCAGGGCCGGGCTACAAGCGCTGGCGCATTTGTCGGAATCAACCCAGGTGATTTTTTTGACCCACCATGAGCATTTGGTGCCAGTGGCGCAGACAGTGTTTGGTGAGCGGCTCAATGTGGTGAGGCTGAGTTGATCAGCTCGGCTTTGGCTCAAATGTGTCGTGCAAGAGGCGCTTCCTGCCATTTCTTGCCCCTATATTGGCACCTGCGGGTGGGGCAGTTTGGTTCCCGGACGCCGTGGCTGGCATCTGCAACAACTCGGCTTGATGGACCTGGAAAGCAGAGCGCAGCATGACCATCGTTCGTGGTGTTCGAATACTCACATCTCCGTGCTGTCGCGTGCAATTTGCGTTTCCGCGATATGTCTTGATGAATTTTTCGGCATTTGAATACTGGACGGATGGTTGGCGCGAGCACTCGCTTGTGCCCAACGATGAGGGTCTTCGCCTTTGCACTTGTGGCCAGCTTCATCATGTTGAAAGACATGGTCGAAGTCGATACCGCCGAGTCCTCTGAACTGCCGTACATGGATCGAATACCAAATGATCTCCTACCAGTTTGCATTGAAAAGGCCTCCAGCGAGGAAATGGAGGTTGCGGCAAGGCTGAGTTATTGGCGACATCTCAATCACGAGTACCGGGATAGATACCGTCAGCACAGGGATGCAGAAGAAGCCGCTACCAAAACAGCATGGATAGCAGCCAATCCAGATCGAAGGACCAAGTGGGACAAACTTCTGCGTCGAAAGCCACCCGGATACACCAGGTCGACGAACAGCCCATTCACATATCCAGCTTTTGAACCCACAGACGATCAACTTCGAAACATGAAGCGTTTGAGCGAAATTCTTCTCGAATATGACGAGGCATCACGGAGAGGATACGTCATGGAACTGGCCGAGCTTTATCGGGAGTTGGGGCTCTTCGAAAAAGCTGAGTTAATGATTCTGACCGTAGACGACGATCAGGTTGGTGTAACCAGTCGGCTGATTACAAGAATGATCATGGAAAAACAGTCGGCACCTATGCGTTACCGGATGTGAACCGCGCATCAGAAGCGCTCCAAAAAGAAAAAAACCCGGCACTGAGACCGGGTTGTAACCCTTGCGGGCCTCGTCCAGGGAGGTGAGACGAGGGGGGGTTTAAAGCCCAAGGGGAATGTAGCGCTTTTTCCTATTCCGCAAAACGTAAATTTATTTCGCTAGCCTACCAATCACATCCAACGGGCTGACCGTGCCACCTGCCGCCACTTTTAGGGCGACTTGGGGCGGCATCGCGCTAAGATTTATCTGAAGCCAAAAAAGGTGAATGCTTGCAATCCCCTATCGCCAACATCTGTTGAGGCGGTTCGGTCAACATGGTTTACCGGTCGCGGGAGGTTTTTATGGTTACTACAAGGATTGCAACGCGGCGGATAAACGCAAAATATGGAAAGCAAGAAAATGGCGAAACCCATAACCGAGCTGAATTTCCGGGGATGTCAAAGGGTGTGAGGGCGAACTCAGTGCGTTATGGACGGACTGCTTCACGTTAAACATAAACGTCTGGCGGAAGATCGGGATGAATCGGCGCGAGATACTGATCGGTTTTACGACAACATTTGTACCGCAACGCAAACCACCCAAAGAATTGCCTTTTTTGCTTGGCGTAGGGTTTAGCGTAGGTTTTTGGTCTACCAGGTATGTTTTCATTGGTAGATTGATTTCTACCATTGACTAACACCAGCCTGCAGCGGGTGATCGAGGCGGTGTTGCCCTTGCTGGCTGCACACCCTGACCATGAAGAGACGACGCGTGCGATTGCGCACGCTTGTCGTCTGGCAAAGGAGAGGCCTAACGATACTGGTGCACTTGGGAAATTGGGGGTAGGCTGGATTGCTGAGGAAGCACTGGCGATTGCCTTGTATTGCGCCTTGTCAGCGACAGACTTTAGAGCTGGCGTGATCCTGGCAGTGAACCACAGCGGCGACAGTGATTCGACAGGATCGATGGCAGGTCAATTGTTAGGCGCGATGTATGGTGCCAGTGCCATGCCAACGTCCTAGCGCACTCCAAGTAGCTGGCGTCAAGGAAAGATCATGGCTTTATCTGTCAGATTCACAGGCCTCAACAAACAGGATGGGTCTGAGCTATTCGATATCGAACCAATCTGATAGCCGTTCACAAGTGTCCAATGACACCGGAACCCTTTCGATTTTGTAGTCGTCTCTGTCCATTTTTAGGCAGCCCATTATGTGTCATGAGCTGGTGGACATTTTTTCGATTGTGGCCACAGGTTCCGACAGACTCTCTGCCATGATCAACTGGCCTTTGCGGTCTATACGCAACATGCGTGCTGTGCCGCCTTTCGCCATCAGCATCATGTCCATCTGGCCTTTGTGTTCGGTAGGTGTCGGTCGCACGCCTCGGTGGTAGATCACGATGCGCTCGAAGGTGTCGGCCACCAGCTGGCGGGTTTGTAGGCGTGCGTCGTATTCCTGAGCCTCCACACCGGCCGCCAGGCGCTTCCATGCTTCGTCAGTACCCTGAATGTCGGTTCGAGCCGTCGCAGCCAGGTCGCGCTCAGCATCCTGGATAGTGGCCTCCAGCCGCTGTTGCTTGGCCTCCAGCTCACGGGCCCGCTTGGCAAAGGTCAGCGGCACGCCATCCTCTGCGCTGGCCAGCATGGCATCGGTGAGCCTTTCCAGGTTGTTGACCACATCTACCATGTCCTGCTGCGCTTTGGTTAGCTTGGCAAGAGGGCCTGCCGACCGATCTGCACCATATAGCGCCTGCAGGTTGACGATGTCCGAGCAGTAATCCATCAGCGCCCGCTCGAATGGGTAGACAGACACAGACCCGCCGACCGAGCAGCCGCCGTGAGAATAGCTGGTGCAGTGCAGGCGTCTGTGGCCGGGCTGGATGCGTCCAAGTTCGTCCCGGTTGCGGGTGCCAATGTTCTGCCCGACCAGCGCGCGGCCGCAATAGCCGCACACAGTGATTCCTATGCCAGTGAGTATGTGAGGCACTGGACCCTTGGCCTTGCGCCTGCCACGCCCGCTGGTGGCCAGCTGCAGGCCGTCCCATTCGGCCTTGGTAAGCAGGCTTGGGTAGTAGCCGGGTATCCGGTAGGTATCAGTGCCTAGGGTAATTTCCTTTTCGCCGATCAATGCCCGTTGTTTCACCAGTCGGTAGATTTGCAGCGATTGGGGGCCACGTCCTGTCAGGGATAGCCCCTGCTCGGTCAGCCGCTCGATGATCTTGGTGGCTCCATACCCAATCAGGTACAACCGCAGGCCTTCGCGTACGGCCGCCACACGTTCTGGGATTTCCTGCCACTGGCCGTCCACAGGCCGCAGCCAGACCGGGTCTTTTCCATTTCGAATCAACGCGCGGTTTGCGCCTGCGATCCAGCCCTCACACTGTTTTCTGATGCTGGCCAGCACCCGTTTACTTTTAGTGTCGCTTTCTTCATGAGCGCGAATCATGACCAGGAGCGAATACACCAGGTCCATCGGGTTAGCCTTGAGGTGCTCGCGGCTGTACTTCTTTCCGTCGCTGGCCGTCACCACAGTGATGCCCGCATTTACAATCTGGGCAAGTTGGGCCTGGGCCTGGATCGGCTCTGCCCTCGAAAGCCGGTCGAGGCCTTCCACCACCAGCACGGACCCCGTTGGTATCCGGCCCTGTTCAACAGCGACCAGAAAGACGCCGAGTGCACCGTACTTGATGTGCCGCTGGTGGTAGGCCGATAGACCCTCATCTCGCAGAGAGAGCGTTTCGTCCAAGAGGAGACCGTGTTCAGAGGCCCACTTGGCGGCGTAAGCCATCTGACGCTCGCTGCTGTGGCCCGAAGCCTGGCGCGGATCGCTGAACCGCATATAGCTATATACAAGACCTGTCAAACTACACCCCCATGAACGAAATACAAGAAAAAATCCCGCGTATAGGTATGGTATCGCTAGGATGCCCCAAGGCACTGACCGACTCCGAACTGATCCTGACGCAGCTCAGCGCCGAAGGCTATCAAACCTCCAAAACATTCGAGGGGGCCGATCTGGTGATCGTGAATACCTGCGGCTTCATTGACGACGCAGTCCGGGAAAGCCTGGACACCATCGGCGAGGCCCTGGCCGAAAACGGCAAGGTCATCGTCACCGGCTGCCTGGGCGCCAAGGCCGGCGAGGGCGGCGGCAACCTGGTGCGCCAAATGCACCCGAGTGTGCTGGCGGTGACCGGCCCGCACGCCACCCGGGAGGTGATGGACGCGGTGCACGCCAACCTGCCCAAGCCGCATGATCCGTTTGTTGATCTGGTGCCCAACGCCTTCGGTGTGGCCGGGATCAAGCTCACGCCGCGGCATTACGCCTACCTCAAGATCAGTGAAGGCTGCAACCACCGTTGCACTTTTTGCATCATTCCGTCGATGCGTGGCGACCTGGTGTCGCGCCCGATTGGCGACGTGCTCAAGGAAGCGCAGGCGCTGTTTGAAGGCGGCGTCAAGGAATTGCTGGTGATCAGTCAGGATACCTCGGCTTACGGCGTGGACGTCAAATACCGCACCGGTTTCTGGAATGGCAAGCCCGTCAAGACGCGCCTGTTTGAATTGGCGCAGGCCCTGGGCGAGATGGCGCAAGCGCATGGCGCCTGGGTTCGGCTGCACTATGTCTACCCCTATCCCAGCGTGGACGACATCCTGCCGCTGATGGCGTCCGGACTCATCCTGCCGTATCTGGACGTGCCGTTTCAGCACAGCCACCCGGACGTTCTCAAGCGCATGAAACGCCCTGCCAGTGGCGAGAAAAACATGGAAAGACTGTTGCGCTGGCGCGCGGCTTGCCCGGACATCGTGGTGCGCAGCACCTTCATTGCCGGTTTTCCGGGTGAAACCGAAGCCGAGTTCGAACACCTGCTGGACTTTGTGCGCGAGGCGCAAATTGATCGAGCCGGCTGTTTTGCCTACAGTCCGGTGGACGGCGCTGCCGCCAATGAATTGGGTGGCATGTTGCCGGCGGACGTGCGTGAAGCGCGCCGTTCCCGTTTCATGGCCGTGGCCGAAAAGGTCTCGACTGCCAAGCTGCAAAAGCGTGTCGGTGCCACCATGCAGATTCTCGTGGACTCCGCGCCCGGCATGGGGAAAAAAGGCGGTGTGGGTCGCTCATACGCCGATGCCCCGGAGATTGATGGTGTGGTGACATTATTGCCGCCCGAGAAAATCAGCAAGACGCTGCGGGTGGGGGAATTTACCAAGGCGCGCATCGTCGCGGCGCAAGGGCATGATCTGGTCGCACAACCATTTTGACCATTCGGCTCGAAATGGTTTCAGCCAACAAAAAAGCCGTTGCAAAGTTCAAGACTTTTGCAGCGGCTCTTTATTCAAAAACATCCGGTTTCTTTCATGAAAATGAACCGGAATTCATTTATATTGGTGCCCAGGAAGGGACTCGAACCCCCACGAAGTTACTCGCTAGTACCTGAAACTAGTGCGTCTACCAATTCCGCCACCTGGGCATTTCAGGAAAGAAAGGCATTGTATCAAAAATATTAAGCAAACCAGCGCATTGTTGGAAGAAGTTGAAGGAATTGTTCAAGGACACCGTGATGGACACGGCTTTGTGATCCGGGATGACGGCGAGTCTGATATTTACCTCCCGCCCAATGAAATGCGCGCTGTCTTGCACAAGGACCGTGTCAAGGTGCGCATTGTGCGCAGCGACCGCAAGGGCCGACCCGAAGGTCGGGTGGTCGAGATCATGGAGCGCAGCACCCAGGTCATCATTGGCCGCTTGTTGTGCGAGAGCGGCATCTGGATCGTGGCGCCCGAAGACAAGCGTTATGGCCAGGATGTGATGATTCCGAAAGCCGCCACCGGTCTGGCCAAAGTGGGCCAGGTGGTGGTGGTCGAGTTGACCGAGCCGCCGGCCTTGTTTGGTCAGCCCGTCGGGCGCATCAAGGAAGTGCTGGGAGAAATGGACGACCCCGGCATGGAAATCGAAATTGCGGTGCGCAAGTACGATGTGCCGCATGAGTTCTCGGACGCCTGTATTGCCCAGGCGCGGGCGCTGCCGGATGCCGTGCGCCCCCAGGACAAGCACCATCGCGTGGACCTGACCGACGTGCCCCTGGTCACCATTGATGGTGAAGATGCGCGCGACTTTGATGATGCGGTTTATTGCGAGCCCGTCAAGATCGGCCGGGGCAAGGCCGCGGTGTCAGGCTGGCGTTTGCTGGTGGCCATTGCCGATGTCAGCCACTACGTGGAAAACGGCTCGGCCATTGACATTGATGCCTACGACCGCGCCACCAGCGTTTATTTCCCGCGCCGCGTCATTCCGATGCTGCCTGAAAAATTGTCCAACGGCCTGTGTTCCTTGAACCCCGAGGTCGAGCGCCTGTGCATGGTCTGCGACATGATGGTGAGCCCCGACGGCGAGGTGACGGCCTACCAGTTTTATCCGGCGGTGATGTGGAGTCATGCGCGTTTTACGTACACCGAGGTGGCGGCCATTCTGGCCAACACGCGCGGCCCCGAGGCATCCAGGCGCAAGGAGCGCATCACCGACTTGATGAACCTGCACGATGTGTACCGTGCGTTGCTCAAGTCGCGCGCGCGCCGTGGCGCCGTCGATTTCGAGACCGTGGAAACCCAGATCGTCTGCGACGAAGCGGGCCATATTGAAAAAATTGTGCCGCGTACCCGCAACGACGCCCACAAACTCATCGAAGAAGCCATGCTGGCGGCGAACGTCTGCAGTGCCGATTTCATCGCGCAAGGCAAACACGTGGGTTTGTACCGGGTGCACGAAGGCCCGACGCCCGAGAAAATTGAAATCCTGCGCAATTTCCTGAAAATCACCGGCCTTGGCATGAGCATCAGCGACGACCCCGCACCGGGTGAGTTCCAGGCCATCGCCAACGCCACCAAGGAGCGTCCGGACGCGCAGCAGATTCACACCATGCTGCTGCGCTCCATGCAGCAAGCCATTTACACGCCGGAAAACAGCGGCCACTTTGGCCTGGCGTTTGATGCTTACACCCACTTCACCAGCCCGATCCGGCGTTACCCCGACTTGCTGGTGCACCGCGTCATCAAGGCGATTTTGCTCAAGAGCAAATACCAGTTGCCGAATTTACCGACGCCGGGGGAAGCGCACGCCAAGTTGTCCAAGCGGCTGGAGAAAAACCTGGCTTCACGGGTCAAGGAACCCGGTCAGAAACCGCGCAAGCTCAGCGTCGACATGCAGGCCTGGCAGGCTGCGGGCTTGCATTGCAGTGCCAATGAACGCCGTGCCGATGAGGCCAGTCGGGACGTCGAGGCCTGGCTCAAATGCAAGTACATGCGCGAGCATTTGGGTGAGGAGTTCAGCGGTGTGGTCAGCGCCGTGACCAGCTTTGGCATTTTTGTCACGCTCGATGCCATGTTCGTCGAGGGCCTGGTGCACATCACCGAGCTGGGTGGCGAGTACTTCCGCTTTGATGAAGCGCGCCAGGAGTTGCGCGGCGAGCGCACCGGCATGCGCTATGTGCTGGGGACCCGGGTGCGGGTGCAGGTGAGCCGGGTCGACCTGGATGGACGGCGCATTGATTTCCGGCTGCTCACCGAGAGCGATGGCCTGCTGCCCCGTTTGTCCCGGGACCGCGACCTGGTCAATGATGACGCCGATCGAAAAGTGTTTGACGACGGTGCCGGTGGGGTCAAGGGCGGGCGGCGCAGCCGCAACATTGCCGAGCCATTGCCACGCGCAGCCAAGCGCTCCGGTGGCGCCAAGGTTCCAGCCGCCAAGGACAAGGCGCGTAAACCACGTCGCCGCAGTTGACAGATACCAAAAAAATCGTGACGGAAACAAACAAAGTTGCCCTGATTACCGGGGCTGGTTCGGGTATCGGTAAAGCGGCCGCGCTGGCCTTGCTGGCTGATGGTTGGCATGTGGTGCTGGCGGGGCGGCGGATGCAGCCCTTGCAGGAGGTGGTGGCCTTGTCGGGCGTGCCTGAGCGCGCCCTGGTGGTGCCTGCCGATGTCTCTCAAGAGACTTCGGTGGTGGCGTTGTTTGATGCGGCCGTGCAGAAATTTGGCCGTGTCGACGTGCTGTTCAACAATGCCGGCACCAGCGCACCGCCCGGTGTGTTGCTGGAAGATCTGACATTGGCCGACTGGCAAAAGGTGGTTGACATCAATTTGACGGGCATGTTCTTGTGTTTGCGCCAGGCCTTTCGGGTCATGAAGGCACAAAGCCCGATGGGTGGGCGCATCATCAACAACGGTTCCATTTCGGCCACCGCACCGCGCCCCAATTCCGTGGCTTACACCGCCACCAAGCACGCCGTCTCCGGCCTGACCAAAACCGCTTCGCTCGATGGCCGCAAGTACAGCATTGCGGTCGGCCAGATTGACATTGGCAACGCCGCCACCGACATGACGCAGCGCATGCAGTCCGGTATTTTGCAAGCCAATGGCACGCTGGCCGTCGAGCCGGTGATGGACGTGGCGATTGTGGGTCAGTCGGTGCTCTACATGGCCAATTTGCCCTTGCAGGCCAACGTCATGTTCCACACCGTGATGGCCACCAACATGCCTTTTGTCGGGCGCGGCTAAAGATTCGTGCTCACGCAGTGAGCGTTTTGGCCAGTTGCGACGCCGTCAGAGCCTGGCCTTGCGGCCATTGGTCTGCCACCTGGCCATGCTGGTAAGCGGCCTGGCAGGCCGCCTCAAAGCCATTCAGTCCCGTGGCCAGGCGCGCGCCAATCAAACCCGCCAGCACATCGCCGGTGCCGCCCGTGGCCAATCCGGCATTGCCGGTGGGGTTGATGACGGGGGTCTGGCCGGCTTGTGCAATCACGGTGCCGGAACCTTTCAGCACGACGGTGCAGGCAAAGCGCCGGGCCAGTTGTTGCGCAAAGTCGAGCCGGTTGGCCTGAATATCAGCCGTGCTGCAGGCCAGCAGTCTGGCTGCCTCCAGCGGGTGCGGCGTCAGGACGGTGGTGCGCCGCTGCTGGCCGCGCGCGCAGAGCAGCGTCTGCAGGGCGGTGGACTGGGCAAGCGCGTTGAGCGCATCGGCATCCAGGACCAGTTGTTTCGCAGTCTTTAATAGCAGCGGCAGATGATTCGCTATGGCGGTGCCGCCGCCGCAGCCACAGACCACGACCATGCTGTCCAACACCAGGGTGTCCCAATGCCGGAACATGAGTTCAGGTCGGGTCGTATCAAGTGGCAAGGCTTGCGCGTCAAGCAGGCTGACAAACACCCGGCCCGCGCCGCCGTGCAATGCTGCGGAGCCTGCCAGCAACGCGGCACCGGTCATGCCTTGGGCGCCGCCGATCACGACCACATCGCCATAACTGCCTTTGTGGCTGGCATGTGCGCGGGCGGCTGTCGCTGTTGCTCCGGCCAGCCACGCGCTGGGCGCCACCGGGGTCAAACTTTCTTGCTGGTACTGCAAATCGTCCAGCCAGACGGTGCCTGTCAGGTCGCGTCCGTGGGCAGTGAACAGACCTGGCTTGAGGGTCAGCAGGCTCAACGTGTGGCTGGCCTTGACGTGGGTCGCACAGGCGGCTCCCGTGTCGGCCTGCAAGCCTGTGGGCACATCAAGCGACAGCACGGGCACGTCATGCTGATGGCTATGAACAATCCAGTCGGCCATGCGTCCTGCGGGCTCGCGCAATTGCGAGCCGATGCCCAGCAGGGCATCAATGCACAAGTCATAAATGTCAGGCGGCGCGTCAGCAAATGACACGCCAGCGCCCATCGCGTTCAGGTAAGAAGTCCGGGTGTCCGCAGTGGCGCTCTCGGCGCTGCCCAGCCAGGTCACCAGCGGGTGTTTGCCCCAGCGCTGCAAATGCATGGCCGCTTCCAGTCCGTCGCCGCCGTTGTTGCCGGGGCCGGCCGCTATCCAGATGCGCCGGGCGTGGGGGGCAAGGGCCAGCGCCAGTCTGGCCACAGCCAGGCCGGCGCGGGCCATCAAGGTATGCGGGGGCAGGGCTTGTTGCGCCTGTTGTTCGAGTTGCCGTGTTGCGGCAACGTCATACAGCGCTTGTCGCTTGTGAAAATTGACCCGTTGCACGGCACAACTCAAAAGTCAGAACTCAAAGCAGTCACCTTCGCGGGCCAGGCGATAGACGGGGTCTCCGTCGCGGTGCGGATGATCTGCCAAAGCCTCGGCAAATGCCGCCTCCAGGGCGTCGTCGCTGCGCGAGGGTTCATGGTGGGTGCAGAACAGATTTTTGGCCCCAGCCTTTTTTGCATACGCGATGCTGGACTGGTAAGTACCATGCCCCCAGCCTTTCTTGGCCGGATATTCAGCGCTGGTGTAGGACGAATCTGTAATCAGCACATCGACCCCCCGCATGGCACGGATCAGGTAGTCATTCCTGCCCTCCACCTCAAGTTGGCATTGTGCAAAACCGGCGTCATCGGGCGCGCAGATGTTGTAGGGCGGTTCATGGTCGCCGGTAAAAAAGATGGACTTGCCGTTGGCTTCAATCCGGTAGCCAAAGTCGATCACCGGATGGCTCATCACGTAAGGCGTGATGGTGGCGCTGCCGATCCGGATGCTTTGTTCGGGGGCCAGCGTGAGGTACTCGATGCGCGCTTTCATCTCTTCTTCGCGCACCGGAAAATAGCTGTACTGAAGCTGAACCGCCATGACCTGCTCGATACCCTTGCCTGAAACCAGGTCAAAGGCGCCGTGCAGCCGCAAGGTGTTGCCCGCAATAAAGTTGGGCAGGAAAAGCGGCAAGCCCTGGATATGGTCCCAATGTGAATGGGTGATCAGCACATTCGCCGTGACAGGCAATTCTTTTAGCAACGTTTGCGACAGCGGGAAAATACCGGTGCCGGCGTCAATGATGATGAGTTCGTTGTTGTCGGTGCGAATTTCAATACAGGTGGTGTTGCCACCATAACGCACGGTGTTGGGGCCCGGCGAGGCAATGGAGCCGCGGACTCCCCAAAATTTGACTTTCATGCCATACCTTTAAATTTTTCGGATCACCGGCCCGTCTTGAAATTGCTGGGCACGCCGGTCATTTGAGTCGCGATTGGCTGAGCGCAGGGATGTCAATCGTAATGCGAAAAAGGTTTTTCAGAACCATTTTTGCGCCAGTTTACATTTGTCCCGGGTAAAAAAGGCATTTTGTAAATTTACCACTAAAATTCGCAGGTTGGTGCTCGCGATGTGGTTCGCACGTCGCAGTTCAACGGGAAGCAGGAGGTCACACCGTTCGCACTGAGCTTGTCGAAGTGCCGATTGGTTGGGCTAACCTGCGCTGCCCCCGCAACGGTAAGTGGACGCATCATTTTTTGATGCCGCTTTGGTCTTTGCCACTGAGCGTTCTGAACACGCGCTTGGGAAGGCGACCAAGGTTGATTCCACCAGCCCGGATACCGGCCAACACGGTGGCTGCGCGCGCAAGTGCGCAACCGTGACGCTCAAGCACTGTCGGGGACGACGGTGAGGGCTTTTTGATGGTTTTTATCCCGATTATGAAAACTGGTATTTCTTCCATGCGCGGTCGCACTCCCGTGCGCTTGTGCGCGTCTGTGTTGGCTGTTTTTGCCGCATTTCCGGTGCTGGCGCAAGAGCAGACGGCAACGCTTCAAGAGGTCGTGGTGACGGCCACACGTGTCGCGATCCCCCTGACCGATGTGCTTGCCGATGTGTCGATCATTGACCGCGTCATGATTGAGCGAAGCGGTGCCACGGGTGTAGCCGATGTTTTGGCGCGCCAGCCTGGCTTGGAGATGGGTCGTAGCGGGGGTGTCGGCGACACGACCAGCGTCTACCTGCGTGGCGGCAATTCCCAACACACGGCGGTGTACCTGGATGGCGTGCGTCTGGATACGCAGTCTGGTAGCGGCGGTGTGGCCTGGGAGAGCATTCCATTGGCGCAGATTGAGCGCATTGAAGTTTTGCGAGGCCCGGCGGGTGCCGTCTATGGCTCGGACGCGATCAACGGGGTGATTCAGCTTTTCACCCGGAAAGGCGAAGGCCCGGCGGCGCCGTATGCCGCTGTGGGGGCAGGCAGTCATGGCTTGCGCAAGGTCGAGGCGGGCATCAGCGGCGCCGCTGGAACGGGCAGTGCATTCGATTATTCGGTGGGGCTGGCGCATGAATCCAGCGATGGCTTGGATGCGCAACCGCTGCGTTTGCGCCAAGCTGCCGATGGCGAACGCAATCCGGATCAGGACGGCTTTGAGAGCACGTCTGCCAATGCGCGTTTGGGTTTTCAGGTGAACCGTGCCCATCGTCTGGAGGCCTCTTTGCTGGCCAGCGATCTGGAATCCCAGTACGACGCTTTTGATTACAAGCCTGCCAGTCCGGTGGATGACCTGAGTCGTCATCAATTGCGCACTTTGGGTCTGAATTGGAACGCCCAATGGACCGATGCCTTCAGTACCAGGCTGAGCATGGCCGACAGCAGTGCAGACTATGAAACCACCCCCTCGGTCTACCTGACCAAGACCCAGTTGCGTGGCTACCTGCTGCAAAATGAATGGCGTGTTGGCCCGCATCTGGCCACCGCCACGCTGGAGCGCAGGGAAGATGAGCTGGAAAATACGGCAGTTGGCCCCAGCCGCAATCGCAGCCAGGACGGCGTGGCGCTGGGCTATGGCTTTGCCCAGGCCAGCCACACCCTTCAACTCAACATCAGGCACGACGACGACAGCGGCTTTGGCGGAAAAAATACCGGCAGTGCGGCCTATGGCTACGCGGTTTCACCCAAATTACGTGTCACTGCATCGGCGGGTACGGCTTTTCGTGCGCCGACCCTGTACCAGCGTTTCAGCGACTATGGCGTCAGCAGCCTGCAACCGGAAACCAGCCGCAACATCGAAGCGGGCGTCCGTTATGCGAATGGCGCCAGCAGCCTGGGCGTGGTGGTCTATCAGAACGAAGTCAGCAATCTGATCACCTTTGTCAATGGCCCCGGAGCCTGTGTCTCGCCCTGGGGGTGTTACGACAGTGTGGCCCGTGCCAGGTACGAAGGCATCACGCTCTCGGGGACTTACGCCGTGGGCGGTGTGAACCTGCGCGCCTCGGCGGACTTGCAAAACCCCAAAGACCTCGACACCGGCAAAGAGCTGGCGCGTCGTGCCCGTCGTCACCTCACAGTGGGGGCCGATACCCAAGCTGCGGGTTGGCATTTGGGTGCCGAACTGCAGGCATCGGGTAAACGTTTTGATGACGAGGCAAATACATCCGAGCTGGGCGGCTACGCCGTCGTCAATCTTTCTGCCAGCACGCAAATTGCGCGCACCGTGACCCTGTCGGCGCGCGTCGACAACCTGGCAGACAAGGACTACCAGTTGGCACGCACTTATGCCACCGGGGGGCGCACCTTTTACCTCGGTCTGAAGTGGGCACTGCAGTGAGGCAGCAGCTTTGAAAGACTCGTCCATGTCGTCCTGCCCCGCCATCCTCGTCGCCGCTCCCGCCTCAGGCCAGGGCAAAACCACGGTCGTTGCCGCCCTGGCACGGCTGCATGCCCGCCAGGGCAGAAGAGTCCGGGTGTTCAAGTGCGGGCCAGATTTTCTGGATCCGGTCTGGCATGAGCTCGCCAGCGGCGCACCGGTCTATCAGCTCGATTTGTGGATCAATGGCGAGGCCGACTGCCGCGCGCGTCTGGCCGCGGCAGCACGTGAGGCGGACCTGATCCTGGTCGAAGGGGTCATGGGCCTGTTTGACGGAACACCCAGCGCGGCCGATCTGGCGCAGCGTTTTGGCCTGCCGGTGCTGGCGGTGATTGATGCCGGGGCCATGGCGGGCACCTTTGGCGCGCTGGCGTTTGGCTTGCAGCATTACCAGCCGGATGTGCCTTGGGCTGGCGTGCTGGCCAACCGGGTCGCCAGTGAGCATCACGCGGAGATGTTGAAAGACAGCGTGCGCGAGCCTGAACAGTGGCTGGGTGCCGTGATGCGCAACCCGGCCATGGTTTTGCCTGAGCGCCATCTGGGCCTGACCGTGGCCAGCGAGGTGAGCGACGCGCTGGTGCGCCTGGATGCAGCCGCCGATGCCCTGGCGACCACACCACTGGGTCATATGACGCTGGAAGACATGCAGCGTTGGGCGGTTGACTTTGCAGCCCCCGTGATGGGGTCGGAAGGTTGGGTGGCAGCGTGTTCTGCGCAGGTCAAGGAGGAGCCCGCAAAGCGGGCGGGGGACACGGAGCAGAACACGCTGCCACCCAACCTTCCTGCGTTGCATGGCCAAACCATCGCCGTGGCGCGCGATGCGGCGTTTTGCTTTATTTACGCTGCCAACCTGGATTGCCTGCGCGATCTGGGGGCTGACGTGGTGTTTTTCTCGCCCTTGAACGACCCCGCCTTGCCGCCCTGCGACGCGCTCTGGCTGCCCGGCGGTTACCCCGAATTGCACGCGGCGCAACTCGCCGCGAACACGGCGCTGCGTGACGGCCTGGCGGCGCATGTGGCGCAACAGAAACCGGTGTGGGCCGAGTGCGGCGGCATGATGGCCTTGTTTGATACTTTGCTCACTTCTGCTGGCGAACGGTACCCGTTGTGGGGCTTGTTGCCCGGTGTGGTCACCATGCACAAGCGCCTGGCCGCCCTGGGGCCGCAGCAGCTCACGCTCGCCAGGGGCACCCTGCGCGGCCACACGTTTCATTACTCCACCACCGAGACGACGTTGCACCACGTGGCCCGCACCGCGCGCCCAAACACCGATCCGCTGCCGCATGCGGGTGAGGCGCTTTGGCAGCATGGCAGCGTGCGCGCCAGCTACTTCCATGCGTGGTTTGCGTCCTGTCCGGAGGCCGTGGCGGAACTGTTTTTGCCGCCCGGCGCGTCTGTTGCCGCGAAGGTGCTGGCATGAGTCTGTTGTTCATGCCCCAAGGCCCGCAACGCATCGTCTGCCTGACCGAGGAAACCACCGAGTGGCTCTACCTGCTGGGGCAGGAGAACCGCATTGTGGGCATCTCGGGCTACACCGTGCGGCCCAAGCGGGCGCGCGACGAAAAGCCGCGGGTGAGCGCCTTCACCAGCGCCAAGGTGGACAAAATTCTGGCCTTGCAGCCCGACTGCGTGCTGGGCTTTTCCGACATGCAGGCCGACATTGCCGCGGCGCTGATTCGTGCTGGCGTGCAGGTCACGGTGTTCAACCAGCGCAGCGTGGCGCAGATTTTTGACGTGCTTTTTCAGCTGGCCGCGATGGTCGGGCAGGGCGCACAGGGCCTGGCGCTGATGGCGAACCTGCAGCAGCAGTTGGCAGCGCTTGCCGAGGCGGCCGCTGCCTTGCCGCGCCGCCCGAAAATTTACTTTGAAGAGTGGGATGTGCCGCACATCAGCGCCATCCGCTGGGTCTCTGAATTGATCGGCATCGCGGGAGGCGACGACATTTTTCCTGAACTGGCGGCGCAGTCGTTGGGCAAAAATCGCATCATTGCCGATGGTGCCGAGATTGTGCGGCGCAAGCCCGACATCATCATCGGCTCGTGGTGCGGCAAGAAGTTTCGCCCCGAGTTGGTTGCGGCACGCCCCGGCTGGGGCGATGTCACGGCGGTGAAAACAGGGCAGATTTTTGAGATCAAGTCGGCCGACATCCTGCAACCCGGCCCGGCCGCGCTGACCGATGGTGCGGCTGCCTTGCACCGCATCATCATGGACTGGAGTCGCCTGCATGGATAAGACCCTGCCAATCGCCCGCAGCGAACTCATTCTGGGCGGCCAGAAAAGCGGCAAGTCGCGTCGGGCTGAAGCGCTGGTGCAACACTGGCTGGCGCAATCTGGCAGTCACCGCGCGGTGATGATTGCCACCGCGCAAGCCTGGGACGAGGAGATGACGCAGCGCATTGCCCGCCACCAGGCAGACCGGGCGCAGCGCGTGCCGGGCATGATCACGGTGGAAGAACCTTTGCACCTGGCCCAGGCCATCCGGACCCACAGCGTCCCTGAGACCCTGGTCGTGGTCGATTGTCTGACGCTATGGCTGACCAACCGGCTGATGCCGGTGCATGCCAATGCGCCGGATGCTGAACAGACGCTGTCAGCTGAAACCGGGCAGCTTTTGCAGTCGATCACCAGCGCCCCCGGGCCACTGGTGCTGGTGGGCAACGAGATCGGCCTGGGCGTGATTCCGCTGGGGCGCGAGGTGCGTGCGTTTGTCGATGCGCTGGGCCTGCTCAACCAGCAGGTGGCCGCCGTCTGCGCGCGTGTCACGCTGATGGCCGCGGGCCTGCCCCTGACTTTGAAGGACGTGCCATGAAGCGTTTGCTAGGCCTGACCCTGATGTTTTTTGCCGCACTGGCCCACGCATATGAAGTCATTGATGACACCGGCGTGGTGGTGCATTTTGAGCAGCCGCCGCAACGCATCGTCAGCCTGTTGCCCTCGCTGGCCGAGACCGTGTGCGCGCTGGGCCAGTGTGCCAGGTTGGTGGGGGTGGATCGTTATTCGGATTACCCGGTCAGCATCAAGAAGCTGCCGCAAGTGGGCGGCGGGCTCGACCCGAACATCGAGGCCATTGTCGCCCTGCGCCCCGACGTGGTGTTGATGGCCACCTCCTCGCGTGCCAGCGAGCGGTTGCGTGCGCTGGGCATCCGGGTGCTGTCGCTGGAGCCCCAAACCCATGCCGACGTGCAGCGGGTCATGCTCAAGATCGGCCAGGTGCTGGGCGTGGCGGACGCCGCCAGCATCTGGCGCACCATTGACGCGGCGGTGTCGGCGGCGGCGCAGTCGCTGCCAGCCCGTGCGCGCGCGACGCGGGTGTACTTTGAGGTCAACCAGGGCCCCTACGCGGCGGGCGAATCGTCGTTCATTGGTGAAACCCTGACGCGCCTGGGGGTGAAAAACATCGTGCCCGCCGCGCTGGGGCCGTTTCCCAAGCTCAACCCCGAATTCATCGTGCGCGCCAACCCGGACGTGATCATGATCGGTGAGCGCAGTGCCAGCGGCTTGACGCAGCGCCCCGGCTGGCACAGCGTGCGCGCCGTGCGCGAGAACCGGCTGTGTATTTTCTCCACCGGGCAGGCCAACGCGCTGGTGCGCCCGGGCCCGCGCATGGCTGAAGGCGCGCGGCTGATGGCACAGTGCCTGACAGACAAAGTGCCGCCGGTGGCGAGCAAGGGCGCACCGTGACCTTGCAGCGCCTGTCACCATTGCTTGCAGGGCTGCTGGTCCTGAGCCTGGGGCTGATGGGCCTGGGCGTGTGCGTGGGCAGCACCGGTTTTGAGAACCTGCTCGCGCCGCTATGGCACCCCGGTGATGATCCGTCCGCCACCGCCATGGCGCAACAAATTGTGGGTCAGATCCGCCTGCCGCGCACCCTCGGGGCGTGGGCTGCCGGGGCCTTGCTGGGGCTGGCCGGGGCGGTGGCGCAGGGTCTGTTTCGCAACCCGCTGGCGGACCCGTATTTGCTGGGCAGCGCCTCCGGCGCGTCGCTGGGTGTGGCGCTGGCGCTGGCCGCGCTGGGCGGCGGTGCGGGCATGCTGGGCGGCAACATGATGAATGGCGGCGCGGTGGTCAGCGTGTTTTCCGGCAGCGTGCTGGTGCGCCTGGGCCTGACCGGTGCGGCCTTTGCCGGGGCGGTGCTGGCGGTGTTGCTGACGCTGGCCCTGTCACGCGGGGTGCAGCACACGCTGCGCCTGCTGCTGGCCGGGGTGGTGGTGGGCGTGGTGCTGGGCGCGGCCACCCAGTTGGTGCTGCTGGCCTCGCCCGATTCGCTGCAGGCCATGCAGGCCTTCATGCTGGGTTCCACCGCGTTTGTCGGCTGGACCGCCTGCGCCCTGATGCTGGGGGTGCTGGGCCTGTGCGTGCTCTGCGCCGGCTTGCTGGGGCGGGTGCTGGACGGCCTGAGCCTGGGCGAGGCCACCGCGCACAGCCTGGGCCTGCCGCTGGCTCCGTTGCGTCTGGCGCTGGTGGCGGTGCTGGCGCTGGCCACCGGCACGGCGGTGGCGCAAACCGGGCTGATCGCGTTTGTGGGCCTGGCTGCGCCGCACCTGGTGCGCTCGGTCATCAAAACCACGCATGGCCGGCTGATGGGCTTGTCCAGCCTGGTGGGCGGCGTGTTGCTGACGGGCGCGGACATTCTGGCGCGCGGCCTGCTGGCCCCGCAAGAGCTGCCGGTGGGCGTGCTCACCGCGGTGCTGGGCGGCGGCTACCTGCTGTGGCTGATGCGCCGCAACAGCCGCAGCACAGCCGGAGGTGGTCTGTGAAAAACGTGACGCATTCAATCGCTATTCAGGCAGACAACATCAGGGCCCGTATCGGACATACCCAGATACTGCACGGCATCACGCTGGGCTTGCCGCAGGGCCGCTGGACCAGCATCGTCGGGCCCAACGGGGCGGGCAAATCGACGCTGCTCAAGGTGCTGGCGGGGCTGCTGCCGCACAGCGGAGAGGTCACCTTGCTGGGCCGGCCCTTGCAGCATTTGCCAGGCCGGGTCCGTGCGCGCCAGCTGGCCTGGCTGGGCCAGAACGAAGCCGCCGGTGACGATCTGACGGTATGGGACGTGGCCATGCTCGGCCGCCTGCCGCACCAGGCCTGGTTGGCCGCGCCCAGCGAGGCCGATCGCGCTGCGGTGGAAATCGCCCTCAAATCCACCGGTGCCTGGGATTGGCGGCAACGCGCCCTGGGTCAGCTCTCGGGCGGCGAGCGCCAGCGCGTGCTGCTGGCCCGCGCCCTGGCGGTGCAGGCGCAAGTGCTGTTGATGGACGAGCCGCTGGCCAACCTGGACCCGCCGCACCAGGCCGACTGGCTGGGCGTGGTGCGCTGCCTGCTGGAAGCGGGTGTCACCGTGGTCAGCGTGCTGCATGAAATTTCCATGGCCTTGCACGCCGATGAGATGCTCATTTTGCGCAGCGGCCGCGTCACCCACCAGGGTGCGTGTACCGATGCCGTCACCCATCGTGCGCTGGCGGCCGTGTTTGACCAGCGCATCACCATCCACCCGATTGCCGGGCAATGGGTGGCGTTGCCGCAAATGCACAGGGAGGTGAACACCAGTTAACCCCTTCTTGACACTTTCTTGACACCCTCACGCGAGTCCTTTCTTCATATTTTTTTAGGAGTTTCAACTATGCACATCGAACCTGGCCTTGTAGCAGGCACAAAAATTTTTCTGAGTTACGCGACTGCGGCGATGGCCATTGGCTATACCGCCAAATGCGCCGTTGATACCGCCAAGCAGGACGGCTGGGCGGCCTTGGCGCTGCGTGCGGCTCTGGCCACTGCTTTGGTGTTTTGCTTTTTTGAAGTGTTGCCGCACAAACCTGTGGGTGTTTCAGAGGTTCACCTGATTCTTGGCACGACCTTGTTGCTGATTTTTGGCGCGGCTCCGGCGGCTATTGGTTTGACCTGTGGCTTGCTGATTCAGAGCTTGTTTTTTGCACCCCAAGACTTGCCGCAATACGGCATGAACGTCACCACCTTGCTGGTGCCATTGTGGGCGACCGCTGCGCTGGCGCAGCGGATCATCCCCGAGCGCACGGCGTATGTGGACATTGGGTATGCCCAAGCGCTCAGGCTGTCGGTGGCATTTCAGGGCGGCATCGTGATCTGGGTCGGCTTCTGGGCACTCTACGGGCGTGGCATGGGGGCCGAGAACGTGTCGAGCATTGCCAGTTTCGGCACGGCGTACATGGCTGTGGTGTTGGTTGAACCCTTGATCGACCTGGGTGTGCTGGCAGCAGCCAAGCTGTTGCACCGTCTCAAGGGCAGCATGCTGGTGAACCAGCGCCTGTACAGCGCGGCCTGATCCATGGCTGACACGCAGTTTGGTACGGTTTGGTTTGTCGGGGCTGGCCCGGGTGATCCGGAGCTGATCACTGTCAAGGGCCGGGGACTGATCGAGCGCGCCGGAGCGATTTTGTTTGCCGGCTCCCTGGTCAGCGCAGCCGCCACGCGCTGGGCGGCTGCAGGCTGCGTGATTGCCGACAGCAAAGACATGACGCTGGAGCAGATGTCGGCCTGGCTGATTGCCCAGGCGACACGCTGCGCCATCGTGGTGCGCCTGCAAACTGGTGACCCCGGCTTGTACGGCGCATTGATCGAGCTGGTGCAGCCGCTGGATGCCGCCGGTATTGCGGTGCAGGTGGTACCCGGCGTCTCTTCCGCCATGGCCTCAGCGGCGGCGGCGGTCGAGAGCCTGACCCTGCCCGAGGTCACGCAAACGGTGATTTTCACCCGTGTCGAAGGGCGCACGCCCATGCCCGAGGGCGAGTCGCTGGAAGCGCTGGCCGCGCACCACAGCACGCTGTGCATCTTCCTGAGCATTACCTTGCTGGGCCGCGTCACGGCGGCGTTGACGGCGGCCGGTTGGTCTGCGGACGCGCCCATCGTGGTGGTGCACAAAGCCAGTTGGCCGGACGAAGAAAAAATTGTGCGCGGCACGGTCGCCACCATTCAGGGTCTGTGCCGCGAGGCCAGGATCGTCAGCCAGTCCATGATCATTGCCAGCCCCACCCTGGGCGCGCGGCAGTGGACGACCCTGGCCAAATCCAAACTCTACGACGCCAGTTTCACGCACCGTTTCCGGCGGGCCAGCGTCCCCGCCTCGAACCTTACTTTGGAGTCGCCATGACCACAGAAACTATCTTGCTGGTGGGCCACGGCTCGCGCGAAAAATCGGGCAACGACGAGATCCTGGCCTTTGCCGAACAGTGGCGCCAGCGTCAACCGGGCTGGCGCATCGAGGTCTGTTTCATCGAGTTTTCCGAGATCACAATGAGCGAGGGTCTGCGCCGGGCTGCCACCGGTGCGCGGCGCGTGATGGTGCTGCCGCTGATTTTGAATGCGGCCGGCCACGTGAAAATGGACATTCCGCAGGCCATTGACGGCGCGCGACTGAAGTTCCCGAGCGTGCAGTTTGTGTACGCGCCGCACCTGTCGGCGGGCGAACCGATCCTGGCCATCCTGAAGCGCCGCCTGAAAGGCGCGATGCAGGCGCTGGACATGCCGGACCCCACGACCACCGGCGTGGTGATGTTGGGGCGTGGTTCGTCCGATCGCCACGCCAATGGCGAGATGGCCAAGATGGCCCGCTGGTTGATGGAGGAAACCGACCACGAACTGGTGGACCTGGCCTTCACCGGCATCACCTATCCGCGCCTGGAAAAAGTGGTGCAGCACCAGAGCCTCCTGGGCATGACGCAGGTGGTGGTGCTGCCGTATTACCTGTTCAACGGCATGCTGATGGAGCGCATCAAGCGCCAGGTGGACAACCTGAAAACCCAATACCCGACGATCCGCTTCAGCCTGACCACGTATTTTGGTTTCGAGCGCGAGATTTTTGAGGTGCTGGAGCAGCGTGTGGATGACATGCAGCATGGCACGCCTGAAGCCCTGATGCCCTGCGACGGCTGCAAGTTTCGCGAGTTTGCCGGCGAGCACGGGCTGGGCGGGCACCACCATGACGACGCAGTGCCGCACAGTCACGACCACGACCACGACCACGACCACAACCATCCGCATGATCACGCGCACGAGCATGTCCCGGGTCACGAGCACCCGCCTGGACATGTCCACGAACACGATCATCTGCACGCACATCCTCACATTGGAGTCCCGTCATGACGACATCGGCTGCCAACGTCGTCACCGAGCAACTCACCGCCGCCGGACGCGCCATTGAGCACGACTCGTTTGCCGTGATCGACCGCGAAGTCGGGCCTTATGCCTACACCCCCGAACAGTGGCCGATCGTGCGCCGCATGATCCACGCCAACGCGGATTTTGACTTCAACGGCTTGACCGACTTCCACCCCGCCGCCGTGGCTGACGGGGTGGCCGCCGTTTTGTCGCGCGCGACGCGCGTGGTGGCCGATGTGGAGATGATTTGTGTCGGCCTGTCCGTCCCGCGCCTGGCGCACTTCGGTCTGTCCACGCACCAGTTCATCAGCGACCCCGATGTGATAGAGGCCGCAAAACGGGAGGGCACGACCCGCGCCGTGCAGGCCATGCGCAAAGCGCACCGTCTGGGTCTGATCGATGGCGCCATTGTCGGCATCGGCAATGCGCCCACCGCTCTGATCGAAGTGGTTCGGCTGATCCGCGAGGAGGGCGCGCGCCCGGCGCTGGTGGTCGGCATGCCGGTGGGCTTTGTCTCGGCGGCGGAATCCAAGGACTTGATGGCGCTTGAAACGGCTGTGCCCTGGATCGTGATCCGGGGCCGCAAGGGCGGCTCCACGCTGGTGGTCGCCGCCATCCACGCCCTGTTGGGCCTGGCCGAAGCCAGGGAACTGGCCGCATGATGGAAAAAGGCGAAAAAGACGCGCCCCGCGGCACCCGCACCGGTTTCACCACCGGCGCGTGTTCGGCGGCGGCGGCGCGGGCGGCGGTCATCGGTCTGGTGACCGGCCAGGTGCCCGACACGGTCGAATGCCTGTTGCCCAATGGTGACCTGGTGCGCTTTGCCGTGCGGGACGGTCGCGTTGACGGTCCATCGGCGCACGCCATGGTGATCAAGGACGCGGGCGACGACCCCGATTGCACCGACAAAGCCCACCTCACGGCCGATGTGCGCCTGCTGCCCGAGCAGCCGGGCCAGGTGCTGCTGGCCGGGGGCGTTGGCGTCGGCACGGTCACCCTGCAAGGCCTGGGGCTGACCGTGGGCGGCCCGGCCATCAACCCGGTACCGCGCCGCAACATCGAGGCCAATGTGCGCGCCGCAGGCAGCCCGCTGCTTGATGAAGCGGGTTTCGAGGTCACGATTTCCGTGCCGCAAGGCGAGCAAATGGCCAAGAAAACCACGAACGCGCGTCTGGGCATTCTGGGTGGCATTTCGATTTTGGGCACCACCGGCATCGTCAAGCCTTACTCGACGGCTGCCTACCGCGCCAGCGTGGTGCAGGGCGTGCATGTGGCGGGCACCTTGCCGCATGGCGTGGTGGTGCTGACCACCGGCGGACGCACCGAGAAATTCGTCATGGAAGAGCTGCCCCACCTGCCCGAGGCGGTGTTCGTGCAAATGGGCGATTTCTTGCGCTACGCCATGGGCGCTGCGGTCAAGGCCGGCTTGAAGCAGGTCGTGATTGGCGGCATGGTCGGCAAGCTCACCAAGATCGCGCAGGGCGAAACCATCACCCACGCTGGTCGCGCCGATGTGAACACTGGCTTGCTGGCCGATCTGGCGGCGGAACTCGGCGCTGCGCCGGAGGTGTGCGAGGACATTCGCAAGGCCAAAACCGCCCGCTACGCCGGTGAACGCATGGACGAACTGGGCCTGGGCGCCGCCTTCCACACGGCGCTGGCCCAGCGCGTGGTGAAAACCTTGCGAGAACGCTACCCCGATCAATTCGATTTGAAAGTGCTGGTCTGCGACTTTGACGGTCGCAAACTGGCGGAGGCCTCATGAACGCTGAACCAATGAACCCTGTTGAAAAATGCCGCGTCCTGGGCGTGCTGGACGACGGCGTCAACAGCCTGAGCCAGAGCGCGCTGGCGCACCTGGCGCAAGCCCAGTTGGTGATTGGCGGCGAACGCACGCTGGCACTCTTTGCCGTGCATATGGCGCCCACCGCCCAGCAACGCGACTTGACCGGCGCCTTGTCGCAAGTGCCCGAGTGGATTCGCGCCGCGCAGGCTGCCGGCCAGCGCGTGGTGGTGCTGGCCACCGGCGACCCGCTGTGCCACGGCATCGCCGCTTATCTGGCCGCGCGCCTGTGCATTGAAGCCATTGAGGTCATCCCCAATGTCTCCACTCTGCAACTGGCTTGCGCGCGCCTGGGGCTGCCGTGGCAGGAGATGAAATTTTCATCGGTTCACAGCAAGGATGCGGGCGACTGGGTGGCCGGGTCGGACCCCGGCCACGGCCTGTATGCGCTGCTGCGCGACATCCGCCAGCACGACCGCCTGGCCGTGCTCACCAGCCCCTTCAACACGCCGGACCGCATCGCCCGCATGCTGGTCGCCGAAGGCCTGGCCGATGATTTCGAGATGGCTGTGGCCGAGCGCCTGTGCCAGCCCGAGGAACGCATCGTCAGCGGCATCAGCATCCAGGCCGCGACACAGATGCCGTTCGCCGACCCCAATGTGGTGCTGCTGTGGCGCCACACCGTGCGCGCGCCGCAGGTGCTGTTCGGCCTGCCCGACGCCAGCTTCGAGCAGCGCCATCCCGAGAAGGGTTTGATCACCAAGAACGAGGTCCGCGCCGTGTCGCTGGCGCGCCTGCAATTGCGACTGGACAGCGTGGTCTGGGACATTGGCGCCGGCTCCGGCTCGGTCGGGCTGGAGGCCGCGCGCCTGTGCCGTATGGGCCACGTCTACGCGATTGAAAAGAACGTCGATGACTTGGCCATCGTGCAGCGCAACCGCCACGCCATGGGCATCAGCAACCACACGCTGGTGCACGGCAAGGCGCCGGAAGGCCTGCAACACTGGCCAGACCCGGACGCGGTCTTTGTCGGCGGCTCGGGCGGCGAATTGGCCGAGCTGATTCGCCTGATCCTGCAGCGGCTCAAAGCCGAGGGCTGGCTGGTGATGAACTTCGTGACGATCGAGAACCTCGGCCTCGCCGTCGAAACCCTGAAGTCGCTGGGCGTGGCGTGGGACGTGCTGCAGTTGCAAGCCGCGCGCAGCAAACCGATTCTGCACATGAACCGCATGGCGGCGGAGAACCCGGTGTGGATTGTCTGCGCTCAGGCTGGAGGTGCAGCATGACAGAGGGAAACCTAAACACCGTTCGCCCTGAGCCTGTCGAAGGGCTTCGACAAGCTCAGCCCGAACGGACTAGGGGCACACTCTACGGCGTCTCATTGGGCCCCGGCGACCCCGGCCTGATCACGCGCCGCGCCTGGGCTCTGTTGGAACGCGCGGACACGGTCTGGACCTACCCGGTGCGCAGCCTGCGCAAGGAAAGCTACGTGCTCGACATCGCACTACGGGCCGGGCTGACGCCGCCCGCGCGGCACCAGTCCCTGCTGTTCCCCATGACACACGACGTGGAAAAACTCGCCCGCCATTGGCTCAAGGCCGCCGAGACCGTGCGCGACTTGCTGGCAACGGGTCAGGACGTGCTGTTTCTGGTCGAGGGCGACGCCTCCACCTATGCCAGTTTTTGTTATCTGGCGCGCGTGCTGCGCGAACTGGACAGCGCGGCGCAAATCGACATCGTGCCCGGCGTCACCTCCTTCAACGCCGCCTGCGCCCGGCTGCAAATGCCGCTGTCCGAGCAGGACGACACCATCGCCATCGTGCCGGCGGCCTACGGCATTGCCGCGGTGGAGAAGATGCTCGACGACTTCGACACCCTGGTGCTGATGAAGGTCAAGCCCTTGCTCGACGACTTGATCGACTTGCTGGCGCGCCGCGGCCTGTTGGCGCACAGCCGCTTCATCGAGAAAGCCGGCTCGCCGGAGGAGCGCATCGTGCACGACGTGGCCGCGCTCAAGGGCAGCAAGGTCAATTATTTGTCGCTCCTGCTGGTGAAAAACCCCGAGCGCGAGCGCGGCGAAATGATTCGCGGCTGCCGCAAGAAAACCACCGTTGAACTCGAAGAGGAAACCCAGAAATGAATCCCAACATCTCGCCGGATGGTGCTGCCGCGTTCGCGCCCGATTTGCATTTGGCCGCGGACTCGGCCGTGCGCGTGGTGCTGATCGCCATCACCAAGCACGGCGCGCAGCAAGCCGCGGATCTGGCGCGCCAGTTGCCCGCCGCCAGTCTGTGCGTGGCCGACAAGTTCGCGCCGTTGCTGGCCGGTCTGGCCAACCCGGTGCGGGCCTACAGCGGTCCGTTTCGCGATGAGATCGGGCCCTTGTTCGCGGACTTTGATCAACTGGTGTTTTTCGTTTCGCTGGGCGCGGTGGTGCGCCTGATGGCCCCGCACCTGAAGAGCAAGGACGAAGACCCGGGCGTGCTGGTGGTTGATGATGCCGGGCAGTTCGTCATCCCCGTGCTGTCGGGCCATGTGGGCGGCGCCAACGCCATGGCCGAGCAGGTGGCCGCGCTGCTGGGCGCGACGGCGGTGCTGACTACCGCCTCCGATGTCGGCAAGACCATTGCGGTCGATATTCTGGGCCGCGAACTGGGCTGGAAGCTGGAGTGTCCCAAGATCAACATCACCCGCGTGTCGGCTGCCGTGGTCAATGAGGAGCCGGTGGCCGTGGTGCAGGAAGCCGGTAGCCCGCACTGGTGGACCCGGCCCACGCCGCTGCCCGCCAGCATCCATAAGTTCACCCGGTTTGAGGCTGTGGACTTGAACCACTTCAAGGCCGTGCTGTGGATCACCCACGCCGAGGTCACGCCAGAGTATTGGGCGCAACTCCATGAACGCCTGGTGGTGTACCGGCCGCCGCTGGGGCAGGGCGCATGAGCCTCGCGCAGATGCTTGTCGCGGTAGGTCTGGGGTGCGACCGGGGTACGCCGCTGACCACCGTGGCGCAGGCGCTGGATGCCGCGCTGGCCCAGGCCGGGTTGCAGCGCCAGCAGGTGCAGGTGCTGGCCACGATTGAGGCCAAGCGCGACGAGGCCGCCTTGCTGGCGCTGGCCACGCAGGGCGGCTGGCCCCTGCATTTTTACGGTGCAGACCAACTCGCAGCGGTGCCCGTGCCCAACCCCTCGGCCACGGTGCTGCGCTACATGGGCACGCCCTCGGTGTCGGAGGCGGCCGCCTTGCTGGCTGCGGGCTTACCGGCAGCGACGCTGCTGGTCGAAAAATACAAACACCAAGGCGTTGACGGTAAAAACGCCACCATTTCCATCGCAAGGATTTCACATGACTGCATCTTTCACTGAACCCAGCGCTCCCACCCGTCCATCCGGCAAGATCATGCTGGTGGGCATTGGCCCCGGCAACGTCGATCACATGACGCAGCGGGCGCGTGCCGCCATTGCCGAAGCGGATGTGGTGGTCGGCTATGTCACCTACATCAAACTGGTAGTCGATTTGCTGGAAGGCAAGGAAGTCATCCGCAAGGGCATGACCGAGGAGCTGGATCGCGCCGTGCACGCATTGGAGCGGGCCCGTGAGGGCAAGAAGGTGGCACTCATCTCGTCGGGCGACGCCGGCGTTTACGGCATGGCCGGGCCAACTTACGAGGTGCTGTTCCAGGCCGGCTGGACTCCCGAGTCCGATGTGGAAGTGGAGGTGATTCCCGGCGCCTCGGCCATCAATGCCTGTGCCGCGCTGGTGGGGGCCCCGCTGACGCATGATTTTTGCTCGATCTCGCTGTCCGACCTGCTCACGCCCTGGCCGGCCATTGCGCGCCGGCTCGACGCGGTGGCCGCCGCCGACTTCGTGGTGGCGCTCTACAACCCCAAGAGTGGTCGGCGCACGCAGCAGATCGTGCAGGCGCAACAGCTGTTCCTGCGCCACCGTCGGCCCGACACCCCGGTGGCGGTGGTCAAGTCGGCCTATCGGCGCCGCCAGAACATCGAGTTCACCACGCTGGACAAGATGAGCGAGTGCGACATCGGCATGCTCAGCACCGTGTTGATTGGCAACAGCCATACCTTCATGCGCCATGGCCTGATGGTGACCCCGCGTGGCTATGCCAACAAGTACGAGCTGGACGGCGACGGCAGCGCGCGTGACGGTGAAAAGCGCGGGCGCTCGCTCTCCACCGGCTTGCTGGGCTGGACCGA
>Ga0172381_10001060_pt1 | contig 33759 bp, 34 predicted proteins | sample Leawel6488metaG_FD_119754 | JGI IMG/M metagenome (GOLD analysis project Ga0172381, IMG submission 119754) | Leachate microbial communities from a municipal landfill in Southern Ontario, Canada - Leachate well 64-88 metaG | ecosystem: Engineered > Solid waste > Landfill > Unclassified | place... | reverse complement strand
GATGGATTACTGCAAGAAACAAGGTATACCACCCGCTCAAACGTGGGCGTGGGAACAGGCAGAGAAAGCATTTTGCATGACGCATAACCATCATTACCCGCGCAACTCTGATTTTGGGTATGCTGCTGATTCGGTCGAGGAGGCATTAAGGGCTGATACGCCATAACGTTTGAGATAACCGAGTCACATAGCGAATCCGGCTGATTGGTTAGATGCCTAACGAAAGGATAGAAAAGATGAATTGGTTCCCTTGGAAGCAGAAGACTACTGAAAAGAAAAAAGTGGAAGGACGTAGACTGTCGATTCCGGCAGACAAGGTGAGGCAAGTACGAGAACTGGACGATGCTTATCAAAAGAAACCAAGAGGGCGAGATAAAACAGAACATTATGATTGTTGGTCTTTTATCGCTGAAATTCACCCTGAGGTTAGGGTGGGACAGTGGCGGCTAAGATTCCCCGGCGCACTAGAGGCCAAAGTTGTTGAAGAGGTGGAAAGCATCTAACGCGGCGTGGTGGGCTGCCCGTAGGGGCCGCTTCATGGCGATCGTTCCCGAGACGAAGCGCCCCGACAAGAAAACCACTGCCACCGGTTGGAGGCTAACGACTAGATAAGGGGCTTGCTGCCCTTGGAGGTAGACATGATCGACATGGATATGCCGTTTGCAGAGTTTGCCGAAAGACACCTTAAACACGGCGAGGGTAGAAAGTCCGCTTCATGTGATGGTTCACCGGTAACCGCTGGAAAGAGCATTCGCAGCGCGATAACCATGTTGGAGGACGCGCTTGTTACCTGTGAGATGAACCAGCCGGGGGCAGCGAAAATCCTTATAAACGTGGCGAGGTCATACCTGAACGGAGCCGAAGAGCTTTTATTTAAGAGCCGATGAACGGAAAGGAGTCTATTTTGACACCACTGGAAGCGGAGAAAAACAAATATCGTTGCCCCGACTGCAACACTCCACTGGAAGAGTCGCGGGGAACCTACTACTGCCCAGCTTGTATGCTGGCAAACATCAAAGGAGCTAAACCATGCAAGAACATCAAAAGCGCGTAGTAACCGAAAAAGAAGAACTCGACAACAAATTGACCAAACTCATCGGCTTTTTTGAAACTCCGATTTTCTCTGGACTGGATGCCGCTGAACAGGAAAGGCTCAAGCGTCAATCTGCAATTATGACAGATTACTCGGTGGTTCTCGGTGAACGCATCGCTGCATTCGCAGAGTGACATAACGTCTAAGTTCAGGGACACCTGAGGCGTCCCATGGAACGCTGGGTTATGCCCGGCTGGGAGTTGCAGCAGGGGGGAAAGGCTGGAGATCCGATGCCAATTTTAAAATCACCAGAAGGAGAAATGGTTGCCGTGCTCAACGTCGCTTGCTTCGGGCGGGATTGTTATTGGCCCCGGACAGATCCCGGCGTTTTCATTCCGGGACGGGGCTACAAGCGACGGGGGCGGGTAGCCGACGAAAGAATCATCTGTGGTACACGGGAAATCCATGGCTGTCCCGACAACATCGGGGAGAATGACAAATGATACATACAACGAATTTAGGAGACATAGCCACTATTCGATCTGCACCAAGAAGTATTGAACAAGGCAAAGTTAATATGCTATCAATTCGTGGGATAAATGTAATTACTGCGCAAGGATCAAAATTTGTCAAATGGTGTAATGTGGTAGAAATTCATAAAGAAGCTAGTAGAAAAGAATGAAAGTAACTCTACCCGCAGCAACATAAGCAGCTTACAGAAGGAGGAGGAATGAAAATAACAATAGAACTTGCAACAGGCTTCAAGAATGACAAAGTAACAAAATCGGATATTCAGAAAAACATCAACACACTTCTATCCGTGCGAGAAGCCCCACAAAATCAGCAATATTTTATAGGTTTAACAGACACATTGTCAATTTTGAATGGTATTCAGGAACAATTACCGTGGTAAGGAGCCAAAATGAAAGTAACCCTACTAGCAAGCACTCCCAACGCAACCAAACTCGTAGCCACTGCGGCCTGGATTTGCACTCATCAGGACTTCCCTACCGAAGCCGACCTTCACCCTGACAAGTGTGGGCCTCTTGTTAAGCGTGTCATTGGCTACGGCCACGAGAGCATCCTCGAACATGCCAGCTTTTCCTTTGCCATCGAAGGAATCAGCCGAGCGTGTAGCCACCAGCTAGTGCGTTATCGCCATGCGAGTTTCAGCCAGCAGAGCCAGCGGTATGTGAAGTTAAATAGTAAAGATTCATGGGCTGTCATGCCTGAAAGTATCCGCCAAGATAAGTCTACATTTCCTGCCGCAGAAGTATTCCATGACGCTATAGCTTGTGCAGAAAGAAGCTATGAGCTTTTGCTTGCAAGAGGTATTCCAGCCGAAGACGCCCGCTTCGTCCTGCCAAACGCGACCGCTACCAAGCTGGTCATAACCATGAACGCCAGAGAACTACGGCTTTTCTTCGCACAACGTCTGTGTGAAAAAGCACAGTGGGAGATCAGAGAACTTGCAACCGAGATATATCTCCAATGCAAAGCAAAAGAGCCTATCCTGTTCGAAGGGAGTGGCCCGGACTGCAAGAACTGCAAAGAAAAGGAGCCGTGCCGATGACAGACCTTGAAGATCTGATGGATGCTGAGGGCAGAATATTCCCAAAGACGGGGAAAGAACTTTGCCACTGGTGCAACAAACCATTCACCCCTCAGAAAGAATCCAGCGACACCTGCTCACCAAGATGTGGCGCCCTGCTCAGAGAAGCCAAAAGGAGGAAGAAGTGATAACTATTCTTAAACTCAGCATACTCCTAACAACACTCCTCTTCATCCTTTTCCTTCTCGAACTCTTAGCCCCGAAGGTAATAGACTTCATCATCAAAACTTGGAGGGATGCGTTTTGACAAAGACAACTGATCCATACTACAGCCTGGAGACTGCTCTCCTCGATGCCTTCCGCCAGGCCTCCAAAGGCAAAGGCAAGGAACGCCATGCCAACGACAAACCTTTTGAAGACCAGCCAATCTTCTGGATCGACGAGCACTTCAAAAGCTTTCAACTCGGTCAAGCAGTAAAGAAGATGCACGAATCCCAGGGTATGGAGCCGGCCCAAGCTATCCACGAACTACGAGGATCTATCGTCTACATCTCAGCTCGCATCATCACCCTCCAGAAATATCAAAAATTGATACACTCAGATGAAGAGAAAGGACAGGGGTAATGCCTATCCAACTGCAAGGACCGAAGGATGCTAAGATAATGATCGTCGGTTCTCTCCCAGGTAAGATCGACGAACAAGTAGGGAAGGCCTATGCTGGTCAGCCAGGTCAACTCCTGGAACAACTCCTCTCTCAGGCTGGTATCTCCCGCTACGAATGTGCCATCACCTTCGCCTGCAAAGACCGCCCGCCTGGAGGATCTGCCAGCTTCTTCTTCACAAACAAACAACTCACTCATCCCAAACCTATCATGCTGGAATACCTCACCCAGCTCAAGAAGGAAATCGAAGAGGTCAAGCCCAACGTAATCCTTACCCTCGGCCACACAGCTCTTTGGGCAGTCTGCAACACTCGCGACCTGAAGAACTTCCGAGGCAGCTTGATGGAATCAACCCTAGTCCCAGGCACAAAGGTCATCCCGACATTCAGCCCGAACGCCATTAACACCAAGTGGGAATGGTGCTTTCCTGCTGTCATGGACATGCGGAAACTCCGCAACCATCAGTCCTACGCCGGTATGCCTGATGACAACCGCATCATCATAGAGAACGCAAGTCTCCAGGAATTTGAAGCCTACGCTCTCGAACTCATGACAAACCCTAACATCACACAATTCGCTTGCGACATTGAAACAACTCCACCTAACTCTCACATATCCAGAATCGGTTTCTCTCACAACAAGAACTTCGGCCTTTCAATCCCTATCCTCAACGGCTACCAGCCTGTGATGCCGGCCACTCAGGAAACTCATTTCTGGCAGATCCTCTCACGCCTCCTCACCTGTGGCAAGAAGATCATCTGGCAGAACGGAACCTACGACATCCTCGTCATCTGGAAGAACAACGGCATCCTCGCCTTCAACCCAAAGAAGGTAAAAGAAACAATCGCAGACACCCTCGTCGCTGCTCATGTCTGCTGGCCCGAGTCAGAAAAAAGTCTTGGCTTTCTCGCTTCCATCTGTCTCGATGTCCAAGCCTGGAAACACGACAGCAAAGACTACCACGGCCTGTACAACGCCCAGGACGCCATGAACACCTACGGCATCTTTGAAGTCCTGGAAAAGGAAATGGAAACTCTCGCCATCACCCACACCTACGACATGGAAATTGCTCAGTATCCTGTCGCTATGATGCTTCAAATGCGCGGCATCAAGGTAAACGAAGAGACCAGAACACGCCTGATCCAAGAGCAAGAAGAACGACTCGCTGCTGCGGAAGAAGCACTCTCTAAGCTCTGCGGCAAACCAATAAACTTCAACTCTCCAAAGCAACTGATCCAACTCCTCTACGTAGACCTCGGTCTCCCAGCCCAGTACAAGAGGAGAAAGAACGCATCTGATCCGCGCAAGATGACGACTGACGAGGATGCCCTCAACCACCTCTCTACCATCGTTGACAACCCAGTACTCAAACTCATCCTGGAATGTCGTAAGTCCTACAAGCTCCTCGGAGTAATCAAGGCTGAGACCAGCCCGGAAGGTACACACCACACCAGCTACAACATATGCAAAACTGAAACCGGCCGCTGGAGTTCAAGCGAATCCATCATCTTCCCTTACGGCTCCGGTAACCTCCAGAACATAACTTACTACATCCGACAGATGTATGAATCGCCAATCCCTAACCGTGTCATCATCCAGGCTGACTACATCCAAGCCGAGGCTGTCGACGTAGCCTTCCGCACAAACGACCAAAAGCTAAAAGGAATCTTCGATCGCCAGGAAGACCTGCACGCCCACACAGCTGGAGATATGTTCGGCAAACCTTGGACTGAGATTGACCCAGACGGTGATGAAAGAAGGATAGGAAAAACTCTTCGCCACGCTACCAACTACTCCGCCGGACCTGCTGTCGTCCAGGTAAAACTCGGCTGCACCTTAGCTCACGCGAAGAAACTCCTTAACCTCTACATCTCAGTCAACCCGAAACTCGTCCACTGGCAGAATGAAATCGTCAAAAAACTCCACACAGATCGCACCCTTATCAATGCCTTCGGCAGGAGACGCAAATTCACAGGCCGCCTTAATGACCAGCTCTACCGCTCTGCATACGCCTTCCTCCCTCAGAGTGACATCGGCGACTTGATGAACCTTAGTCTCACAGACATCTACGAAAACTACGGAGAGGAACTCGACCTCCTCCTCCAGCTCCACGATGCTATGTACATCGACACCGACCCAGACCCGGCCAGTGTCCTCAAAACTATGCAGACCATGTCCAACTGCATGTACCGCGAAGTACCTCTCAACGGCGACACAATGGTAGTCAAAGTCGATTACTCCATCGGCAGGAACTGGGGCAAGCAGACCAAAGCCAGAATCAACCAGGGCATTGTAGAAATCCAGATCAAAAAGGATGGAAAGAAAACCTGGGTTCCATACAAGGAAGATCTGATATGAGCCGTATCTTACCAAACTGGATAGAGTCCTATCTCGAATACAACAAGGACACCGAATCCGCAGCCGTCTTCCACAAGTGGGTAGCTATCTCCATGATCGCTGCTGTCCTCAGGAAGAAGGTAAAACTAACCCTCGGAAGGATGAAGATCTTTCCTAACATGTACATAGTACTTGTCGCTGAACCAGGCACCGCGCGCAAGACTACAGCTATCGACTTCGGAAAGGAACTTCTCGAAGACATCCCTGACATCTACACCAGCGCAGACTCAATCACCAGAGAAGCACTCATCGAAGACCTGGAGAAATCTGCCTGCGAGGAAATCCTCAAAGACGGAACCAGCTTCCGCCATTCCAGTATGTCAATAATCTCTGGAGAGTTCGAGTCTTTCCTTGGACAAAAGACAGAGAACACGAAGATGCTAGTCCTCCTTACAGACCTCTTCGATTGCAAGGAGAAACCCTGGAGCTATCGCACCAAGGGCAAGGGGACGAACATGATACCCAGTGTCTTCATCAACCTCCTCGGAGCTACGACCCCAGAATCCCTGGCCTCATGCCTCCCATCATCTGCAATCGGCGGCGGCCTAACCAGTCGTATCCTCTTCATCTGGGCAGGTAAAAAAGACAAGAAAATCCCTGTCCCTACCTACGATGAATCAACCGCAGCTCTCAGAGAGAAACTCCAGAAAGACCTCTTCAGGATTTCTAAAATCCAAGGAGTCTATGAGTTCACAAAGGAAGCTGAAACCTACTGGATCGACTGGTACATGGAATACGAAGAGCATGATCCACGCCGCATAGCTCAGGATAAAGCCTTCGATGGCTGGTACTCCCGCAAGCCTCTTTATATCCAAAAGCTTGCAATGGTTCTCGCAGCATCTGAAAGCGATGAACTACTTATCCACAAGCACCACGTATCTTCTGCAATCGCCGATGTCGAGTCTGTTGAAACCTACATGGCCAGGGTATTCCGCGCCGTCGGCAGAAGCTCCATCACCGCTGACGTAGACATGGTAATGGAGATAGTAAAAGAGCGCGGCTTCATCTCTGAGAAAGACCTCATGGCTATGGTCTGGCGTGACATAGACAAAATGAAGTTCGACAATGTAATCAACACAGCTCTTGCAACCGGCCGCATCAAGCGTGAATACGTCATGAAGATAGAAGGTAAACTCCTCAAGGGTATTTGGTATGTAATCTCCTAACAAGAAAAGAAAAAGGGCTAGGATTCAAACCCTAGCCCTTCTCTTTATTCATCAGGTGATAGCTTCGGCGGTGGCTGGTGCTTCCTAACCCCAACCTCCTCATCGCAGATAGGATCATACCACCTTCTTCCATAGATATTCCCATCCATCAGCTTCTGAATCCTATGCCCAGGGCAACTCTTCTCCCTATCCGAACACCTCCTCTCCTGCACAGAAACCCTATTCGCCAGATCGTCCATCCTGTTCTCTTTAGCATTATCCTTTTTATACAGGACAACGATCTGCTCAGCAAGTCCCTTAATCTCCTTCGCTACCATTTCAAACTTACTCGCCAGATCCTTCATCCCCTTTGACTCATTCTGCTTAGTCAGGTGTATGATATAAGCAATCAGCACACCAACCAAACTGACAACTACTTTCGGATACTCTTTAACAAACTCCTCCACAGGCACTCTCCTTTCATCCAGAAATATCAAAAATTGACATGGTAAGAAACATCAAAAATTGACATGGTTAGTGACCTGCTCCAACTGCCGGCGCACCGAACATATAAGAGAGAGCCGGGTACTTAGCATCTTGATACATCTCAGGAATATCGCCCTTCCCAAGCCGCATCCCTTTCACCACAGTAGAAGGAAGTCCTGCATCCCTTGACCAGTTCTGCAGCAACCTGCTGAAAAAGAACTCATCCTCCTCCACATCCTTATCCTGCCATGTCTTATACATCGCGCTCAACCCAGGGTTCATAACCAACCCAGGCTCTGCCTCATTCATCTTCAAAAAAGGCAAGTGATATGCATGACTGGTAAGGTCAACATCCCCAAGCTTACTCGCGCCCGAAACCAGTGCACCAAGGATCAGCATCTCCTTCATCAACTGCTTAGTCACCGGCGTCCCGAAGTGATCCTTCTCAGACTCAAGCGCATTCTTAATCAGCTCGAACTTAAAAGCCTTCTCACCTTCCTTAACCCCAGCTTTAATCCCCTTCATCTGATCCCACATCTCAGTTTGCGCTTTGTTCAGCGCCTTCCCTGAGCGCATGATCATATTCAGCCGTCTCTCCCAAATCTTAAACGGCGTGCTCTGGAACATGAAGAAACTCCTGACCTTAGGGTTCCTCAACCAGGTAGGATTCTGCGTCCCTCCCAGAAAGTTATTCTTCACAATAGTATCAAACACACCATACACAGCCTGATCAACAGTCATCCCCCTTTTCCCAGCCATCTCCAAACTAGCCAGGAAAGAAACTCCTCTGTCAAACTGCTCAACTGTATCAATAAAGATCGAAGCATTGTGGTTTGCCTTACTCAGCAATTTCTCAAACACCCCTGTCGGAACTCTATTCAGCTCCAAATCCGCGACCGTCTCTAGATAAGAAGACTGCCTGGTGAACGCCTTGATAGCCTGCTCTTCCTCAGTAAACACCAGCTTCCTTCCCAGCTTCTCCGGCCCATACTCTTTCAGAGCATTCTTCAGGGCATACTTCACAGCCTTTGGCATCGCCACAGACGAGACGCCAATATCATGACTGGCCAATGTCGCCGTAACTTTAATCGCATGTTTAAAAGCAACTGATGGACTCGCCGCCAGCAACCTAAACACCTCAATCGAGTTATAAGTATTCGCAATCTTATCACTCAGATTATTACTCGGTGCATCAAAACTCCTCTTCAACCGCGTCCAGAAATCTTGCAAACCTGGAGATGACTTCACAGCCATACTCTCATTCATATGCTTCCGCCAGCCGGAGTTCTCCCAGAAGTCATGATACTGAATCCTCTTATTAACATCCGGCAGATACCGACCAAAAACATACTCCACATCCGGCATCATCAGCTTCGACCCGACAGACCTATGATGCAGCTTAGACATTGCCGCAGCACCATCTCTTGCAATCCCGATCCTATCAAACACCTTCCCAATAGCCTCTTGATCGCGCAACGGATGCTGAGCATGATGTATATAATCCTGCTCTTTCATCGGACGCATACCTACTTCTTCAATCCTCGCAGCATACTCCCTATTAATCAGCTTCAGCCTCGCAACAGCAACTTGCTCCTGATGACTAAGCTTCCCAGCCAACCAGGGGTAAAGCTGATGATCTGCGGTATCCTCAACTGCCAAAGCAATCCTCGTAGTAGAGTACTTCTCCGCCAGTCCTTTAACAGTATCCTCCCAGCGTTTAGTCGCCACAGCAAACGGTTCATCCGTAGCTCTCAGCGCTGCTTCTGCTTCATCCAAATGCGGCTTGATAGCTTCAGCCAGGGCCACAGCTTCTTTATCCCCTTTACCAATCTGCTTCTCATACCTCTTCAGATCTTTCTTCAGCTCCTCAACCTTAGCTGTATAGTACCCTCTCTCATTAACCAAGGGCATCATCATATCATCAACAGGCTTCATGGTCTTGGCGATATCCTTAGTCGCCTTCGCATCGACAGAACCAGGAACCTCAGCCAGGATATTCCTCACCCTATCCATAGCATGAGTAGCGTCATTGTAAACAGCATTCTCCCTCGACGCCAGCTCTATCATCGGACCATGCCCATCTAAATAATAATGCCCTTCAACTGACCTCGGAGAGAGAACATGATCCATTCCCAGAGGCATTCTCTCCAGGTTCTTAACTCCAGCCTCAGCCGGTTTGATCGAAAGAGTTTTAAGCTTCGGCGCCAGGGTGAAGGCATCCTTCGGAGTCTGATGCACAAACCCTTCTGTTTGCAACTTCTTCAGCACAGCTTCGCCAGACGCCGCCTTCCCTTCTGCTGCTAGCATCCTCTTCCCTTGCTCAACCAAGAACCCAGCAACCTTCCCGGTCACACCAGCCTCAGCCTCTTGCGGAGCCAGACCTTCAGCCGCCAGCATAGCGAGCGTACCAGCACCTGCCAAGCCAGCGAATGCTGCAAGCTTTGAATCCTTAACAGCCTTCCTCTTAAGGACAGTCCCACCATCCTTAGTCTTAACCTTAGCCAGATCAGGGCTAGCCTCAGCAACAGCACCCTCAACCTTAACAGGCAGCGTTGCAATCTCACTCTCCAGTCCCTTCCCAACATCTGCAATGTCATCAGCAGCATCCTCTGCAACAGAAACCCTGGACTGCAACTTCGCTGCGATCTTTGCTTCCAGCTCATCATCAGTCAAATCAGCTAGTCTCTTCCCGGTAGAACTAACCTCATCAACTTTTGATGTTTCTGAGAAGACCGTATCTTTCTCAGTCAACTCCCCGGACGCCAGCCCTTTCTTCGCTTTCTCAGCTGCCAGCTGCGTATTAACCTTCTTCTCAAACGCGCTCCATTCTGCACTATTCAACTGCCTCAGCACATCATTCTGCGCTGCAAGAACTCCAGGCTTTGACACAGCTTCTTGATAAGCTGCGAAGTCCTCAGGCCCTTGCTTGCTATTCTTCAAAGCCAGGATCGGCGGCGGGTTATCCTTGCTAAAACTAACCAACGTCTTAGGTTGCTCCAACCCAGCTGCTATCCTCGCCTTCTTCTCTTCATTCTCCAATGTCTGCAGAATCACCTGCTTTTTCTGAGCTGCAACAGCCTCAGCTTCCGCAGCCGTTGCAGCCTGAACTCTCTCAGCCTCAAGTTCTTTCTGCGCCTGCTCAGCCCATTTCTTCTTATGCTCTTCAAGCTTTGCAACCTGAGCAGCCTGCGCCTTCGCTGATACTTTCTTTTCAACCGCAGCTTTCTCGATAGTCTTAGCAGGAGATTCAGATGCAACTCGCTCAACCAGCGCTTCCTCATCCACAACCTCCTTAGCTGCAACTGACGCAGGCTTCCCTTTCGCCACCTTCTCTTCAACAACCGGCAGGTTCTCTTCTTTAATCTTAGAGATATTCGATGCCAGCCTTTTCTCTCTCTCAGCCTCAGCTTCCTTAAGCCTCTTCTGAATCCCAGCTTGTGTCAGCTTCTTCTCCTTAACCTCAACCTGTTTGCCAAGCCAGGCTACTTGCTGCTCAATCTCCTCATCCGTCAGATCTTTAGCAGCCTTTCCAAGAAGAGCTTTTTGCGCTGCTTCAGCAGCCTCATCTTTCACAGCTTTCCTCGCAGTAACCTCAGCCATCCCGACGCCGATTTCTTCTTCCAGCTTTTTGGCAGCAAGCTCATCAGCCAGAAGCGATTCCTTCAACGCCTTGTTCTTCTCCTCTTCAAAGGCTGCTCGGATGCCCTTTCCAGCAACCTCACCTTTCGCCCTGATCTCCTCAACCCTCGCTGCTCTCTGCTTTTTAAAAGCATCAATAGCATTTCGTCCCGTCGGCAGCTTAGCCAGCACATCCGTAGCCTGCTTCGACAGTACCTCTTTCTCCAGTGCTGTGACAATAGCTTTCTTAGCTGTACCAGTCACAGCCTTATGAACACCAACACCAGATGCCAAACCAACTACCAGGTCAGCAGCCAGCTTCTTCTTAGTACCTTCATTCGCTCTTCCCCACTCAGTATCCCCAACCATCTCCATAGCTTTCTCAGCCACAAAGAGATCAAGGGTAGCGAAAGCCGCAGCCCCTGCAACCTTCGCCAGAGGATGAGGCGCGGCCATCAGCCCTTTCGCTGCTTGCTTCCCGAGCAGATTAAGCCCAATCTTCTTCGCCAGGACATTAGCACCTTTTGCTGCCCCCTGTGCCAACCTTCTCCCTGTCGCGGTATTAGTAACAGCCAACCCGGTCCCAGCAAATGCCGCACCAATCCCAGCATTCATCGGCGCATCTGTTATCAGATTAGCCCCTTCCCTCTCAGCAATCGCCTCATCTTCCGCACCGCGCTGCCCAGCCACCCACTCCTCATACCCAGGTGCTGCGGCCGCATTCCCTTTCAGTCCAAGGAACGAAGCATTATCTCTTCTGATAAACTCAAAAGTCTCTGTCTTCCTTCTCTCCTGCTCCACCGCCGTCGCAATATTCAGAGCCTCATCAGGACTCAACTCAGCATACTCCGGACTCCCGAGCAGTTTAGAATAACTCTTCTTAATCCTATCCCCAAGATCCTTCCTCGGGTCATCCCCTTGAAAGAACGAGCTAACAGCATCAGTCTTGTTAGCATACCTAGCTTCCTTGACCTTAGCTCCTGAGGGAATCTGCTCTCTTAGATAAGATGCGATTTTCTCATCAGCTATGGACGGGTCAGCCAAGGCTTTCTCTCTCGCCTCAGTAATTTTCGAAGCAGCCTTCTTCTCTGCCTCCACCTCTTCCATAAACAGTTTTCTAAAATCAACAGCCATGATATGTCCTTTCAGCAAACCTCATCAATTTTTGATATTTCTGTTACGATTGTGACATCAAGGAAAACGCGGCAGACTCCATCAGCTTGCGCTTCTTCTCAGCAGCCTTCTCCTTATCAGCCTGCCCTCCCATAAGCAACCTCTCAAATCTCGCCTGACTCTCAGCTTCCAGCTTCTCTGCATCAGCTTGTGCCTGGGTATACCCTGCAACAGCAGTATCCTTCATTCTCCCAGGCATACCAAGAACTGATTCTTTCTTAGCCACATCACCAAATGTTCCGTGAAGTCTTTCTTTCATCTGACCCTCGACCAGAGTCTTTAGCAAAGAACGATTAGGATTGCGGTAAGCCTCCTCTCCGTAGTCACCAGCTTTACCAGACCACTGTGATGCCTCTTGATTAAGTCTGAATAACTGATCCAGCAACTTCGAATCAATCTCTCTATCAGTCGGTAGGTAATTCGGGACAGTCATTGGTATGCTGCTGCTGCTAACAGCCGGAGCCTGCACCTCCTGTTTTCTTTCAGGAATATCAATCATCGAAGCAGGCCTCGACCCATCACCAAAGTACTTCGGTCCTATCTGAGGATTTGCCCCTCCCTGGTTATACTTCACAGGCAGTGCATACCCAACCCCGCCAGGACTCATTCCTCCAGCAGTCGCATATCCTTTCGCATTCTCAGCTGCAACCTGCTGCTCAAACATACTGTTAAGTTCTTCCAGGGTATAATCCTCAGGTGTAACTTTGCGCTTCTTAGTCTCAGCCATAACCTACTCCTTCCTTAGTTATCCTTACTCATTATAATTATGATACTCAAAAGTCTGCAAGCCTGGTACAACAGCCTTAGTCTCATCAAACGAATGACTGTAGTTGCTAGATACGCTATGACCAATACTAGCACTTGTATTAAGTGTATTAAGTGCGCTTGCAATAATCTGCGTTGTTGATTGGACAGCAGCAAGCAATGCGTCCGAATCAATCTTTATCCTATTATTCTGCAGCTCCACGTTAATCTTATCATTCTCAATACTATTAGCAATCGTCCGAACATTGTGATCAGATTGTGCTTTATACTTCTCAACATCAGCTCTAACTTTATCTGTCAATTGCTGATAAACAGCGGCCGTACCGCGCATCTCAGTATCATACACATTCGCCAAAGCTTCAATCCTCGTAGCCTCTGCTCTCGTCTCTTCCAGGAAGGCTGAGATTTCCTTAATATAAATCTCCTTCTCAGCCAGGAAAGCCTCCATCTCCTTAACGAAGGCACCAATCTCTGAGTCATACGCGCCAACCTCAGTCGCATACGCCCTGATCTCTTCCCCATACGCAGAGACTTCAGTAGCATAAGCCTGAATCTCTTTCCCGAAAGCATCAACCTCTGCGGTGTAAAGACTGATCAGGCCAAGGACAAACCTGATACTCGCATCATTCTGCGCGACGATCGCATTCACAGTAAGGTTATACATTTCAAGCTGCTTCAACACAGCATCAGCATCAATCTCATGTATCTTAACTTCAGCCTCGAACTCAGCAGTCTCGGCCGCAAGCAATCTCTGCTGTCTCTTATCATGCAGCTCAGTCAGAATCAAATCAACCTTGATAAGATTATCCTGAGCTATCCGCATATTCTCTTGCTCAAGCTCAGCAGCTTTAATCATAATATCATTACTCAGCAACTGATTCTGCCGGGCATTCTCTGCCAAAACATTATTAACAGCTGCAGTATACTGACCAGAGGGCATACTAAACCCTCTCCCCTCGTGGAAGGACTGCACATCAAGCAGCAACTTCTCCTGCTCAACAGCTCTTCTCGCCGTATCCCTGGCGTAAATAGCTGCCTCAACAGCAGCCGCCAGACCAGTCCCGCCATTAGTAATAAAATCCACCAACCTTGCCCTGAAGGTCAAGATATCAGTGGTATCATACGCCGCATCTGTGAAGTCGAAAGTCCCAGTAAAAACAGGCAACGTCAGAACAGGCATTGCAGGAATTGCTATCTTATCAGGAACCAGATCAGCAGCCGAAGGCTTGGTCGGTGCAACAGCAGTTTTCGTTGGCTTGGTCGCTGACAGTGTCGGCTTAGTAGCAGCCAATGTCGGCTTAGTCAGCGCCGTATCCTTCGTCGGCTTCGTCGGAGCAACAAAGGTAAGAGTCGGCTTTGTCGGCATCCCAGGATAAACTGGCGCATTCTCCCACGCATATGTGAACGCAGAAGAATGATCTATATACACAAGATTAGTATGTAAGTCTTGCAGAGCTGAAATAAAATCTACCAGTGCTGCGCTATGAGTACTAACCATAGTCTCAGCAGATAATTGCTGCGCAGAAACTACTGCACTTGCATCTGGTGCTATTGGTTCTGTCATTGCTTTTATCCTTTCTATATATTATACTGTTTAAAAAACAATTACGCTATTTTACATGCCTAACCACCTTCGCTGTACCAGACAACAAGGTAAGATCGTATGTGCTATTTTCCAATTCTGTTAAGTTTTTTAGTTTACTCACCAGCTCCGATGTACCATACCAGTATCTTCTAGGCAAAGCAAGACTATATTTAAACTCACCACTAAACGAAGGTGATGCTATAGCAAGCTCGCTGTCAATAAGCATATAAAGATACATAACATAAGCGTCTTTATTGAAATAAAATCCTGATAGTTTCCACAACTGTATAGTGCCATAATTACTAAATGACTCTACAGTGTTTTGTGTGCAGTTATAAAAACTAAGTCCCAGTACAAATGCGCCATAAAGTGAACTTGTATTATAAAATCCAGCCGGTACCTGATAATAAAATGAACTTAAATCATATCCATTAGAAAAACCATAAGCCATATTTAAAGGCCAATGAAAATTACTAATACTGTCACTAGGATTAGTGACTATTCTTTCTGCTATTACACTCTTTCCTAATTGCAGTTTTCTATCATGTGTTATTATATGACTAATTGGATTTCCATAACCATCTGTTGGATCACCCAAGGTATAGCTACATGTAATACTAACAAGATCATAGTATAAAAAATACTGACCAAAACGTAAATCTAAAACATCCACAGCAAATTGTCTGTAGAGAGCATAATCATCATGCACAGCTGGAATCAGCATTGACTTATACACAGAGGTAGTTTTACGATTTTTCTCAGGATGTTCCCTACAAAGATCGTAGTCATCAAAAGAACTTATATATAAATCCTTTTCAACTAGAATATCATCTGCCTGTCCTTCTTGCTCAAGTACTACATTAAAAAACCCACTACCTGTCTCTGAAATCTCAGCAACAACCCTAGCATGATAACCATTACCACCACCAGTAGACTGCGCTTCATACCCTTTTGATATTCCATCTAAGTAATACGTCATGTCATAATAAGCCTTCATCATAACAAGCTCATTACCTTTAAAATCTGCTGCAATAAGTATATTCATTTTATTATACGATACGCCGTGAAATTCAGCTTGAGCATAACCATCACTAGTATCTGGATGCTCACCTCCAGTTCCAGTACTAAATACATTCACGGCTTCTTGGTCTTGTGGTACAGGTAATATACTGGTATCTGGTACAGGATAACTTGGGTCTTGCATACGAGTAGCTGCACACCAAGCATCAAAATACGGAGTATACTCCATAGTAACTGTTTGCGCTGATATGTTAATAGAATATAACTGCAAAGATGCAACACCGCTATTAGCGCCATCAGAATGTGCAGCCATGCTAACTGCTCTTGTGCAATCATCACTGAATATTATTGTCCTAGATGCTTGTTTCTCAAAAAAACGATATAAGATAACCCCGGCAATATTATCTTTCACATGCTCATGAATATCTATAATACGCCAAGCAGATGTATTATCCGGCTCACTATATATACACCTAGTCTCTAAAGGTAAATTGACATTAGGTGTCCATTGCGAAATGTTTCTATAAGCAAAAAGAGTGCGTATCTTTTCAGGCCTACTAACACCAGGAATAAATTCAGTAAGGGTAAAGGCTGCTATAATAACATGAACAGAATTACCAAGTGTATCAAGAACTTTAGTAATACCACAACCTTTCATATACCAAGTTTTGATTATCCCATCAGAGTCTCGAAAATAAATGGTTGTCTTGTTCAGCCAAACACCATTCAATCTCATATATGTGTCAACATCTGGAACAATAGCATATCTACCAGTTACACCATCTATGGTTAATTGATTAAACCCTTTGTTGATTGTATAACCTGGGATATCCTCATAGTATCTAAAGTCATATTTGCTACTCCCACCATACGCCATTTCTGTCATATCTGGTAAGGAATATTTTTTATCTAATATAACAGATCTAGCCAAATAACTTCCAAACGCATCCATTTCAGCATTAGTAAAACTATCACCTAACGGAGATGAAGGATCTACTGCATATACTCCAGCACTATGATTCGCGCTGATTATAACACGCACTAAGACATCAGCTGATGTTATAGTAACTAATTCCATAACATCACTTACACTGGTCTCTAGCGGAGCATAAATATCAACAGTATAATGATTATTAACACAAGTGGTATTTATTTCTACACCATCATGACGAAGCAGTTTTCTTTTACCCACAGACAGATTATTAAAATCCATTTGCTCTGTAAGTAAATGCGCTTGTTTAACTGCTAAATGCTTCACAGCCTTAGCAGCGTCAATATTTCCTGAATAGGAGAATGTAAAAGTTTTACCTCTAGTGTCCATCTATTAAAACCCTAACCCACTCGGTTTATTATGAAGGATAACAGCACTTACAGCTATTGTATCAATCAGGAAATCGCCACCATTTTGGTTAGAAAGTTTATAACTAAACCTTCCAGATTTCTGTTCCCTGTTCAAAGTCTTTTTCAACACAGCAGGATTCATATTACCAAAAGCTGCTATGTTATATACAACACTAGACCCATCACCAGTAAACACTTCAAAGAGCAAGTTTCCTTCAGTTTTACAACTTACAAGGACTGCGCGATGCCTCTTCTGATTATATGTCCCGAGGTCAGTTGAAGGCAAAATAAACTCAGCATCTATATCCTCAAAGGTATCGGAAATATCTGCATCACCTTCGTAAGTCCAAATACCACCTGACCCGAAGCCGATAGTATAGTTCCCGAAAGTTCCAAATCCTTCGATACCATCTTTGACAATCTTAGTAACCGGCACATAGTCCAGGTTAAAATTAGCAAAGAACAAGTTATCATCAAGACTAAAAAAGCACTCACCATTTCTGCAAACTGCCCATCCTTCAGTAACACCACCCCAGACAAACCTGTCCTCAGAAACAACAAGCGTACTCCCATCTGATGCACCGATAACCAGCCCCTGCTCAGTAGCCCAAACAGCCATCCCGGAGTACTTTCCTCTGGCATGCACCAGCATCATAGTCCCAGGAATGGCTGCGAAAACTGAACCAGGTTCTTCCTTCTTCTCCTCCATAGCACCACCTACGAAGGAGTAAACTTTAGTAGCTGATGAAATAAACAACGCATCTCCTACTCCAATAATCCCTTGGCAGTCTGAGTCCAGCGTTATCAGATTCTTCTCCATGTCAAACAGGTTAGTACTCATGTATTCTGAATACCAGACATTCTTTCCTTCTGCCACAAACATCCTGCCACGGAACCAGCAAAGATGCGTTCCAACAGGAGGACCAGAAAATTGTCTTGTAGTCGGTGGCCCGTAATAAGTCCCTTCAGACCAAACTGCTGACATACCTGTCCCAGCTACAACAATCCCATTCTGCACTCCGTTTGAATAGTAAATCCCAGCTGGGCCAGATGTATAACTCATCCTTGCAGATGATAGCGAACCTCTGATAGGAGTAATTACATAAGCTGCATTCATTCTATACAGGATATTGTTAGCTGTAAATACAGTGTTTATACCATCAGAAAAGAAAGAAGTTACATTGTGCTGGACTCTCCTGTTAAATCCTTTTCTCCTCTTGACTTTCCCGCCATCAGTTACAACTACATTCTTACAATCAGAGAAGAAGCTCCTCCCTACATCACCAGCAGTCTCTACTGAGACAGGATCCATTGCCAGCTGGTCAACTCCCAGATGCAGTCCACCACATGCCTTCCCAAGGATAGTAACCTCTTTCACAGGCATATCAGACCTCCCACTTGCTAGTCATACTAGCAATCCTTCTCCTAGCATTGAACTTGCCAAAATCAACCCTGGCCTTTTCATACTGCCCTTCCTGCACCAGGGTATTAATCTTCTCCCCATCCATACCATCTTCAATCTTATCCCAGATGATTGCTGCAACCTTATGAGCGAGCAATCTCCTCTGTAGATACGGCGGGATGAAGGTTGGTACGTCATCATCCTCAGCTACGACATCCGGCCACTTCTGGTAAACAATGGTAAGGGAGGCTGCCTCTTCAGGGATTGGCTGATACCACAGCGTAGTCCCTTCCAAGGCAACCTCCTCTACCTCCCCGGAATCATCCAGAGTTGGGCAGCGGCCAAGAAGACCTTCAAGGCCATCCTGGTTTACCGGAATCCTCCCTTGCTCGTTGGTGACGAATAAGAGTTTTCCACTAAACCCCTCAGGCATTGCCACCCAAGCCTGACCAGGAACCGTCAACACAGAACCAAGAACCTTCAGCTCAGGGATCACACAGTCATCGGAGATAGCAGCAAGTGCCTCGTTGATATAGTTAATCATCGGGTCGTTGAGTTCGGCGCTGGTATCCTGGATAAGAATCTCAACTTCTGTCATCACTTCAGCTATCGTCATTGTGATCTCCCTGAGCATGTCAATTTTTGGTATTTCTGTGTCTATCAATTTTTGATATTTCTGACCGTATCAAAAATTGATATTTCTGTTACGGGATGCGGCTGACCAGGAGATGCACACGGGCGCGACCAGCGGTGATAGTTGCGCTACTGGTCAGGGCGGCGTACACTACGGGGACAGTGGCAGCGGTGCCGGTGATGACCAGGAAGGTTCCGGCAGCCAGGGCAGCAACCATATCACCAGACGTTGCGACATACTTCCCGATAGTCCCGTTGGTGATATCTGCAGTCGGGACATATTCATCTGCGTCAACGACCGTAACAGTCGCACCGTCGGTGACACCATCAGTCGCGATCGTACCTGCGCCAATGTTCAGGGCAACAGTCCCACCGGCAAAAGCCTCGATGACCTCAACCACTGCTCCGAGAACCAGATAGTCCTCGCCAGCCTTGGGGAAAGAAAAGAGAACGGCTTCAGCGTCATCATCATCTTTGTTGATTTCGGCACTGGTCAGCCAAAAGGGATTCTCCAGGGTCTGACCACGCTGGTCAGCACGGCGTTTATCTTTCATGCTCATGGTAAGGTTCCTTTCTTTTCAGTGTTTAGGGATCAGGTAATCTGAACGTAATCCACATAGAGTTCAAGATCACCTTGAGAAGCGGACGTTCCGACTGCGACGCTGACAGTAATCAGCGCGCTCTTCTCAAAGTAAATACCTTCTGATGCGGGTTGAGAATCCTGGCTGGAAGCGATCATTCCCTCTGCAGTATTGACACCAAGCGTGGCATCAATAAAGGCATCAGGATCATCAGTAACCCCACCACCAGCATGACCAACGGTGATAGCACTTGTCCCGGTCGCGGCAGCTTTGGTGATGTTCAGCCACACCTTCTTAACCAGGCTTTTTGCAGGAATTCTGATAACCGCATAGTCACCGTCTGCAGGTGCAATGAGGACAGCCTTCGCAGTCCACTGCAGATCAGATTGGCGGTTGGTAATTCTGTTAATCATTGGCAACCTCCTTTCTGGTTAAAGATTACAGAGGCACACCGTAGCCAGCACCGACCATGACACCATAGTCGATATCATCGAACACAACCTTCTTCATGCCGAAGATACCTCCACCACGAACCATGACATAGCGTTCGGCGTCACGGGTGTAAGGACGGAAGGTCATCGCAGAAGACTTCGAGTCGCCTGCACCACCCCAGCCGAAGACGGCAGCCTGAGCGCCGGTCAGAATGTTGTTGTAGACATTTGCATTGGTCAGGCTTTTCCGAATCCGCTCGGACTTGGAAATCAGCAGGCCGTTGTACTCATACTCCACGTTCGGCAATCCGAGTTTCTGAGCATTCCGCAGGATGTCGCCGAGTTGTCCAGCATTCATGTTCGTGCGAAGCTGGTCGAAGCAGTAGTTATGCAGGATGACCCGGTAGTACTTCTTCCCGCCGATCATAATAGGCCGGATGCGGTACTTGCTGGCGCCGACAGGCATCTCAGCCTTTTGCTTCATGCGATCCAGGAAGCCGAGGTCAACAACATCTGCCTGGGTCATGGCCGCATCAGTCGCTACGTCATTCACACGGAGGATGCGGTTGGCACTGGGAGCAGACGGCTGATCCGCAAACACCTTGCCGTTGATCCGGAAGCTGGTGTCGCCGCAAAGAACAGCGAACATGTAATCACTGAGCTTGTCCCCCCACCACTCTTGCAGAGCTTCTTTCGCTTCCTGCATCAGGTTGTAGGGAATACGCTGCTCTTCCATCTTCCCGCCAGTATCGACAGCATGATTCAGCTCTTCGATAGTAGCCTTGAAGTTCCGGAAGGACATCTTTTCTTCATTCCCTTCCAGGGTGTCATCACCAACAACACCTTCACCGGAGAGCGGCAGACGGATGCCGAAGGTCATCTGATCGCCTTCACCTTTGGCCAGGTCCAGGCTCTGCTGCACGATAGCGTTCTTGTCGCTCCCGATCAACTCATTGAACTCAATGGCCTGGGGAAGGATCTTGTACAGGTCTCTTGCCCAGCGTTTCCTGGTCAAGGGGTCGTTGGTGAGAAGTTGAGTCTTGGGATCCATAGTGTTCCTCCTTCTTTCTTACTGTTAATTGAGTTCCCCAGCCATGTATTTCGCATATACATCAGCTGGTACCTTGTCAAGTTCCGTCTCGTTCATTCCGTCAATCTTCGCTGCAGTCCAGCCGCCTGTCCCTGGCTGGCTTGCGGGAAGAGCTGCGAGGGACGTGGCCACAGGAGGGATAGTCTTTTTCTTCTGCCCTTCCTGCGTCGAAGCTGCTGCCGGTTTCTGCAGAGTAGGTTTGATCTTCTCATACAGAAGTTTGTAAGGGTTCGGCTGAGTCCAGACATAATCTTCAAGCTGTGAAATGGTATCCGCCAGATCACCACCATGCTCTTTGATATGCTGGAGTGCGAGGTTCTCCAGAAGAGAATCCACATTGGCCTGAGTCACCACACTGTGAACATCTTCGTATTTAGGATTAACCTCCATCACAGCCAGGATTTGCTCGAAGTGCTGCTGCTTTGCCTGCACATCGACAGCCGGAGTCTCATCAGCTTCAGGAAGAAGGTCGTTATCTTTCAGAGATTTGCGATGCACTTCCTGATCCTTCTTCAAGGTGTCCAGGGCTTTCTTCATGCTCCTGGTCATGCTACGAAGGGCAGCGATTTCTGCATCTCTGGGATCAGGAGTTACTTCCTCCTCACCCTGTTTCTCTCCTTCACCTTCTCCTTCAGCCTCTCCGATCTCCTCAGTCCCTTCACCTTTCTGCCCAGCTTCCTCGGTAGTCTCCTCACCAGTCTCAAGCTCCGGCTCTTCTTGGAACAGGCTTAACACCTCTTTCCCAGTATCCTGCCCGGACTCTTGCACTGTGCTACCAACTTCTTCTGCCATTGTCTTCCTCCTTGGTTAGGTGTTCTCTTCTCTTTGCTTCTCCAATGCCATCCTCTTCGTCTCTGCCTCGTACATCTTAATCTGCATTTCTTGTTCAGCTACTGCAGCCTCTCTTTGCTGTGCTTCCGCCGCTGCCTGTCTTGCAGCTTCAGATGATTGCTGCACCCGCATCCTGACGGAATAAGGTACATTTGAATGTTCCAGGATAATCTCCGGCGGGATAGTTCCAGGGTTCGTGCTGGCATAGTCACTAAGAACCTTAGCAATCCCTTGCCTCGACAGCGCACCAATCGAAGCTTCTTCATACTCAAGGTCAAAGACACCAGCTGAAATATCATTCCACCCTTGGACTTGAGGATTAAGCTGGCTGTTAATCCGAATCAGCTCAAGCCCATTCTGACCTTCGATCCGGATCAGAGTCTCGTCAGTTACATACTGCTGAATCATCGCGAGAAGCTGAACCATAGCTTGCTTCCTGCTTCTCCTGAAGTTCTTAAACAAGATATAAAGAACAGCCATGCCTGTCTCATATCTTGCTTGAACCGTAACCCCAGGCTCTCTTGAGGTCTGCTGAATCCCCATCATTTCATCCTGCACACCGGAGGCATCCTTCATAGCCTGGTCATTCATCCGGTCGAGGTATTGATAGATAGGACTGATTTGAGGTTGAGTAGAGAATTTTACTTTATCCAGCTTACCAGGATTAATCTCCATGTGGTAGGTCGGATCAGCACCTCTCTCCTCATAATCCTCGATATTGGCAATAGCGCCTGTTTCATGCATCAAGATTCCGCGCGGTGCAATCTGTAGGAGATGCGTTAACTGCCTGCGGATAGTATTAAGACCTATCTGCGGATCACACATCATAGTGATTGCGCCGAACCAGGAATTCAAGTCATCATTTTTATAAGCACCAAACTGCACGTAAGGAAATTGATCGTGCTTATAAGGTGTAGGCCCTGATTCGAGGAGGGTATCTCCTGAGAAGAGCGCATAGTGCACAGTCTTTTTGAACGCAGGCATAGCTTGGATAGGACCTTCCTGCTGGAAGACCGACCCATCAGGCATCTCAATCCCACCAGCCATTGCTGCAGCAAACTGATTGTATTCCTTAGGCAGAAGCCATTCCTGCTTCCCAGTCATAGGATTAACAAACCAGATAACCTTCTCAACTTTCCTGTACCAGCATTCAACAACTCTGTAAAGATCCTCAACAGAGGAATAGTATGTTGGCTGATCAGCTGAGCCGTTGGAGACCTCCAGGCTTGAAGCATCAATCTCAGGCCAGTATGCTTCAATCTCACTCTTCTCAAACCATTTATCTATAAAGACATACCGCGCGTCAGAGAGATCATACTCAGTCGAATTCGGATCAACATTGACATCCTTCCCTGCGATGCGTTTGATAGAGATCTTCGGCTCGAATGGGTTAGCATTGTCAATGTAGAAATGCAGGAAGGATCGACCACTCTTAACCATGTGTTCAAAGCAGCTGTTCTCGACATCATCCATCTGGAGAATGCGCCGAAAGTGCTTGACTACGCCATTAACCAGTTCCGTCAACGGTGCATCTTCAGCAGTCACAGGCATGAAGGCAGGGAGGTCGCGCATCTGAGCACCTGTTCCTACCAGCATATCAACCTTCGGTTTAATCTGGTTGTATGTAGTAGTCGGTCTGTTCAGAGCAGCAAGCTTTGCTTTGATCAGAGGCTCATCCTGATCCCCAGCATAGAACTTATAATCCCTTGCGGAGGTATCTCGCCAGGTAGTTTCAGGTATCGAACCTTCGCACTTCTGCAGCCATTCATTCAGCTGCCTGGCAAGATCAATCCCTTTCTTTTCCTTCTCTCTTTCCATACCTTATCTCCGCAGAGTTGTTAATATAACTGAAACCCGTGTGGCCCGACATAGCGTTCTTCACGCCTTCTCTTCTTCTTCTTTCCTGCTGAACCAGGATTCCAAACCTTATGCGCTATTGAGTGGAAGTATTCAGTGAGACAAAGCGCATCTGCTATGTTTGGACTAGCAATCCCTCTCTTCTTCATATCCTTTTTAGACTCAACCTTAATCCCACCATGCTCGTTGAAGTCATAAAGAGGACTGGCTAGTTCATTTGCCAGCTCATTCCCAATCGGAACTCCGTCTACGTTCAGAGTCTCTGGGAAAGAATAAATCCCCTTCATGCATTTATCTCTAACCCGGCACCAGAGTTCATCTCTGAGTCTGTGGAATTTAGTAATATCGCTTGATGCCCAGGCTACGTTAATACCAAAAACTCCGTTGAGGCTTCTCTTGTTCAGCCAGTCAACAACACCTGCGCCAACACCGATTTCATCTATTGCCATCCCATCAGCTTCCATCTCTTCAAAGTTCTGAGAGCAGAAGGCAGCTAAGGAGATTGTATTCATTCCTTGGAAAGACTCCCAGGGATCAATGACCAAACCCTGTCTTGGGAGGATAATGCTGTAGTCATCACCAAACCTTGCGACGTCAACGCCCAGATATTTCGGATCATCCTCAGATTTCGGAATCGGATTACCTACGCATTGCTGTGCCCAGGCCAATGGAATCAGAGTCTTCTCATCCTCAGACGGGAAGTCGCCTCTAACCCTGATGGCGTATACATTCGACTGCTCGCCGTATTTACGCTTCATGTAGTCGACGTATTCAGGTTTTACGTTTGAACTCTTGCTGGAGTCCCAATGCAGCCTGGTCCAGTCTTTTGCCAGATCTGGGTTGCGGTGAGTATCTGCGAAGTACCCGATATTCTTAGTTGGGTTTCCTATCAGCAGGCATCTGTTATCATCCTGAGTCATCGCACCTTCGAGCGGGATGTAGACTGGATCAGGAATACCAGATGCTTCGTCGGCTACAATCAGCATATGATCGCCGTGGAAACCAGCGAGAGTCTCAGCTTGCTCTTCCTTTGCAGCCTTGACAGCCGGCGATACCTTCGTCACCCACCACTCGTTAGGGTTGCTCTTGTGAAAGATCTTCTGTTTCTGATAGACAAATTCATCTTTGAGGACTGATCGATTAAGCCATTTTGAAATCTCAGACCAGAGGATGTTATCAAGCTGCCTGGCTGTTGGAGCTGTACAGATTACCTTCGCATCTTTCCTAGTAGACATGAACCAGATGATTACCCAACTAGCAAAGGCGTCTTTGCCTGTTCCGTGGCCGGATCTGATAGAAAGTCTTTTGTTCTTTGCAACAGCTGCCAGCCCTTCCATCTGCTGGTCTGATGGCTGAACCTGGATACAGTCCTTGACGAAGGCTATTGGGTCATGCCTCCAGGTTCTGATTCTATGTAAAATTGCCTTGTCCATTAGGTTCCAGAAATATCAAAAATTGATGATTTGGGCTGAGTTATTCAATGGCCGGCAGCTCGGTAAGCAGCTCTTCCGCAGTCGGAGCTGGACGCTCTTCGGCTATGATGGCGTTCAGCACCTCGTGGCACTTGAGCCAGCAAGCGTCGATCCAGTCACCGAGGGCGATACACTCGGCGTACCAAGGAGAGTTCGGGCGGGCCATGTACTTACTCAGGCTATCCTCACTGTCATAGCCTTTGGAAGTACAGACCGTGCGGATATGCTGATCAACGGCGTTTTCCAGTTCACCAATAAGAACATCTTGCCTCTCCTGCCAGGGGATTTCTTCGATGCTGACTTCCACCCTGTCAACATAGACAGCCCTTCCTTCTCCGTATCGCTGGCCGGGACCAAGCGGCGGGCTGACCAAAGGAACAAGGCCGAAGGAGGTTAAGTCCAGAAGTTCAGGGTTGCCGCAGGATGTCAGCTGTTTGATATAAGCCGACCGTTCCGAGTGCGGGCCGCTGATGATGGTCAGGTTGTCCCGGTTTATGTGGTAGTACGCCATAGCTACTCCCTATTATTCATACCAACCAGCGTTGTACCCCGCAGGGACGCTCTGGGAAAAAGGGCTAGACCCAAAATTAAAAGCTGCATAGACGGTGGGTATGTATACAACGGCGCACGGAAACCATAAATCTGTACCCAGACTTATTGGGTTCAGTGAATCCGAGTCATATGCCGCTCCATTCGCACTTATGTATATCTTCCCTTGGTCCAAATCCGCTTTGACACTAAGCAATCCATTTGGCCCAACAGTCTGTAGGACAGTTTGGTAGCTGCCGTTATACCAACGGTTACTGCTACGGAAATCCATGCAAAAAGCTAGAGGTGTTAGGTGTATGTTGTCATTTGCTGTATCTGTAAAGTTATACGTTCCTTTAGCAAAACCAAACAGAACTTCGGCAGACACCCCGCAAGACACCTCAAAATACCACTTCCCGCTATTCTTACCCTGGTTGGTTCTCGCACCATACCAACCAGCTCCCCCCGTCTTTGTCACCCGGGTGTTGCCCACGGTCAGTGACACATAGGACGAGTTGTGTGCGTCCAGCTGGGCAAAAACAAAACTCTGTTTGTCGGGTGCGCTCCCCAGCAACCCCGCTTGCACCGCGCCCAACATTAAGCCGTCTCCTTACCGGAGAGGAACCCGAGCCAGCGGTTGTCTGTGCCGTCGAAGATGAAGGTCAGCACGTTGACCAGGTTGGCGGCGGTAGCCAGGGTTGGTGGGGCTCCGTCAGAGGTCAACCACTCAAGCGAGGGACTTGCCGCCCAGGTTGGGGTGAATGTTGCTGACTCCAGGATCAGCACGAATGACTGAGCAAGTCCAGCGGAAGGTGCGGCCGGTAAGGCGATTTGCCGGTTGGCGTCCAGGGTGATCCTCTGCACGTTGCCGCTTGCCAGACTGAGGGTTATGTCTGCCGCCGTCGTTGCCGTGTAGACTGTTTCCCTGTAGTCGGTCAGGGTCCCACCAGTGTGGGGCAGGTAGGGGTCAAGCGGGTTGGTATCTAGCCAAGCGCCGAAGACGGGATCAGTCTCAGTTTGCAGAGCCGTGGCAAGCAGGTCGTGGTTGTAGGTCTGCTCGTGAGTGGAAGTTGATCCTGCGGGTTCAAAGGCAGTCGAGTCCTGGGTGGCAGCCGTACCTGTGTTTCCTGTGTGTAATATTTCGTTCCAAGTTGTCCACGAAGCGGTGTTAGTGTCGTAGTGCCTTACCCACAAATGCTGTTCCTGGTACGATTGTGAGAACAGTTGTGTCACGCGATTCGGCTCAACCAAGACTAGGCAAGAGCAAAAAGCCTTGATTGTCGTCGGTCTTTCCGTAATCGTCGGGCTGATAGAAAATAGCCCTGCGTAGGTCACGGTGTTCATAGAGACACCGCTTGCTATTAGCGCAATGCCCTCTTCTTTTGTAAGACCAACGCCAAAGTCTGCGACCCTTAGTACGTTGCCTTTTGTCGTGTCCGTACATGACACGGTAAGCGTACCCTCAGCTGCCGTCCCTAATGAACTCTTCAGGGCGTAGCCAGGGTGGGGGTCAAGGGCTGCTTCGTGGGTAGAGACGGCGCCAGCCACCTCCTTCTCAGCGTCAAGTTCCTCCAAGGCACCTTGAACCGTGGTGGCTTGAATATCGCCGGCTGGTGTGAAGGCTACCCCCGCCGCATCTGGGACAAAAGCCTCCCCAGGCGGTCCTTCTGGCCCAATGGGTCCGATAGGTCCGGGATCGCCAGCAGGGCCATCGGGACCAGCAGGGCCGGGATCGCCAGACGGACCTTGAGGACCAATGCCCTTTATCCTGAGCGTGACAACATTAGTTTCCTGAGGTCTAACAGTTATCTTCCTCATACCGGCACCACTGTTACGGAGTCAGAAATCTTAACATCACCTTCGAGGTAGTAAGTGTCGACTCCACCCTGGGTGATCAGGACATCATAGGCTGCATTCCCAGCAGGAAGAAGTTCAGTCTGCTCTTCTGTTAGTGATAGAGTGATCTCCTGAGAGATTGGATTAGCCGAGGCTGAGAAAGCCACCAGGAGAGGTGCAGTCCTTGAAGCTGAGCGTCTCAATTGCGCCAGGATGGTAGCACCTGCCAGGTCGAGCACAGTCTCATCTATCATGATATCAAAGGTGAATGAGAAATCAGCACCTTTTCTGATATAAAGATTTACCACTGCTGGGATTACCATATCCATATCCTCTAGGTCAGGTATTGCTATAAAATTGCTGACGACATCAGAAGCTGTTGCTATTATATTATTACTATTTGTGATTACTGCGACTAATGAGGCACTATTGGACTCGGCTGCTTCAGTTATTACTGTGCTCGATGTAACAGAGTTATCAAGCTTTGTAGTTAATATAGTAACTAATGTACGAATACTATCATAAGCTTCTGTTAATACTGCACCCAACGTACCAGAAATATCAATTTTTGATGAACTCAGATATAATCTTGAAATAGCAGTTTTGAGTGATATCGACGATACTTGCTCGACAGTTTTATACAGTTCTGATAAAACAGTTGCTATGTTGCAAGATGTGATAAACTCTTTGACAGTTGATACAGTTTGTACTATACCTTTTGTGGCAATATCAACTACTGAGACAGAAGCTACATAGCATGTTGTACCAACGGTTGACAGAGAGTTAGAACTGATTGTGCTCTCAGTAGGTGCCTTCGACGACAAACTAACTAAAACTTTTGCAGTGCTCTGTAGGTTAGATGTAACTTCCGACTCCACGTTAATTGCTGTAACTGCATTGTGAATCCCAGTTGCTGCAACCACACAGTTTGTTGCAAAAGATTTTACCTCCCCATCTGGAGGAGTGGAACTAGACTGACCAATGATGTAATCAGAAGTTGAAGCAAATAAATATCCTGGTGTTGAAGAAATAAGATATGACATTAAGTCCTCTTTCCTATCACCAAGTTATGATTTCTCTCGCAACTAGCCAATCCGATTTTGCAGCATTTATGAGTGATTGACCTGTGCTTGAATACACATATGCCTGGATGTAATCAGTACTGTCTGCAGAATATTCTGCTGTAAGATTGATAGCAGAAGATGTCCTCAATCCTGCTCTTGCTATCTGATCAGCCAAAAGAACGCTGTCATTTGTTGAGAACATCAAGTCAATACCAGCTTCAGATGTGAATTCGAGATTAGCAGATATAGTCCAAAGACCTTCTCTAATCGGCATAAAATAAGCACCTGCAGTAGATACCAATGAAGCGGTGTCTTTAACCACTGTTTTAAAAGACGCTAGTGTCCATGTCTCTGCTGTTAAAGATTGGGCAGAGTCGAGCGTAAGCGACACCTGCATTGGGATACTTAAGCCAGCAATCTTTGTCCACTCGGTGCCGGTCCACCTTAACGTGCAAGTTTCTGACATCCAAAGTCTACGTCGCCGCAATCCGTCTATTAGGTAGGTGGTGCCAGCATCAATAGTCAAAAGACCAGCGGTGACTTTACATTCAAAAGAGATCTGGTCACCAGGTGAAAGACCTGTCACTGGGAGTGCGATCGTCTGACTAGCAGAGCTAGTAGCGATAACATGTTTTCCTACTGCTGTTGCTGAAAGATTTGATCCTGATGAATATGTTAATGGTCTGGTGAAACTTGGTGTATCAAGCTGTACCCATCCACCAACAGCAGTTGTTGATTTTACTCTGGCTGGTAATGATGTTGCTAATGTATTGTAGTCATGGTAGTAATAAATCAAGCATTTAGCTGCCCCAGTTCCAATAGGCACTATGCAGATATCACCATTACCTAAAGAGACTGATCCTGAGGCATCTTCTAGGCTAGTAGTGCCAGTTAATGCATCTCTCCAGATAATCTCTTTATTACCAGAGGCATCCATTAATCTACCCTTTCAGACTAGACAGGTGATTCTGTGTAGGAAACTTGTACGGTCGGAATTATGTAGACTTTAGTTTGAACTGTCTTGTTATTAGCAACAAGTTGTTTCACTGTCAATGCTGTTATCTGATCACTGGCGAGTGCATTCATATCAGCAATATCAACACTAGCCAGACTGTCTTTCCAAGTCACACCTGCATCGACTGAGAGTTTCCAATCCATCCCATCTTCTTCATTTAGTACAGTAATAGCAATAGCACTGTACCTGAAAGATGTCGCTACAAGGTATAGGGTTAGGATAGAACTGTCCACTTCCGGTGGGGTAGATGTATTATCAATGGTGGTACTGAGTGTTATTGGTTCTGTAGCTGAACCTTCACAAGTCCAAGTCACGGTTCCATCTGTGACTGTGTCGCCGGACACCACAGGCCAGGCCGGTGGGGATGACCCTGAAGTACCTGCTGCAGTACAGATGTATTGAAACCCATTACCTGGTTCAATAATATCACCAAGTAAGAATGCCGCCAATGCTGCGTATGTCGCATTAGCAATCGTGGATATGTAATTGTAAGGAGGTGTGTTCGTCAGAGAGATTTTAAGTGACATTAGTTATCCTCCGTTGAGACAGTTTAAAATATCAATTTTTGATATTTCTGGTTTTGTTGTGCCAGTAAGCTTTCTCACCGGCGATTGCTACTGCGAGATAGTATTTGTAAGCTCTGTGACGGCGTGGAAACCTGAGGAGGATTGAACCAGAATCTATCAAAGCGTCAAGGTTGGCTAGGAAGATTCTGTCAGCCTCATCCTTTTCTTCTTGAGTTTCGCCGATTGCGTACATCCAGTCGTGGATGTGGCAGATCTCTGTGATGTTAAGGAACCAGATTGTATCTGGAACCAGCTTTCCTTTCCAACCTTCTGTACCGCAGCCATTAGAGACTGCGAGCCGGACTTCAGGAAGAGCATTGACATATGATCTTGGTGCTAGGAGCTTGGCTTTTTTATAAGGATAGACTATGATATCCTGGTAAGGGATGTCGATAGTGCAACCAAGGTGGTCGAAAGTTGATACAGTCCTCATGGTCGACGCTCGAAGTGTGGGATGTCGAGTTGTCTAGGGTTGTGATTACCTCCCCAGCGGTTGTTCGGGCTGAGAGATGTCCAGAAATCGCCGATGAATTGCAAGCGTTTCTTTGCTTCCTCAGGTTTCATGTTCCCGACGTACTGGTCATCGAGGAAGAAGTTGATGTCGTGGGCTAGTTTCTGTGTATGCAGAGAATGCTTTGTCCAGCTGACGCCTTCAGAGAAATAAATATCCTGCAGAATCTGCGGCCTGTGACCTTCTCCAAGGGTGAACTTAACACCATTCTCTATCAGAAAAGAAAGAAGGCGGGCGAAGTCTTTAGCGAATGCATGTTGTTTATCTGAAAGCGTCATCCTCTTCCTTTCTTCTTAGCTGAGAGATCAGAGATCAGAGATCAGGAAGTGGTTCTCCTTCCTCCCATTCTTCATCAGGAGTTATATCTACCTCCCCGTTTTCTTCTTTCTCCAGGTGCATGAGATATCCAACCAGGCCGTGAATTTCGGTAGGCTTTCCATCCATGACTAGTTCTTTGTCCTTCAGAACCTTGAAGGAGTTAACCAGGTCGCGAAGAGGAGCCTCGGCTATTTTCTCCTCAGTCATTGCAGCAAGGAGTTTTCTCTGGATATCTGTAAGCTGCAGTCCCTGAACAGCTCGGTATTCAAGAAGGACACCTTGTCTGTGCTGGATTTCCTTTATCTGTCTCTTTATCGTCTCAGGAGAGTTATTGAGGATGGAAGCTATTTCCTTAGTAGAGTATCCTTTTTCAGAAAGCTCGATGACAGGATCGACTGAGAGATTGAGTTCATAGTCATCCTTTGTCAGATCTTCCTTAAGGACTGGCTTCAGCATCTTTCCCTTCCTTCTGAGAGTGGGCGGATTCGAGAGATGATAGATGTATCAACTTCTTTCCCCTGCCTGCAGGAGAGATTGAAGGTTGCTCTGTCTCTCTGGAGTTCTATGCAGATATTGCAATTACCTTTGCAGAAGGTGAAGTCTGAACCAGACACTTTAGTCTCCTCCTCTTGGGGTTAGGGTTCTTCAATCCTTTCCTTAACAATCCCATCATCCCTTTCAGTTGTCAAGAGGTTTTTTAAAGTTTGCTATTTTGTTTCCTTTAAGCATCTTGGTCTAGCCTCGACAGATCTGCCCTGCGCCGCCTTTAGCTGAGAAGAGGTTGGGATGAAGGAGGGTGCATCAGACTCCTTCTTTTCTTCTTTTTTCCTCCAATCAACCTGTTGTAGTCTGAGAGAGAAGAGACTGCCCGAGTGTGCTATCCTTCCTCCCAACCAGCCTGTTGAAGAGACCAGAAATATCAATAATTGACATTTCAAGCTGCTTCCTTCTCACCCTTAGTTATTGTATCATCTAGCTTGGTGGTTCAAAAATTTTGTCCTGAGTAGAAAGTGAAGGTCTTCATTCTTCTCCCCACCACCACCTGGGGCTGGTACCCCCCACCTCCTTTTTGGTGAAAGGGGTCCAGAGTTGACAAAATGATTGGTTGAGGTATACTTTTGTCACCTGGAAGAGCGGCGGCACTCAGGCGGGATTGTCCCCCCATCACGCGATGTCCAACCCCTGATCTTTGACAATCTTTCTGAATTGGCGCGCTCTTTGGTAGAGTGCTGGCACCAAGGCAGACGTATCGGATGGATACCGAGTCCGGCTCTTGACTAAGGCCCTCTCTTCTCTAGGGATTATATACCTAAAAAGGAGATCGGCCATGAGTGAAAAGATTATTGAGGTTAAAGTTGAGACCAATGCTACCGAGGCGACTGAAGAGAAGAAACCTACTTTCCGGGAGTTCTCTTTTGCAGGTCTGGATAAGGCCGGGAAAGAGGCTTTGACACCTTCTGAGAAGAGAACTGTTACCTGTTCGTTTCCTTCTTCGTCTGAAATTCAGTTCTCTTTCAAGGATGAGAAGGCGTTGGTTTTTGATCTGTCGGTTTTGACTGAGCAGATTAATAAATCTGCGAGGAATCATGGGCTGAAGCAGAAGCTCTCGGATAGCCTCGCGATGAGTAAAGAGATGCAAGAGATCACGACGGATGCGCAGAGAAGAGCGATGCTTCTGGAGACCTGGGAGCATATCGCCGCGGGTAGCTGGAACAAGCCTTCGAAGGCAGGTAGCGAGGGGAAAGAATCTGTCCAGAAGAAAGCTGCGAGCCTGGTTGCACAGGGTGGGCTTTCTGAGGTTGAGATTGCCTTGATGCGGAAGTTAGGATTGATGAAGTAGTTTTAACCTGAGAGGGCTTTAGTTAAGAGTCGGACACCTTTTGAGAGAAGAGAAGAGAAGAAAAAAACCCTGACTAAAAAGGAGACAGAAAGATGAAAACTCAGAAGACCTGCAGAGAAGAAAATCCTTCGACCAGGCTGGTTCACTCCCTGCGTTTTATGGTGCAGCGGATTGAAGAACTCTGCGAAGGACTTGAATACGGTGACGGTGGAAGAACGCTGAATGAGGAAGAGAAAGAGCTGGCTAAGATGGCCCTGATGCCGGGGCTGAAAATGGCGCAGGAAGAGATTCGGTATATGATCCTGGCCGGTGCCAGCCCCGGTGCGATCCAGGAACGGCGGGATGATATGCAGAGTATCTTTGACATGATTATGGATCTCTGAGCCTTTGATCCCAGAGAGGGAAGAGAAGCCCTGGTCTGAAAAGATCGGGGCTTTTTCTTCTGGCGGGAGAGGAGAAGGCAGAAATATCAATTTTTGATGAGGTCAGGAAGAGGTGGGGATATGCGGTTTTTTGAATGTTTCCAAATTTGCCCTACAATGCATTCCCGGCGTACCGTTGACAATGCATGGACGGCGTGCCGTTCGTCGATTGTGGGGCATCCTCGACGCAATCACGGCCATTCCCGCCAACCCAACCACGCCAACCCAACCCAACCAAAGCCAACCATTCTACCCTGCTTTTCCAGAGTTGTTACAAAAGAGGCAGAGTGTTACAATGTAACAAATGTATAGTGTATAGTGTATATTTGCCATGTTGGGGGGGGTCGTACCGTTGATGAGGTTAGCTTTCCTAGGCCAGCTGAGGGTGTCAATAATTGATATTTCTGGCTTCTGCTAGCCCAGGAAGTGTAACAAAGTTCGCTATACACCCTAGCCTCTAGAGCAGAACCTCATCAGCTGTTGATGAGGATAGGGGAGAGGGTAGTAGTATTTTTTTTTTTTTTTTTTTTATCGTTCTTTCTGAATTTTATGAAGTAAAACGGATTTCTTTTGTGCACTTCCCTT
>Ga0172381_10001059_pt1 | contig 33773 bp, 29 predicted proteins | sample Leawel6488metaG_FD_119754 | JGI IMG/M metagenome (GOLD analysis project Ga0172381, IMG submission 119754) | Leachate microbial communities from a municipal landfill in Southern Ontario, Canada - Leachate well 64-88 metaG | ecosystem: Engineered > Solid waste > Landfill > Unclassified | place... | reverse complement strand
AGCCTCATCACCACCCTGGATATCTACATTCCAGCCAGTAAGTTTTGCCGCCAATCTAACGTTTTGACCCTGTCTACCGATTGCCAATGAAAGCTGGTCTTCGGCCACCTTAACAACTGCTTTTTTCTCGACATCATTTATTTCAATTTCACTTACCTTGGCTGGAGAAAGTGCATTTGATATATACACTTTCGGATCATCATTCCAGAGGATGATATCTATTTTTTCTTCACCTATTTCCGACATAACTGCCTGCACCCGAACTCCACGTTGACCGACACATGACCCCACTGGGTCAACCCCATCTTGAGTACTAATAACGGCGATTTTTGTTCGCTCCCCAGCTTCCCGTGCGATAGACTTAACCTCTACTACGCCAGATAAAATCTCTGGTACCTCTAGCTCAAATAACCGCTTGACCAAACCGGGATGAGACCTTGAAATTACAATTTGCGGACCACGAGCGTTCTGCTCCACTCTTACAACAAAGAATTTAAGCCGTTGACCGATATAATATCTCTCATCTCTTATTTGTTCATTTGGGAAGAGAATACCAGAAGCTTTTCCTAAATCAATAATAACATTATTTCCTTCGATCCTCTGGACAGTACCATTGATAACTTCACCTTCTTTATCTTTGTATTCATCAAAGACCATGTCACGCTCTGCTTCTCTAATTCTCTGAATGATCACCTGTTTGGCTGTTTGGGCGGCGATGCGTCCAAAATCACTTGGCAAATCTTTTATCTCAATAACGTCACCAATCTTGGCTGATTTCTTAAACTTGAAAGCGTCTTCTAGGCTTATCTCCGTAAACTTATCCTCCACCTCTTCGACAACTTCCTTGGAAACATAGACAATAATGTTTCCGTCTTCAGCTAGTTCAACCCTGACTTCCTGTTTTTTATTACCATAATCTTTTTTGTAAGCTGCAGCCAAAGCATCTTCGATCGTGCTGATAACAACTTCCTTTGATATATTTTTCTCAGCACATATTTGATCTATCGCTGAAGTAAATTGTTTATCCATTTAGCTCTCTCCTTTGATCCCCTTTTTGGGAACTATTTCTTTATTTTTGAACAAAAAAGTCGCATTTCGTAACAAGAAATCCGACTGCATATACATTATAACTCTCGTGAACATAGATGTCAAGCACGGCTTACGACAAGCCTTCTATGAGTATATTCTCAAAAAACTCACACTTATTTGATCCTTTTTCGATAGCAAAAACATCAAGTTGCCAGTCTCTAGATTTCTCCTCATTTTCATAGAGGTAAATTTTTGCCGTTTTCAGAATTTTGTTTATTTTGCTTTTCGTTACAAATTCTTGTGGCAAACCGAAACCTTGATTTTTTCGATATTTCACTTCTATAAAATGTATTATTCTATTCTTTTCTGCAATGATATCGATCTCCCCGAACCTTGAATGATAATTCTTTTCAAGTATCCTATACCTATTTCGAACCAGAACTTCACTCGCCAGATCTTCGCCTGCTTGACCCTCGACACGGCTCATATATACCTCTTGATCGGAGCATATGAATAACGGTGGATATCACACGGACCATACTCGCAAAGTGCGTCTTGGTGTTTTTTCGTGCCATAGCCCTTATGGAGATCGAAACAGTATTTTTCATAGTCAGGGCCAAGTCTTGACATCAGGTTGTCTCTGGTTACTTTTGCCACAATAGAGGCACAAGAAATTGAATAAATTTTTTGATCACCTTTTACAATTGCTCGACACTGACAGTTGCAATGCTTAGATAAATCGATAGCATCGACCAAGAGGTAATCAAGGGGTTTTTTTAACATATTGACAGCATCTCGGGCTGCCAGTTTTGTTGACTCACCGATGCCAACCTTATCGATAACTCGGTGATCAATTATGCCGATGCCAAAATCGTCAGCCTCAGAAATAATAACATCATATAGCTTCTGTCTTTGTTTTGCTGATAGTAGTTTGGAGTCGCGGACCAAATCGATTTGCTTGTGCTGCCTAGGTAAAACAACGACCGCTGTAACCACCGGCCCGGCCCAGGCACCGCGACCGACTTCGTCCAAACCGCCCACGACAGCTAAGCCCTTACTCCATAGCTTCTTTTCTAGATCTAGCGTTGGCGAAACAGTTTTCATGTATAGATTATAACATCAAACACTCACACAATTTCTATGTTCTCATCAAAAACGTAACGAGAAATATTCCCTTGGAAGATTCCGTATCGAATACAAGGTTATGAATATGGGTATCAAAAAAGAGCCTCGTTCGGCTCTTTTTATTCTTTAATCTCTTCTTTTGATTTTTCTTCTCTCTTGCCTTCTCTAGCACCGCCTTCTGCTGCTTCGTTCAACCCCTCCTCAATTTCTGCTTCAGGGGCGGTCGCTTCATCTTGTTCGGCCGATTCCGGTGTTATTTCGGGCTTGTTTTCTTCTTCGGCAATATCTTCCGTACTCTCTTCGGCTTTGATGTCTTGAGCTTCCTCTGCATTGATCTCTGTAAGTTCTCCGTCTTTGTCCGCTTCTGTTGGTGGCGCAAGATCTTCGGGCTTCAATTCTTCCTCTTTCACGTTCACCGCCAATGAGTCAAATTGTTTATCTCGAAGCTTGGCACTCTTACCTCGGAGTGCTCTCAGGTAAGTCAAGTAAGCTCGTCGAACTTTTGCTCTTTTAATAACTTGGATTTTAGTAATTTTAGGCGAATTCAAAAGGAAAATTCTTTCAACGCCTACGCCATAAGAAATTTTCCTAACAGTGATAGTGGTGCTCATACCGCTTCCCTTAACACGAAGCACAACGCCTTCAAATATCTGAATTCTTTCTTTGTTTCCTTCAATAATTTTGGCATGTACGCGAACAGTATCACCCGGTGCTAACTCGGGGACTTTCTTTAGCTGATTTTCATTTATCTTGCTTGTAGTCTTCATCATTTTTTTTATAAATATCCACCAGAGGCTGACCAGCCTTTGGCTGGAAAAGTGCGTAAACGCGAGATTAATTATAATCAAATCTTATCTTAAAGTCAACAATAATGTCCGATTAATTCTTCGTCAGCCGCTTGCAGATATCATCCGCTAGTTTCGGGCTATAGTTTATACCAAAAGGAAGCTTTACTTTTTTTGGACCCGTTTCGCCATTTGGCACATAAACCACTATTGGGGTTTCGCCTTTGTTGGAGGCTAACTTTAGTTTAATGTCATTCAAAGCTTCTGTACTTGTACCTCTAGGTATAAACACATGTACCAGACCGGTATCATCCTGTTTCACGGATTGTGTAATCAAAGGATCTGTTATTCTAACGTCAATATCTTCCAAGTTCCCCTCCAGCTCTTTTGCCCGCTCGCAAATTATTTTTATTTGATTATCTTTTGTATTTACTTTGCCAAAAACTAACAATATTTTACCAACCTGCCAAAGATCGGGGTATTGTTTAATTATTTTAGGAAAAACTATTATTTCAGTTTGACCAGTGCTGTCTTCGAAGGTGACGAAACACATTGTTTCATTTGTTCTAGTCTGTATTTTTTGGACACGAGTTATAACCCCCCCCACCTTGATGGTTTTTTCTGTTAATTCATCAGATATTTCTACCACATTCTTTGCTCCCGCTCGAAGCAAACTTTCTTGATATTCTTTGGTTGGGTGTTCTGAGATATATATTCCCAAGAGTTCTTTCTCCCAATTCAGTTTCTCCCGAGTCGGTATTTTTTGTTCTGGTTTTTCTAGCTTTAGTGGTGGCAACTCAACACCTGAGCCACCAAAAAGATCAATCTGACCATTGGCGGTGTGTCCCTGTGATTGTGACGAGAAGAGTAAGATTCTTTCCATATTTAACAAGAGAAGGGCTCTGTCGTCTACCAAGGAATCAAAGGCGCCACACTTGATTAAGCTTTCTAAAACCTTTTTATTAAGCTCACCGGCCTGAACTCTTTTTGCAAAGTCTTCGATGGAGGTGAATTTTCCGCCCTCTTCTCTGGCCTTTAGGATAGCTTCTATAACCCCCATGCCAACATTCTTTACTGCCGATAAACCAAATCTAATTTTGCCGGTTTCTTTCACCACACCAAACTCCGAAAAAGACTCATTGACATCCGGTGGAAGCACCTCTATTTTCATCCGCTGACATTCCGCAATCTCAATCGCAATCCTATCCATGTTGCCGTAGTCGCTCGTTAAAAGTGCGGCCATAAAAGCATTTGGGTAATGAGATTTCAAATAGGCGGTCCAATAAGCAATCATGGCGTAACAAGCAGCATGTGATTTATTGAAAGCGTATTGAGCAAAATCTTGCATCTGTTTATAGAGGTGTTCAGCAATTTTTTTATCAACATTATTTTTGACACAACCCTCAACAAAGTCTTTGCCAATTTTCTCCATCAGATCTTTTATTTTTTTACCCATGGCTTTCCGAAGAGTATCTGCTTGACCTCCAGTGAATCCAGCAACATCTTTAGACATTTGCATCACCTGTTCCTGGTAAACAATGATACCGTAAGTATTTTGTAGGGCATTTTCCATTAGTGGGTGATCGTAGTGTATCTTTTTCTTACCATGCTTCCTGGCAATAAAATCATCGATGAACTGCATTGGTCCGGGCCTATAAAGTGCAACCATAGCCACAATATCCTCAAAAACGGTTGGCTTAAGTTCTTTTATGTAACGCTTCATACCTGATGATTCAAGCTGAAAAACCCCGGTTGTTTCTGCCTTTGCTAATAAAGAAAAGGTCTTTTTGTCATTCATTGGTACTTTATAAATATCAATTTCTTCGCCATAAATTTTTCGAACAATACGCATCGCATTTTTAATAATTGTAAGATTGGATAACCCGAGAAAGTCCATCTTTAAAAGACCGAGGTCTTCAACTGCATGCATTTCATATTGAGTTTGCCAACTTATCTCTCCTTTGGCGGCCTTTTGCAATGGGGCATATTCAACTAAGGGATCCTTGGAAATAACCACCCCGGCTGCATGCGTCGAGGAGTGTCTGGCGACACCCTCAAGTTTTGTTGCTAAACTAAGCAGCTTTTTGTATTCATCGCTTTCACGCGCAATCGCAGCCAACTCGGGTGAATTAACCATGGCCTCGGCTAGATTCATTTTTTCCGGCACAGACTTCGCAATCTTGTCTACTTCCGCATAGCTGACACCGAGTACCCTACCCACGTCTCGAATTGCATTCCTGGCAGCCATGGTTCCAAAGGTTATAATTTGAGCCACATGATCTTTGCCATATTTTTCTGTTACATATTCAATAACTTCACTTCTTCGGTCGTCGGCAAAGTCCATATCAATATCGGGCATTGATATGCGGTCCGGGTTCAAAAATCTTTCAAATAGAAGATCGTATTTTATCGGATCAATATCAACAATATCCAGCGAATACGCGACCACTGAGCCGGCGGCGGAACCACGACCCGGTCCGACAACAATACCATGCTCTTTCGCCCACCTCACATAGTCTTGGACTATTAAAAAATAACCTTCGTAACCCATTTTCTCTATTACTGTTAATTCGTACGCCACCCTGTCTTTAATTTCTGGCGTTATCTCTGAGTAGCGCTTCCTTAGTCCCTCTTCAACTAGTTTTTCCAAGTAGGTTTTTACGGTGTACCCCCCTGGAACCGGGAAATCCGGAATAAGAATCCCGCCTAAATCTAGCTCCACATTACATCGGTCGGCAATCTTTAGCGTGTTCTCTAGCGCTTCTGGTACCTCCGAGAAAGCCTTGGCCAAATCTTCTGGGTCACGCATGCTATTATCCGTACTCATCTTCATGCGATTTTCATCTGAAACCAATTTTCCTGTTTGAACACAAATCAAAACATCTTGAGCTTCAGCATCATCGATGTTGGCATAATGAACATCGTTTGTAACAACAAGCTCAATACCAGTCTTTTTTGACAATTTGATCAGACCCTCGTTTGCTAGTTTCTGTTCTGGGAGGTCTGGATGGTCCTGTAATTCCAAATAGAAATCTTCTTTGCCAAAAATGTCAGCGTATTCCAGTGCTGCTTTCTCGGCCGCTTCTTTGTTTACGTTTTTAAGATGAGTGGCAACCTCGCCTTGAAGGCAGGCAGAAAGACCGATCAAGCCCTCTGAGTGCTTTCTTAGTAAGGCTTTGTCAATCCTGGGTTTATAGTAATATCCCTCCAAGTGAGCCGTCGTAACAAGCCTCATTAGGTTTTTGTAACCGGTCAAATTTTTTGCTAACAGGACTATGTGATATGGTTTTGTGTCAATCCTACCGGTCTTGTCTGTAAGTTTTCTCGGGGCAATATAGCACTCGCATCCGATGATAGGCTTTATCCCCTTTTTTGTTGCCTCTTTATAGAATTCGACTGCCCCATACATAACTCCATGGTCGGTGATAGCAAGTGCTGGTAGGCCAAGCTCTACCGCTTTATTGATATAGTCAGGGATTTTCCCCATTCCATCCAACAATGAATAGTGGGTATGAACGTGCAGATGGACAAAATTTGTTTTTGTTTTGGTCAAGACAATACTTCCCCTCAAAATTTTAAAAAGGCCAATTCTTAAACTGGGCCTTTCTTTTAAAGTTCAATCGTTAGCTCCAACTGAACCTATTCTAAAGAGTTTGGGGGCTCGCCTCAAGTCCTTTTTTCATCAATACTTTTAATTCTGGTTTTCTTTCGCTCTAGATAGGCAAAAATAACTATGATGAAAATAATTGCCACCAGGGCCATGGTTCCCAAGAACACCACCCAAGAAAAAATTATATCCGCTATTCTGATAAAAAAATCAGTAATATTACGACCGATATTCGTTCTCGCTAGAATTTTTATAAGGAGAAAAAAACCGAAGAAACCAATTATAGTTTTTTTGGCAAACGACGTTTTGAGTGATATGTAGTTTTGCCATAAAAGAGCAAACCTTCTCTGCCAGGAGAGTGCTTTTTTGTCTGAGAAATCCTGGATCGCTTGTTTAAAACTCTCAACAATATCTTCGGCTTCGAAACTTGTCATCTGGTAATCAAAAATTTCCTTGATTTGCTCTGTTTTTTTGAGTGCTTTTCTGAGTCCCTCTTTGTCCGTTAGCCTCCAACCAAACAAGGTAATAACCTGGTTAATATCTGACACCGGATAGCCCTTGTTTTTTAAGACATGCTTAAAAACCTTCTCAGCTTCGATACAAGCCATCTTGTAGCCAGAAGAGGAGTGTTCTTCGAGAGAACGCTCTACTTCACCCCAAATGTTTTCATTTTTTTGGTTTATTACTCTCATGCTTCTTGATTGATTTTTCCAATATGATCCACTCGCCCTTATCAATGACTGAGTTGGGTACTATGTGTAACAGCCCATCGCTATCAGTTATTCTAACTTTCCTCATGTCAAGTGACGAAATAACTCCAATTGTCTTGCCCTCATTTACAGATACCTTTGTCCCGGTCTTAAAATCTCGATCGTGTGCCAAGGAAATGCTAGCTGCGATATCGCTAATTGTTTGGGCTAAACCTTGGTTTAAAATAAAACCCAAGAGAACGGCCGAACCCGAAATAACAACGATTAGATTCCCCAGTCCTAAAATATCCATAAGGTGGAATACCAAAAAAGCCCATAAAAGAGCGCTTGAGCAAGCAATTACTAGCCCCTGGACAGATCTAGTCAATCGCATGTATTTAATTGTTTTCTGGAGTATATAAATCGCCACCCTGATAATAATATATCCAATTAAGAAATTGATAATCGCTTCCGGAATTTTTGGAGCCAACGCGACAAATGGTTGAATGAAAGCATTTATAATAGTCATTACGACTCCTTACTCAAGAGATCCTTTAAAATTTTATTTACGATTTGGGGATTAGCCTGCCCTTTAGTTTTGGCCATCACCTGGCCAACCAAAAAACCAAAGGCTTTGTCTTTCCCTGATTTATAATCATGAACTGGGCCAGGATGAGATTTTAGTACTTCCCGGATAATTGCTTCTATTTCTTTGATGTCGCTTATTTGAACAAAACCCTTTCTCGCGACCACCCTCTTCGGACTTTGTCCGGTTTCAAACATATGAGTGAAAACTTCTTTGGCCATCTTGCCACTAAGCTCCCCCCTGTCTATCCCCTCAAGTAACTCGGCAAGATCCGTGTGGCTAACTTTGCATTCGGATATACCAACACTCGCCGCATTTAGCTTCGCCAGTAGCTCACCAGTAATCCAATTTGTCACCTTTTTTGCCTTATCCCGTTTTATCTCGTCACTTTCGGCTATTCCGGGCATGCTTTCCATTACCTGTTCGAAATATCGAGCCAACTCAAGATCGTTAGTCAGGGTCTCAGCATCCTTTCTTGGTAATGCGTATTCAACGATAAAACGCTCTCGTTTGTCTTTCGGTAATTCTGGTAGCATAGTTCGAATTTCCTCTAAATCAATGCTGTCTTTTTCGTATGGGTGGATTGGCGGAATATCTGGTTCGGGAAAATATCGATAATCATTCGCTTCTTCTTTGCTTCTTTGTCCAAGGGTTTTGCCTTTTGAGTCATCCCAGCCCCTTGTTTCTTGAACAATTTTCTTGTTCTCCTTAATATTTTCTGTCTGCCTTTTTACTTCGTAGTCTAGGGCTCGTTCAATCATTTTGAATGAATTCATGTTTTTTATTTCTACCTTCGTACCAAGCTCCTTTTGTCCAAATTTCCTCAAGGATATATTTGCATCGCAGCGTAAGTTTCCTTGTTCCATATTTGCATCTGAAATACCTAGATATCTTAGGATCGAGCGCAGATCTTGCATGAATATCCTAGCCTCCTTTGGCGATCTCATGTCGGGTTCCGACACTATTTCTAAAAGTGGCGTTCCCGCTCGATTAAGGTCAACTAGAGAATAGTTGCCAGCTTTAGAATGAATCAACTTTCCAGCATCTTCTTCGAGGTGGATATGATTTATTCGGATTTTCTTTAGCTTGCCCTCACTCTCTATTTCAAGATAACCACCGATTACTGGGGGAGTTGTGCTTGAAGTAATCTGGTATGCTTTTGGCAGGTCGGGATAAAAGTAGTTTTTTCGCTCAAAATTAAACCACTCAGCAATTTTCGCCCCCAGCGCCATACCCAAAAGATATGTCCACTCAATCGCCCTTTGGTTTGCAACTGGCAAAACGCCCGGTAATCCGAGACAAACCGGACAAGTATTTGTATTTGGTTCAGCGTCAACAGAATAGTTGTTACACGAACAAAACATCTTGCTCTCTGTTCGTAACTGTGCATGAATTTCTAGCCCGATTACTATTTCGAATTTATCCATTTATAGTGCCCCCAATTCTTGTAGTGCTTTTTTAAAGTATTCTATCGCTCTTTTAGCTTCAGCAAAACTTAAATCGTGCATGGATTCGTGAGCGATGTTGTTTCTTACTTTGTGAGCAAACCAAAGATTATTGTAGTCACTATAGTTTATAAATTTAGATTTTGAGTTCTTCAATCTTTCACCAAAAGTGTTACCCTTTACGCCTCTTGCCTTTAGCGTGTAGTCAACTAATTTATCTGCCTCAAGAATACTGGTCTTTAAGTGGCTTGCGCCACCCAGACTAAAGGTTTGTTCGATCTCGCTCCATTTATTTTGTACAAGGCTCTTATCCAAAGAAGTTGTTCTCATACTGAATTGCGAAGAAGGTTTTCTTCTGACAAGAAGACTAACAAAAACCGCTACCAGTATGACAAAAATTACGGCAACAATTAAAGGAGTCATTTATCTCTCCTCTATGGTTACTTTATTTATTATTACATCCTCTCTTGGCTTCGATTGTTCGCCCTGGCCATTATCTAGCGTCGGGGTCGTTGCTATACTTTGAATTGTTTCCATACCCGACATGACCTTTCCAAAAATAACATAATTTTTTGGCAGTTTTCCGTTTGAATGGTCGCTAGTCATAATGAAAAATTGTGAGCCATTTGTGTTCGCCCCAGAATTTGCCATTGCTAAAGTTCCCAAAGTATAATCACCGATAATTTTCTCATCGTTGAATTTGTAACCAGGCCCGCCAGTTCCGTCCCCTTTCGGGTCACCGCCCTGGATCATAAAGTCTTTTACTATTCGATGGAATTTAAGACCGTCGTAAAATTTGTCCCTTGATAAAAAGATAAAGTTATTTACCGTTATTGGCACATTCTTGGCATCAAGTTCTGCCTCAAAAGTTCCTTTGTTCGTTTCTATTTTTGCGATGTATGTTTTGTTCACATCTATGGTCATGTCAGGCGCCTTTTTATATTTGTCATTTTTATTCTCGACTTTATCTACCTTCAACTCAGAATTTGTTGCTTGTTTTTTACCACCGAACCATTTGTTTTTTGCATAGGTAGTCCCCAAAAACCCGGCTGATAATATAATGAGAACGATAAAAAATCCAAGAATACTTCGAATGATCGTTTTCTTCTGCTTAGCCTTTTTTTCCTTTCTGGCCCGTCTTTCCAGTTTTCGTTGTTCTTTAAGTCTTTGCGCTTTACCCATTATGCCTCCGGTGTTCTTTCTCGCCACTTTGCAGTCCGCGTTGCCTCCTCGTATTGATGACCAAAACCTAAAATCACCTCTTCGGCAAAGTGTTTGCCGATTATCTGCATTCCGATCGGTAAGCCGGAGCTGTCAAAACCACAAGGTAAGGATAGCGATGGATTGCCTGATAAATTCACTAGGGCAGTAAAGATATCTGCCAAATACATCTCTAGCGGATCGTTCGACTTTTCGCCAATCTTAAAAGCAGTGGATGGAGTAACCGGTGACAGAATCGCATCGACTTTACTAAATGCCTGGTCAAAATCATTTCTGATTAATGTCCTGACTTTCATTGCTTTGTTGTAATAAGCATCGTAATAACCGGCCGACAATACAAATGTTCCGAGCATAATACGTCGCTTTGCCTCTGCACCAAAACCTTCGTCTCTGGACTTAAAATAGTGATCAATTAGATTGCCGCTTTTTGGTGACGAGTAACCATATTTAATGCCGTCATATCGACCTAGATTAGAACTAACCTCTGCTGGCTGAATAATATAATATGCCGGAATTCCGTACTTTGCATGAGGCAACGTTACCTCAACAAATTCGGCTCCCAGTTTTTCGAAAGCAACCCTCGCTTTTTCTAAAGATTCTTTTATCTCATCATCTAACCCCATCAATAGAAAATCCTTGACCCAACCGATTTTTTTACCCCTTAACGTCTCATTTAATTTCTGACTGTATTTTGGCACGGGAAGATCCACTGTGGTTGAGTCTTTCTCGTCCCAACCAGCTATAACCTCCATGATAAGCGCTATGTCTTCGCTTGTATTTGCAATTGGTCCGACACAGTCTAACGAAGAGCCCATGGCAATCAAGCCATATCTTGAAACTCGACCGTAGGTTGGTTTGAGGCCTACTACACCACAAAAAGCCGCTGGTTGCCTAATAGACCCCCCCGTATCACTGCCAATAGCGTAAACGCATTCGCCCGAAGCCACCGCTGAAGCTGAACCACCTGACGAACCGCCAGACACACGCGTTAGATCCCAAGGATTCTTAGCTACACCATAATCCGAATTCTCTGTCGAAGCCCCATGCGCCCAAGCATCACAGTTATTTTTGCCGACCAGGACAGAACCTGCCTGTCTTAGCCTTTCAACTACTGTGGCATTGTAAGGTGGTGTGAAATCATCGAGCATCTCACTCGAAGCCGTTGTCCTAATATCTTTTGTACAAAAAACATCTTTGATCCCAATTGGTATGCCATCTAGCCTTGATAAGCTTTTACCTTTTTTATACCTTACTTCCGCTTCTGCGGCTTGGCCTAAACCCTCTTTGGTTGTAACTGTAATAAAAGTGTTTAAATCATCCTCAACCTTGTCGATTTTCTGAAGACATTCTCTGTATGCATCGGTTGGTGTCAACTCTTTCTGTTCAAAATTTTTATTCAATTCCTTTATTGTTCTATTGGCCATGTTGTTCCTCATCCAAGACTTTTTTTACCTTTATAAAGGTTTTTTCTCTTGATGGTGCATTTTTTAATCTATCTTCAATTGGAATATTTGTCGGTATAAACTTATCTTTTCGGAGAACATTGTTAAGACCCGTGACTTGACTTGTGGGTCGTACATTTTTTGTATCCACGTCGTCAAGCATCCTGGCATAGTTAAGAATTGCCGTCATTTCTTTTGCCAATGACGACTTTTCTTTATCGGTTAGCCCCAATCGAGCCAACTTTGCGAGTTCTTCCACCTGCTGTTTTGAAATCTTTTTCATAATAATGCTCATAGTATAACATTTAAGCTTAAAACAGCCAAGATTAAAGATAGAAATATATTAAGATATTATTATCGATTAGCCCACTGACTCCCGAGGGAACCATTGGGCTTTTGGGTAACGGTGACACCAAGATTTGGTATCGGAACCGTTACTGAAACGGAGACTTTGGAAATGACCACAGAACCATAGGCTAGACGATCACGACATCAACGTCGTTTCCGGCAGCCCGGCGCTCAAGAATCAGGTCCGTGACCTTATTCCAGCAAAGCTTGCAGTCCCTGAGATGTCCTTCGACGGTGCCGAAGCCCCTATCTCGAAGCAAGCTTTTCACGCTTCTGTTAGGTTCGTTCTTGCACTTCTCGATGAATTTGGCGACAACGACGTCGTCACCATGACAGATTTCCACCATAAGGCACATCCCCTATCGTTAGAGTACGTGACCGTCATTCTACGCTTCGCCGAGAAGTTTGTAAATATTTATATCATCTTCATTAGTTCTTGTTCAGAGATTATTTTAATACCCAAGGCCTCGGCCTTCGCCAATTTAGAGCCAGGATTCTCTCCGACCACCAAAAAATCAGTTGTCTTTGAGATAGACCCCGAAGCCTTTCCACCAAGGAGCCTGATTTTTTCCTCAGCTTCTTCACGACTCATCGAATTGAGAGAACCGGTAATAACAAATGTTCTTCCCTTTAGGTCATCTTTAATTTCTATTTTTTCGTAACCGACGCCCACTGACTTCAGCTTCTTTAGCAACTTCAAGTTTCGCTCTTCTCTAAACCAATTACGAATACTTTTTGCCACGACGGCACCTATTCCCTCAACTTCCGCTAGTTCTTCCAGGGTAGCCGCTTTGAGACTGTCTAAGTCATGAAAGTGTCCAGCCAGAAGTGATGCAGTCACGGCTCCAACATGTCGTATCCCCAAGCTATACAAAAATCGAGAAAAGGTAATTTTTTTCTTTGCCTTTATTGCTTCCACTAGATTTTTAGCGCTTTTATCTGCAAACCTTTCGAGTGGCATAAGATCACCCTCGGTTAAAGCAAAAAAGTCAGCCGCATCACTAATAATCCCCTCATTCAAGAGTTGTTCAATAATCTTTTCGCCCAAACCGTCAATATCAAAGGCGTCTCTGGAGGCAAAATGAATGAGCTGTTCTCTCTCAACCGCATAACACCTCAGATTACTACACCTTGCAATCGCTTCACCTTCTGGTTTTACAATCTTGCTGCCGCAAATCGGACAAAGCGATGGCATCTTAAATATTTTTTCTTTACCTGTTCTAAGCTCGACGAGTGGCTTAATGACCTCAGGGATTATGTCCCCTGCTTTTTGAATCACAACGGTGTCCCCAATTCTAATGTCTTTCTTTTTTATCTCATCTTCGTTATGTAGCGTAGCGCGCGAAACCGTTGACCCCGCAACCTTAACCGGCTTCATGACAGCAAAAGGCGTAATTGCCCCTGTCCGGCCGACATTTACCCGGATTTCCTCAATCTTGGTAGTAACCTGTTCGGCAGAAAACTTGTAAGCAACCGATCCTCGAGGTGCTTTTCCAACCGAACCAAGTCGATCAAATATACTGTTGTTGTTTACAATTATAACTAGCCCATCAACCTGAAAGTCTAAATCGTTTCGTTTGTTTTCCCAATAGCCACAATATTCGATGACTTCATCGATATCCTGGCAATGCTTTACATATTTACTTGTCTTGAAACCGAGTTCGGCCAAAACTTTGTGTTTATCTTCATGAGTTTTAATCTTAAGATCGGTGTAAATTTCATATATGTAAGTGTCTAAAGATCTGGAAGCAGTAATGCTTGGGTCAAGCTGTCTCACACTCCCCGCTGAAAGATTTCTCGGGTTGGCATATGTCTGCAAACCCTTTTTCTCTTGGTTTGCGTTCACTTTTTCAAACATTTTCTTTGACATAAAGACTTCACCCCTGACATCCAGCCTTCCTGGTTGCTTTTTTCTCAAACGAAGAGGAATTGACGGAATCGTTCTTAAGTTTTGGGTTACATTTTCCCCGATCACTCCATCTCCCCGAGTCGCACCCTGGGTCAAAATACCATTTTCGTAAGTAAGCATCGTCGACAACCCGTCGATTTTGAGCTCGCAGTAATAATCAAGCCTCGTTTCCTCGGAAAGCTTGAGAATTCTCTTTTCCCAATCTCGAATCTCTTCAACATTAAAAACATCCGCTAGTGATAACATCGGGCTAGCATGTCTAACCTTTTCGAATTTTTCTAAAGCCTTACCGCCAACTCTTTGTGTTGGAGAGTCTGAAGAAATTAGTTCCGGGAAAGCTTTCTCAATCTCCTTCAACTCGTTATTTAAGGAATCGTAAACAGCATCGTCAACGGTGGGTTGATCAAGAGCATAATATTCGTACGAATATTGATTGAGAAGTTTGCGGAGTTGTTCCACTCTCTTCTTGGCAGGACCAAATTTTAACTTTTGCATAGCTTAATTATACCAAAAAAGAGGCCCTTTCGGGCTTCTTTTATTGAGTTTACAGCGCCATGTCTCTCAGAGCCTTTACCCTGTCTTCAACCGGCGGATGAGTATCGAAAAGACCCGATAACTTGCCCCGCTTAGAACCCTCGTGATCCTTGAGTGGGTTGGCAATATAGAGGTGGGCAGTCGCTTTGTTAGCAACCTCAAGCGGTTCCTTGTCCTTGGAAATGTCTTCCAATGCCCGGGCTAGGCCATCAGGATTTCTTGTTAGAAGAGCGCTATCTGCATCTGCTAAGTATTCTCTTTTTCGTGAGATTGCTAGCTGAATCAATGACGCTATCAGGGGAGATAACAAGGCAAGCACGATTCCAACTAAAACAAATATCCAATTACTGTTATTGTCATCATCTCCGAAAAAACGAAGATAGATAAACCAATCCGATAAGAGTGCCACCAAACCAACTAAAATCACAATGATTGTTTGTAGCCTTATGTCGTAGTTTCCGATATGAGAAAACTCATGGGCTAAAACACCTTCGAGTTCCTGCTTGTCCAACTTGTCGAGCAAACCCTTTGTCACACATATAACCGCGTGTTTTGGATCTCTACCGGTAGCAAAAGCATTTGGAGCAGAATCATCTATGATATAGATCTTGGGCATCGGTAGTCCTGCCGTTATACTTAAGTTCTCGACTAGTCTATAAAGCTCTAAGTTTGTTTGCTTATCAACCTCCTTCGCTCTAGAAATGGTCAACACCACCTTATCGCTCCACCAAAACGATGTTGCTGATTGGATAATCGCAAGCGTAATTGCCAAAGGAAGAAGAAGGGGCATATTCAGAGCTTTTGAGAAGACATAACCCAACACAACAATAAAGACTACGAACAAAATTAACCATAGCCATGATTTTCTCTTATTGGAACTTGCGTAAGTGTAAGCGGTCGCCATGATATTCTAGAACTTTACTTCAACGTTGTTTTTCTCAGCATCATTCGCTTCAATAAAACCGAATTGGGTAAATCCAAGCATCTTTGCATAAAGGTTGGTTGGAAATACCTGGAGCTTTGTGTTGAAATCACGGACATTAGCATTGAAGAACCTTTGGGAAGCCATGATTTTATCTTGGGTATCTGTCAAATCGCCCTGTAGTTGTAAAAAGTTCTGACTTGCCTTCAAGTCGGGATAAGCTTCTGCGACAGCAAAAATTGACTTCAGGGTATCGGTTAGTTGATTGCTAGCCTCAACCTTCTCAGCAGTTGTGCCTGTTACCAGACTAGTGCGTTCCTTGGTTACTTTTTCAAATAATTCCTTCTCGTGCTTCGCATAACCCTTCACCGTCTCGACAAGATTCGGAATTAGTTCATACCTTCTTTTGAGCTGTACGTCTATGTCACTTTCTGCTTCCTGAACTCGATTCTTTAGCCTTATGAGACCATTGTAGGTAGCGATGACGTAAACCGCCAACAAGACAATGATTGCCAGAATAATCCACATAATCATATTAACTCCTTTCCCGGATAATAACCGGTCCTCTTATTTTACAATTTTAATTTTTTGACCAATCTGTAACAAGGTTTCGTCTTGTATGTTGTTGGCTGCCTTAAGCTTCTCTACCGTCGTCCCAAACTTAGTAGCAATCGACCCCAAAACGTCTCCATCCTGGACCACGTACTCTTCGGTTGTTGATGCTGGAGCAGTGGTGGTTGTTGGGGCGGGAGTAACCACTTGCTTTGCTTCTTCTGGTTTTTTATTTTCGGTTACCTCGACCGGTTTTGATTCAATTTTTTCAGCACTATTCTTTTGATCTATTTGCTCGGGTTTGAAAAAAATCTGATAAGTTCCAATGCCCAAAGCACCGAAGACCAAAAAACACACCATTATCATAGATGTCAGGCCAAGCCAGCCGACTTTATTTTTACGCCCTTTTATTTCTTTTTTGAATTCGTCCGAAAGGTCTAAAGCCTTTTCTTCTTGTTGTTTTATCTCTTCTTTCATAGTTCATACATTATACAACGATTTTAAATCCATTAACAGCGATCTTGAGATTGACTTATCACCATTAAGCTTCTATAATATTTGGGCGCCTGGCACGCTTTTTTTATATCTATCGTTCCAGCGGACGTGGCGGAATTGGTATACGCGCTAGCATGAGGGGCTAGTGGCCGCAAGGTCTTGGAGGTTCGAGTCCTCTCGTCCGCACCAATACAGTCACCGGAAAGCAGTTAACTGAATATGGGCGATTAGCTCAGCTGGTTAGAGCATCTCGTTTACACCGAGGGGGTCGGGGGTTCGAATCCCTCATCGCCCACCATATTGCAAATTGATTAGATATCCATCAGAATGAAAATGTGGCGCGGTAGCTCAGTTGGTAGAGCAGAGGACTGAAAATCCTTGTGTCGCCGGTTCGATCCCGGCCTGCGCCACCAAATATCACTTCTACAATACCGACAAAACGTATTTTAGGTTTTGTCGGAAAAGGAAGCGTTGCGGAAACATGAAGTAGTTGATGATAATCAACTTACGTAATGTGTCAGCAAACGCTGACGTGCGAGAGTAGCTTAGCTGGTAGAGCGCAACCTTGCCAAGGTTGAGGTCGCGGGTTCGAGCCCCGTCTCTCGCTCCAAAAAATTAATCTGTTTACAAGTTGAAGTATTGTTAAACAGATCGAGAAGGTTTCCGGGCGAGAAGTTTATCCGCCTTTGGCGGAAGCCCCGTCTCTCGCTCCATTTTTTGACAGACTGCGTTTTTATATGGCCTGATGGTCCGCCAGAGGCGGATAAACTCCATGGTAGATAAGTAATAATATGGCGTCGTGGCCGAGGAGTTAGGCAACGGTCTGCAAAACCGTCTACCCGGGTGCAAATCCCGGCGACGCCTCCATAATTGAGCATTACGCCCGGGTGGCGGAATTGGTATACGCGACGGACTTAAAATCCGTTGGTGGTAACACCTTGCGGGTTCGAGTCCCGCCTCGGGCACCAGAAGATAGTAATTACCAAATTGTTAAATAACGTGTGACTTAGGGCGCTATATATTTAGGGACGAGAAGTTTATCCGTCGTAGCTTGAAAGGCGAAGCCGGAAGTCCCGCCTCGGGCACCATGATAAAACTCCATTTTATGTGGAGATTTTTTTATTTTCGAACAGTGCAGACGTCGGTGTCCAATACTTTAATAATTCGAAAATTAGCTTAGCCGTCAGGCCGACATTTTGGGGAAATTGTATTTAAAGAGATTCCTCCGCTTCGGTCGGAATGACAAGGTGAAGGCTTTACTTGATAACTTTTTCGTAAATATACCAATTTGCGATATTGTCTAAGTGCTCTACCGGATCAGTGAAGTGACCCTCATAAAAATTCTTAATGTTGCTTGTAGCCGCTATCGAATATATTGGGTTGTACAAATAAACAGCCGGATTCTCAGCCATTATAGATTCACTAGCTTGTTTAAATCTGTCTGACTTATATTTAAGATCGGCGCTTTTTCTTCCCAACTCAATCAATTTATCGGTTTTACGGTCGTTAAAACCGGTGAGATTCAGACCAGGATCATTGACTTGACTAGAATGCCAAAAACTATATAGATCTGAGCCCTCACCAACATTTTGGCCGACAAGGATAATATCAAAATTACGAGGCCTAATATAGTCTGCCTGAAAAAGACTTTCGTCTGACACGACAAAATCTACCTTAACCCCGGCCGCTTCTAGCTGTTTTTTGATAATATTCCCCGTTTTTTGACTTTCAGGATCATCTGGCAAAACAAATCTAAAACTCAACATTTTTCCATCTTTTTGCCTAACACTGTCTTTTCCTCTGATCCAACCAAGTTTATCGAGTGCTCCATTTGCCTGAGCCAAACTATATGCGTTTACATTAAGAGCCGAATTATAACCTTCTTCCCCTGCAAGAATCGGCGCATAAACAGGCATCGCCTTGCCACCCAAGCCTTGATTGATAATCTCGTCACGATTAATCGCTTTGCCTAGAGCTTGCCTTAACTCTCTCGATGACAACAATGAATTTTTCATATTAAATAACATCACCTTATAGCGAGGCATATAGAAACTATTCACCGTCATCGAGCCCAATCTTTCAACATCGCTCGTTTTATCGTATGGAATTTGACTAATACTATTAACCTGCTTCCTCAGGACTCCGCTATAAAGATTTGCAAAAGTATCATAAAGCCTTATTTTCACGTTCTTTATGTAGGGTTTGTGTGGCAAAAAATTATTGTATGCCTCCAAAACCAAAACCGTCTCATTGCCAGTCTGATCAAATCTGACAAACTTATAGGGACCAGACCCTATCGGTTTCAAGTTAAATTCGGCAATTTTCACATTGCTCGGATCAATATCACGAAATAAATGCTCGGGTAATATCGGCTGGGCTGCTACCTTTAGGAAATCGCTATACACGTTCGGCAAGACCAGCTTAACTGTCTTGTTGTCAATTTTTTCAACTGTAACCCCCTGCCAAACAACTGACAAACCAGTCCTTGTGTCTGGATTTTGAATTAGGTTTATCGTAAAAATAACATCATCTACCGTTAATGGTTGATTGTCGTGCCATCTCACATTGTCTTTAAGGGTAAATACGTATACTCGACCATTATCCTGAAGTGTCCATTTCTCAGCTAAATCAGGCGCAACCCTGTCCCCCGGTAAGACTCTTGTCAAACCAGAAAATACCAATCTATTAGCAGTGTCCTCGGCTTCATTTTGAATGAATAGTGGATTTATTTTTTCAATTTGCCCAACCACACCTTCCGTATAAACTCCTCCGCTTATCGGTATCTTTTTCTGATAGTATTGACCCAGTGCTGTGAACCGTTGAACGAATAAAACAAAAATAATAAAAGACAAAATTGTGCTTATTAATACGAGATTACGTAGATGAACCACGTCGGGTGCTTTTTTTAGATATAAGAAAATGCGATTCCGCAAATCTTTGATGTGGGATTGCCTAACCTCAAGTATGAACTTTTTAAGCATCAGGCGAAGCCTAATACTCAAACGTCTAATTTTCATTATTTAAGAATTAACATAAGCAGCGCTGTTGTTACAAAAACAGCAGCCGTAAAAATAGTGAAGAATGTTAAGAATTTTTCTGCGCCCCTTCTGGCAAGATAGGAGGCACTCGAACCTCCAAAAACACCGGATAACCCACTCCCCTTTTGCTGCAACAGGACAGATGTTATCAACAGGGCTGCATCTATTAGTAATATTATCGTTAATATGGTTTGCATTTTTCCTCTTGATTCTTCGCTATTTTAGCACAAGTTTACCCCCAAACAAAGACTTTCTGCCAGCACTCGCATTTGCTAGCAAGTGCCAAATCTCATTTCCGAGTTTCTCTATATCGTGGTAGAGGGGATTATTTAAATTTATTAAATCCAAGCCAACCGCCTCACATCCTATCTGCTTCTTATCAAACCTTACGGGAACAACAAAACCGTCACCAGAACCTTCTTTAAATTTCTTATTGTTATATATGGCAAAATCAAAGCTCACTCCATATCTACCCATAGCACCTAGATGATCTTGCACAGAAAAGTTATCGGTTTCGCCGCGTTCCGTAGAGACGTTGCAAACAAATATCTTTCTTGCTTTACTTGATTTATATGCCTCAATAACCCCTTTTAGTAAGAAATTCGGTAAAAGACTGGTATATAAACTGCCTGGGCCCACTAGAATATACTGTGCTTCAGTAATTGCTTGAACTGCCTCTGGGTTAGCAAGCACCTCGCGATCGAGACGTATCGTGCTGATTTTATTTTTGTAGCCATACTTAGTAATACTTGATTCGCCTTTAACTGTTTTTTTACCATCAAACTCAGCTAACAAGTGGATATCATCAAGGGTTGAAGGTATTACCCTCCCTTTTGTGGAAAACAGTTCACAAATCCCTTCAACCCCCAACTCAAAGTTACCATAAATATCTTCGGCCGCAGTAATTAGGAGGTTACCAAGAGAGTGACCCCTAAGACCCGCTCCTTTTCTAAAGCGGTATTGAAAAAGTTCTATCAATAAATCCTCGTGGTCGGACAAAGCAGCGATACATTTGCGGATATCACCCGGCGGCAATATTGCCATATCTTTGCGCAGCCGACCAGTGCTCTTGCCGTCATCAGTCATTGTAACGATTGCGCTGATTTCTAAGGGGTAATCCCTGATTGAACGCAATAATGTTGCTAAACCAGAACCGCCACCAATTGCAACTACTTTTTTCATAAATTCTTCTTAATACTTTCTGCCGTTCTTTTGCCAACAACCGACTGTAAATCGTTCAAGCTTGCTTCTTTTATCCTTTTGATTGTAACAAACTTCTTCAATAACTTTTTCTTACTGATTGCCCCAACTCCCGGAATTGTGTCCAGGGACGAAGCCGTGAGTGATTTTGACCTTAGATTTCGATGATATGTAATTGCAAAACGATGTGCTTCGTCTCGGATTCTTTGAAGCAAAAAACGGACCTCTGATTCGTTAGGAAAAACTATTCTTTGAAACCTCCCTACTGGATCTAACAGAAATATTTCCTCTTCTTTCTTGGCCAAACCAACGATACTGACCTTAATCTCAAAGTCTTTGGTTGCTTCTTGGACCGATGAAAGCTGGCCCTTGCCGCCGTCAATAATAATCAAGTCCGGTATTTCCCTGAAGGATTTATCTCGACCAAAGCCCATATGTGAAAACCTTCTCCTCAAGACCTCCTTCAGCATTGCAAAGTCGTCAATTTGTTTGACTGTTTTTATCTCAAACCTTCTATAATCATTCTTTTTGGGTACTCCTTCCTCAAAGACTATCATCGAGCCTACGGGGAATTGACCGTTAATGTTCGAGATATCATAACATTCTATTCTCCGGGGTATACTTTTAAGATTAAGAGCTTGTCTTAATCCTGACATGGCTTTGTCGCGATTTAAGTCTCGCTGATTTTCAACTCTGATGGTTCTTATTTTTTCTAAAGCCATTATTTTATCTCGAGCCTGGGCTGCTCGTTCAAAATCTCTTTCTTTTGCAAAGCCTTTCATTTCCAGCCTGAGTGATTTGATAATCTTTTCTTTGTGGCCACTTAAGTATTCCATCAGATTGTTTATGACTGCTTTGTAATCTTCTTTGCTGACATATTTTTCCCCGTGCCCCAAACAAAGACCAAGATGATAATACAAACAAACTCGATCACTTGGTAGGCCACAAGTACAATAAGGAAAAATCCTCCGTAATATTTTTAGAGAACTTCTGACTGCACCAGAGTCTACAAAGGGGCCAAAGTATTGACTTTTATCGTCTACAATCTGCCTAGTCACCATAACCTTCGGATAGTCTTCGTTCGTTACCCGAATATAACAATAGTTCTTGTCGTCCTTCCAGTCTATATTGTATCTAGGCTTATACCTCTTTATTAACTCTGATTCAAGAAGGAGAGCCTCAATCTCCGAACCACAAATAATCCATTCCAAGTCCGTTATGTTTTCAACTAATTTCCGCGTTTTAATATCGGCAACATTTTCCTTAAAATAACTCGAGACGCGATTCTTAAGATTGATTGCCTTGCCCACATAAATAACGCGTTTATCTTTGTTTCGATATAGATAAACGCCAGGATCTTTCGGTAGGTTATTTAGTTTTTGTACAACTTTTTTGTTCAATCGTTTTGACCTCTCGCTTATTGGTCACTGCTTTAAGAACAAACGTTACCCAGTTTTATTGTTTAGCATTTTCTCTAAGTACAAACCGGTATAAGAATTCTTGTTTTTTGACAATTGTTCTGGAGTGCCAGCACCGACAATTTCTCCACCCTTGTTTCCACCCTCAGGACCCAGGTCTATAATCCAATCTGCGCATTTGATCACCTCGAGGTTATGCTCGATCACAAGTACGGTGTTTCCCAGATCAACCAGTTTATTCAGAACAAACATAAGCCGATTGACATCATCAAAGTGCAACCCGGTAGTTGGCTCATCTAGAATATACAATGTTTTTCCAGTAGATCTTCTGGCCAACTCACTTGCCAATTTTACTCTCTGAGCCTCTCCACCTGACAGAGTAGTAGCTGGTTGCCCTAAACGAATATAACCCAAACCAACCTCGACCAACGTTTCTAATTTCCTCTTTATTTGGGGGATATTTTGGAAAAATCCATTTGCCTCACCTACGGTCATGTCTAAGACATCTGAAATATTCTTCCCCTTGTAGTGAATTTCCAGCGCTTCGTTATTATATCTTTTGCCACCACATTCCTCACAGGTAACGTAAACGTCTGGCAAAAAATGCATTTCAATTTTTAGAATACCCTCACCACGACAAACTTCACAGCGGCCACCGCCTTTGGCATTAAAGGAAAATCTACCCTTTTTATAACCACGGATTCTGGCCTCAGGAACACCCGAAAATAGCTCCCTAATATCATCAAAGACCTTGGTATATGTAGCCGGGTTTGATCTCGGAGTTCTGCCAATTGGCGATTGATCAATATTGATTACTTTATCAAGGTTTGTTAGTCCCTGAATGTCCTTGTGTTTACCGGCCTGATCTTGAGCTCGATGAAAAACCTGAGCTAGCTTCTTCGCTAAAATATCATTTATCAAGCTAGATTTGCCCGATCCGGAAACACCGGTAACCAAGACCAGCTTTCCCAAAGGAATCGATACATTAATATTTTTTAAGTTATTTTCTTCAGCCCCGATTACGGTAATTTCTTTTCCAATACCCCGTCTTCTCTTCAAGGGATAGGCAATGAATTTTTTTTCGGATAAGTATTGTCCTGTGAGAGATTTCGGATTCTTTTTAACCTCGGTCGGGGTTCCAGCAGCGATAACTTCGCCACCTTTTTCACCAGCCCCGGGACCAATGTCAATCAACCAGTCTGCCTCCTCCATTGTGTCTTTGTCGTGCTCAACTACGATGACTGTGTTTCCAAGATTTCTTAAGTCCTTCAACGTGTTTATAAGTCGGTAGTTATCTCTCTGATGAAGGCCGATGGAGGGTTCGTCCAGAATATAGATAACCCCCATCAATGACGAGCCAATCTGTGTTGCCAATCTAATCCTTTGCGCTTCCCCCCCTGATAGAGTACTAGCATTTCTTTCCAGGGTTAGATAATCTAAACCAACATTAATTAAGAAATTTAACCTTTCTTTGATTTCTTTTAAAATCTGGTGGGCAATCTTTGTGTTCCTCTCTGATAGTGTTAGTGATTTAAAAAAATCAAGACATTCATCTATGGGATATGCGGTTATGTCTACAATCGACTTATCGGCAATAGTAACAGCTAAGAATTCTGGTTTAAGGCGTTTCCCTTGGCATTTCGGGCAAGTTCGCTCCGTCATATACTTTCTGATTTCATTTCTAATATAGTCTGAATCTGTTTCGTGGTAACGTCTTTCTAGATTAGACACAACCCCTTCATATGTAGACTCATAAGAACGGGTGCCTAGTTGAAAACTGAAGATTTCATCGTGGGTACCGTACATAATCGCCTCGATCGCTTTTTTAGACATTGTGCCAATCGGTTGATCAACAGTAAAACCATACTTTTCCCCAACTACTCTTAGGAGCTTCGTGTACCAATTTAGTTTATCTGTAGTCCTATTCCAATAACGAATAGCTCCTTCAGCAATCGTTAACTTTTTGTTTGGTATCACCATTTCAGGATCGATTTCAAGGCGTGTACCCAAACCAGTGCAGAGGGGACAAGCACCATGAGGACTATTGAAAGAAAAACTTCGAGGAGACATTTCGGGTAAACTGATATGACAGAACGGGCAAGCAAAATTTTGCGAGAAAATTTCCTCATCCTCGGTATCGCTATTTTGAAAAATCATTATACCTTCGCCAAGATTCAAGGCGGTTTCGATTGATTCGGTTAGTCTTTTGGCAATCTCGGAGCCAACAACCAACCGATCAATAACAGCATCGATCGAATGTTTTTTATTGCGATCCAGGCTATGCTCTTCGTCTATGTCATAAATTTTTCCATCTACTCTTACGCGAGCATAGCCGGCTTTTTTTAGGCCCTCAAAAACATACTTATGAACGCCTTTTTTATCTTTTATTATCGGCGCAAGGATCATAAACCTAGTATCTCTTGGTTTCGATAAAATTTGCTCGACTATTTGTGGTATCGTTTGCTTTGTAATTTCTCTGCCACAGATTGGACAATGAGGAATACCAACTCTGGCGTACATCAATCTAAGGTAATCATAAATCTCTGTCACGGTACCGACAGTTGAACGAGGATTTCTGGTGGTTGATTTCTGGTCTATCGATATCGCTGGAGACAATCCATCTATCTGATCAACATCCGGTTTTTCCATCAAGCCTAGAAACTGTCTAGCATAACTAGAAAGGCTCTCCACATAACGTCTTTGACCTTCGGCGTAAATAGTGTCAAAGGCCAGAGACGATTTGCCAGAACCCGACAAACCCGTTATAACAACCAGTTTGTCTCGAGGTATTTCAACGTCAATATTCTTTAAGTTATGCTCACGGGCACCGTTAATAATAATATTACTGCTCATCGTTACCTCATATTAGCGTCAGAAACTCCCCCATTTTACTCTTTTTGTTGAGGCAATTCAAGTATTTAGATTTGACAAACAATTTCGATGAGAGACAATGGAAATAGGTCTGGTCGTTTACAACAAGGGGGGGTGCGTGTGGTTATTGTCTGGAAGGAACAGCTTGACGATCTACCAGACAAGAACAAGGATGGTATAAGCCCGGTCGGTGTCTTGAGAGACGCAACGAGAAAAGAAGCCCAAGAAGAATACAGTCATAGCGAAGTCTGTGACCTCGTTGTAGCAGTCTCGGAAGCCACCAGCAACGGGCTTCTCCACGGTAGTAGTGTCGTTGGAACCATCGCGCGAGACCACAAGAAGATAAGAATCGAAGTAGCAAACTCTAAGATTCAAGGAAAGAGAGACTTCGATTGTACAAGAGGTGAAGACACACCGCTCGACGAGTTTGTCTGCCACCACCGAGGCCTGCAAATTGCGAAAGAACTCCTTACCCCAATCGGTGGCGCATTACGTCTTATCAAAAACGGTAAAACCGTTATCGCTATCATCGAGATAGCGACCAAACCAAAACCTACCGGCTAGGACAAAGTGTCCTGGTCGGTAGGAAGACCAAATTACGATTTTTTTAATTTATTCTTAAAGTTATTTCGCTCTACTTCGGCCCTAATCTCGGATATTTGATCTCGAATCTTGGCAGCTTGTTCAAATTCTAAGTTTTTTGATGCCAGATCCATTTTTCTTTCCAAGCTTTTAACCAACCTATCCAGCTCGTCAGTCGGAATCTGTGAAATGTCGTAGCTAGCCTTATCCTTGTCTTCGGACTTAGCAACTGACATTGATTCAGCTATTTTTTTCCTAATTGTTGTCGGGGTTACACCATGCTTGTTGTTATATTCTTCTTGAATTTTACGCCTTCTATTTGTTTCTGAGATGGCGCGATCCATCGATCCGGTTACTTTGTCTGCATACATTATTACTCTTCCTTCTTGGTGGCGAGCAGCCCGACCGACGGTTTGAATTAATGCTTGTTCGCTTCGAAGAAAGCCCTCTTTGTCAGCATCCAGTATAACCACGAGAGATACCTCGGGTAGGTCTATTCCTTCACGAAGAAGATTGATCCCGACCAAAACATCGTATGAGCCCAACCTAAGTTCTCTTAATATTTCAGGTCTTTCTAGAGTGGTTATCTCTGAATGAAGATATTTTACCCGAATATCCATCTCGGACAGATATTGAGCTAATTCTTCGGACATTCTTTTTGTTAATGTTGTTACTAAAACCCGCTGTTTTTTAGCAACATTTTCTCTGATTTCTGAGATCAGGTCGTCAATTTGGCCCTCTGTTTTCCGGACTTCTATAAGAGGATCAAGAAGCCCGGTCGGTCTAATAACTTGTTCAGAAATTTTCTCGAAATCTATGTTTTCCGCTCTTTCTTTATAGAATTCTGCGGTTGATATTAATTTGTGATCTGTACTATTGCTTATCTCGTATTCACCCGGGGTAGCCGAGACAAACACCACCTGATCTACATGATCCTCAAACTCATGAAACCTGAGGGGCCGATTATCAAGGGCGCTTGGAAGCCTGAAGCCAAAATCCACCAACGTTTCCTTGCGAGAATGATCTCCTCGATACATACCCCTTATTTGCGGAATTGTCATATGAGACTCATCCACCATTAACAGAAAATCATCTGGAAAGTAATCCAAGAGAGTTGCTGGTTGCTCTCCCGGCATTCGATTTGAGAGATATCGCGAATAGTTCTCTACACCCGAACAGTAACCCATCTCTTCGAGCATCTCAATGTCGTAATTTGTCCGCTGTTCTAGTCTTTCTGCCTCTAAAAGCTTACCTGTCTTTCTAAAAAGATCGGTCTGCTGACCCAGCTCTGTTCTAATATTGCTAATAGCCTTCATTAACCTTTCCTTCGGTGTAACAAAGTGCTTGGCTGGAAAAATAATTATCTCTTTGAGCCTCTTCAAGATTTCACCGGTTAGTGGGTTTAGTATTTTGATTGTTTCCACTTCGTCACCAAGAAACTCTACTCGGACCGCATTTTCTTCGTAAGAAGGCAGGATATCCAAAACATCCCCTCGCACCCGAAACCTCCCTCTCTCGAAAACCTTATCGTTTCGATCGTATTGTATGTCCGTGAGACGCCTCAATAGCTTGTCTCTATTTTTTGATTCCCCCACTTTTATTTCAAGGGCAAGATCTTCATAATCTACCGGGTCACCCAGCCCATAAATACAAGAAACACTAGCGATAATCAAAGTGTCTTTTCTGGATAAAAGCGCGCTTGTAGCCGCATTTCGTAACCGATCTATCTCTTCATTGATTGAAGCGTCTTTTTCAATATAAGTATCAGTCCTAGGAATATATGCTTCTGGCTGATAATAGTCGTAATAGCTGACAAAATAATGAACGGCGTTATCCGGAAAGAATTCTTTAAATTCACTATAAAGTTGAGCGGCTAATGTTTTATTGTGAGAAATAATAAGGGTTGGCCGCTGTACATGTTCAACCAGTTTAGCCATCGTAAAAGTTTTCCCGGAACCAGTCACGCCCAGGAGTGTTTGATGCTTGTACTTTTTATCCAGTCCATTGGTAAGCTTAGCGATCGCATCAGGTTGATCACCTTCGGGTTCAAAATTTGACTTTAGAATAAATTTATTTTTTTCCATAACAAAACTGGGGGTTCCCTCCCCTCGTAGTTATTCCTTTATGGGTTATTTATTTAGATTAAACGAAGTTACTACTTTTTCGTATTGGTCTTTGTATTGCTCATAATTATCGGTGCCAATATATAGTGTTTTATCTCTGAGCGGCACCAAGATAAAAGCAACGTTATCGCCGGTCGCTTCATCTTTGCCAACAAATTTCTTTCCGGATATATCCGAAACCTTGGCATCCGTCTCAACCAAAAGAGAATTATCTTTGTTTTCACCCTCTACCTGCGCTAACTTGGCATCGTATTTTTCCTTGTACAAGACGACTCGAAGAGCAACTGTTGTATTCTTTGCCTTATCATCTATCATAATCAAATTCGGATCGGCGAGCATAGTCAGCTCTTCCTGAGCGCCTTCATCTTTACTAAAATTCGTGAACCAGACCTTTGGGTAGACGAACCCGAAAGCACCAAAAACTTCGTCGGCGACATACTCAGCATCTTCTTGTTCTTGTGTTTTTTGAAACTCAGTCTTAAGTTGTTCCTCTAGAGCAGCAAGTTTACTTTTGGCCTCATCGTCTTTTATCTGATTATTTTGAGCAAGTCTCACCCCAAATAAAATCACAAGACCAAGTGCGACTACAAAAAGTAGTCCGAAAACGACCGCTAAAACCCTCCACAGCCTGTTGTCCAATTATCCCTCCAGCGATATTGCCCTTACCGGACAATCATCAATAATTTCTTGCGTATCGCAATCACAGGTTGTGTCGTCCATTTTTACCTGTGACTTACCTTCGTCATTTATTTCAAAGCACTCAGGACAAGCGGTTACACATGATCCGCACCCGATACATACTTCTTGATTTACATGAAATTTTGCCATCTATCTTCCTTGTTACTTCAAATATGATATCAAAAAAAAATATTTTTGACTACTATAAGAACTTTTTATATTTTTTGGTTTTTTGCTTTGATTCGTCTCTTCGCCACTCTCCGATCTTCCGATGATCGCCGGATAGCAACACAGGAGGAACGCCTTGCCCATTCCATCTTTCCGGCCGAGTATATTGAGGATACTCAATGTCATCTTCGTTTGAAAATGATTCATCTTTGTTCGACTCATCTCCACCAAGAACTCCAGGTATCAAACGACTAACACTGTCCAGAACGGTCATAGCCGCTATTTCGCCGCCTGTAAGAACGTATTGACCGATCGATAGCTCCATATCCACCAAACTACGGATTCTTTCATCAAACCCTTCGTAGTGACCGCAGATTAAGATCAACCTCTCAGCTTCACTAAACTCTTTGGCCTTGGTTTGGCTATAAACTTCTCCCTGCGGTGTTAGAAGGATTGTTTTTGCTTCTGGCCAATCTTTTTTTGCTTTTGAAATCGCTTTTGCCATCACATCGACCCTAAATACCATACCAGGTCCGCCACCGTACGGCGTATCGTCAACCTGTCTCCTTGGTCCTAAACCAAACTCCCTAAGATTTATAAATTCAACCGAAATCAACCCCTTATCTATAGCTCTCTTAAGAATACTGCTAGATAAGTAGCTCTGAAATGCCTCGGGAAATAATGTTATGATTCTAAAATTCATTTTTTATAAACAAAGCCACACAGATGTGTGGCTTCATCTTATCATTATAGTGGTTTCTTTTTAAAGCTCTAGGTCGGCCATGGGGGCCTCTTCTTCTGGCTCTTCCTGTTCTGCTTTCGCGACTTCTGTTTTTTCGGTTTTTTCCTCTTCAACTACTTCGTCGTCTATTTCTTCTTTCTTTTCTGGTTTTCGCCCGGCTTCGCCTTCTGGTTCAACAATTTTTAAATTGATGCGAGCATCATTTTTGGCCCCGAGAACGCGTAGTAAGGTTCGAATTGCTTTCGCTGTTTTACCTTCTTTGCCAATTATTACGCCCATATCTTCACGATCAACAACCAACTCTATCAGGACGCCTAACTCATCAATTTTTCTCTCTGTTTGAACTTTTTCTGGTTTGGTTACAAGTTGCTTGACGACATACTCTACAAATTCTTGATCTACTTCTTTGGCTGCCATAGATACTCCTTTTTAAATAATTAGTTACTTGATTCGGGTGTTTCGCCACCTTCTTTATCATTAACTTCTTTTGTTTTCTCTTCTGCTGATTCTGTCTTTTCGTCTACATCAGGTTTTACTTCTTCAGTTTCATCCCTAACCTCTTCGGTCTTTTCTCCCTTTGGTTGTTCGGCTGGTTTTTCTATTTCTTTCTTGGGTTTTCGATTTTTTTCAGTTATCTCTACCCAGGCTGGGAGTTTTATACCATTGCTTTTTAAAATCACAGCTAAAGAATTAGATGGCCTGGCTCCTTTTTTAAGCCATTCCTCTACTTTCTCTTGTTTAATATTTAGTTCTTTGCTGTGTGGATTATACCAACCTAAAATTTCAATAAATTTTGCTGTTACTGGACGCTTAGAATCGGCGGCTACCACTCGGTAAAATGCTTGTTTCTTCTTCCCAATACGGGCAAGTCTGATTACTACCATCTACACTCCTGACTACATTTTCTGTTATTAGCTTTTAAATTCTATGCTAAAAAGGTCATTTTGTCAATTATAATTCTTGCTACTTTGATATGCTTTTAGCTTCTTCAAGCCTTACTGATATAAGCTTCGAGATGTGATTCTCATTCATTGTTACACCATAGAGAAGATCGGCTGCACTCATTGTTTCTCTGTTGTGAGAAATTATAACGAATTGAGTTTTTTTAGCCAGTTCCTTTAAGATCTTGATGAATCTAAGCGTGTTTGATTCATCAAGTGCCGCATCAACTTCATCTAAAACACAAAACGGGCTTGGATTAACTGATAAAATAGCAAAAAGCAATGCTAACGAGGTAAGAGTTCTCTCGCCACCAGATAAAGCATTTAGGCTTTGTGGCCTCTTCCCGGGAGGGTTGGCCGTAATTTCAATACCCACATTCCCTTCATCATCTTCACCAAGCTTTAAATCCGCTTTTCCTCCGTTAAAGAGAGTAACAAAATAGTGACTGAACTGGCCAGCAATTTCTTTAAAAGTATTAGCAAATTTCTGCTTAATCCGACTGTCTAATTCGGTGATTATATGTTCAAGATCTCCTTTGGCCCTAGAAAGATCATCTACTTGCTGGCGCATCTCGCTTGATCTTGTCGTCAGCTCTTCGTATTCGTCCAAAGTTTCTGGATCAACTCCGCCAATTGAATCTCTTTTTCGTCTGAGGTTTTCAATCTTTGCCCGAAGAATATCTCGAGCACTTTGATCAATTACTTTGATAGCTTTAGTTTGCTCCAAAGTCACTCCCGCACGAGACATTTCTTCTTCAAGATCCTCGAGTTTTGTAGAGAACTTAGTCTGTTCTAGATCGACCTGAACGACCCTCTGATTTAAATCCGAAATACTATTTTCCAAGCCGTGAATCTCTCTTTCATTCAATAATAAAGACTCGCTAAGTTGATTTTTTTGTGCAATTATTTTGTTCAATTTGCTCTTTGCTTCAACTAGCTTTTTTTCGACTTGTTCAAGTTCTTGCTTCTTCTTGTCTAGCGCTACTGTCTCCACAGCAATGCCATCACCCCCCCCTTGACCGAGTTCTCTCAACATCTCTTTTACCTCCAACAAACGCTTTGTGCTGTGTTCAAGCTCTCTTTCTTGGTTCTCGACCACGTTTTGTTTCCTGGTAAGGTTTAGGTTTAGACCGTAAAGTTCATTATTTAATCTTGAAACACTTTTTTGTAGCTCATTCTTCTTCATTAAATACTGATTCTTTTTTTCATTTTCATTTTCAGAAAGAAGTTTTCTTCTTTGTTCAAGTTCGCCCAATTTGAGATTAAGGCTGTCGAGTTGTTTTTGTATATTATCTGACTGGCCCGTCTCCTCTTTGTCCACACCACCCGCTATTTCCCGTAACTCCGCTTCCTTTTCTGCCAAAACTTTTGTTTGATGCAATATTTGTCTATTATTTGACTCTATCTCGGTGCTAACTTTACCAAAATCAAGCTCTAATTCATTTAGCTGCCTAGTTTCATTGTTTAGCTCTTCTCTGTACTTTCTAATTTCTCGTTCAAGCTTTTCTCTCTCGTTTGGATTGATCGCTCTAGCAAAAATACCCACCTGCCCGATTAGGAGGTTGAGTTTTTCAGAGAAATTCTTAAAAATCTTCGCTAGACCAGAAACGTGTTCTGGTGTTTTCGCATTCGATATTAGCTGTTTTATCTCTTTATGCTCTTCTTCTAGCTCCTTGATAACACGATCGAGCTTATTTATCTTTTCTTGCTCTACCTGGGAGCCTAATTCGAGTAAATTCTTTTCAACTTTTTCAGTATTGCCAACCAATTTTTTAATCAATTCCGTTTTTTCAATTATTTTTACTTTGAGCTGATTGCCGGAATCGATAAGCTCTTTATTTCTAATCTCAAGACGCTGAATATCCCCACCGAGAGATTTTGTTTCAAGATTTAACTTATTTTTAGTTACTTTCCTCTGCTCCAGTCTTACTCTCGAAAGATGCACCTCTTGCTTGATAAAATAAAGCTTATTTATTAATTTGGTTTTCTCTTGCTCTACCCCCCCTATCTCGTCATTCACCTTTTCTAATTGTTTCTTTTCTTCTTCGGTAAGACCAATTAAAGAACCGTCATCAAGCTTTTTTATTTTCTTTTCTGCATCTTCGATCTTATCTTCCATCAACTTCTTATCTTTTAGGATATGCTGATGTTCCGCTTCATACTCTTTTAGCTTGCCTTCGAGAAACTCAATCTTACTCGAGATACTTTCTAATTCTTTTTTCATACTTTCTCTTCTCTGAAGAGTATTATCTTGCCTTGAGGCCACCTGATTAATTTGTCCCTGAATATAGGCAATATTACGGATAAGTTCATCGCGACTTGTAAGAATGCCTTCTATGTCAAGGCGAGCCTCACCTTCCATCCCTTCTGCGTCTTTCATCTCGTTACTACCCGAAGACTCTTTTTTAAGGGTTTGGATTTTTTTATCTAACTCTTTTATTTGTTCTAGATACCTATCCTTCTCCAAATCAAGCTTGACCAGTCTTGACGTTAACTCCAACCTAGACGAACCATAATATTGGCTCTCACTCTCAGCTAATTCCTTCTCAATATCTTTTCTGCTCTCCGCTCGCTTAACCAACCTCCTGAGATTCACCACCCTTGGCTCAAGTTCACTTAAAATATCGTCCAAACGAATCAGATTTTCATCCGTACTAAGAAGTTTTTTCATTGCTTGTTCGCGCTTTATCTTGTATTGTCTTACCCCCGCCGCTTCATCAAAAAGCACCCTTCTCTCTGTTGCGTTAAAGAAAAGTAAACGATCAACAACGCCCTGGCCGATAACGGTGTAGGTGGATTGACCAAACCCGAGTGAAGCAAGCAACTCCTGAACATCCAAAAGACGGACTTTTTTGTGATTGATCGAATACTCACTATCACCTGTTCTATATAGCTTTCGAGTAATTTCTAATTCCTGGAGTTGATGTTTTTTGTTGTTAAATTCAACTTCGACAGGGATACCACTCGTTAGACAGAGGGTTGCCTCAGCATAAGAACTTCGAGATTTTGTCACGCTACCACAAAAGATAACGTCGTCGCCTTTCTTGCTTCGAAGAACGTTTGTGCTCTGTTCGCCCAAAACCCATCTAATTGCGTCGGCGACATTGCTTTTGCCAGAACCGTTTGGGCCGACGATCGCTGCTACATTTGAGCATTTATTGTTTGCCGTAAATTCGAGGACACTTTTAGAACCAAATGATTTAAAGCCATAAATTTCTAGTCTGGAAAGATTCATAATAGAGTTATTGTACTAAAAAAGCGCTACCTCTAGCAACGCCTTAAATAATTCTATTTCTTTAACTTTGACTTTTTGATAGCGTCTT